>Ga0169931_10014400_pt1 | contig 10705 bp, 5 predicted proteins | sample Kivu_15m_20L_FD_129675 | JGI IMG/M metagenome (GOLD analysis project Ga0169931, IMG submission 129675) | Freshwater microbial communities from Lake Kivu, Western Province, Rwanda to study Microbial Dark Matter (Phase II) - Kivu_15m_20L... | ecosystem: Environmental > Aquatic > Freshwater > Lake ... | reverse complement strand
TAATTATTCAGTTGAAGATGATGTTTATAAACCAGAATTAAATTATGGAATAACTAATTTCAACAATATTTTTTATTCTTTGTATGTTGTTTTTCAAACTTCTACCACAAAAGGATGGACGGATATCATGTACCTTTACATAAATGGTCACAATTATTTTATCTCATTGATTTATTTTTGTCTCTGTGTTATATTTAATTATTTCTTTATCTTAAATTTGACAGTTGCGGTTCTTTTGTTCAATTTCGAAAAAAATAGATCTATTGAAGAGCGTAAAATTGAAGCACTGGAACAGATGAATTTGAAGGATAATTCTAAAGAAAAGTCGAATAAACGATCTAAAAATAAAAGATCCAATCATAAATATGATAATTTCAATAAAATTGTTTCAAATGAAATTTCTAGCAAAAAGAAGTACCGAAGAAAATATACGCCTATTAACGAAGTCACCTCGATCACCTCTAGAGATACAAAAAATATACGCAGTCTATTCCACAAATTTAGTAAAACTAGATGCTTCGAAAACGTAAAAAGGACTTCTGAATATCATAAAAAATTTTATTTTGGATACATCTGCTTTTATATTTATAAACAACCCATAGTCCAATATTTTTTTTACAGTTGCATCATCGCAAACACGGTAGTTCTTTTTTTCAATAGAAAAGATGAAATGGAAGATGGATTTATGTCAATAGAAATATTAAATATTTTTTTCGTTTCAGTGTTCTCACTTGAAAATGTAATGGTTTTATTAGGTTTAGGGTTTAATAAATTCATAAGAGACTTCATGAACGTATGGGATTTTTTAGTTGTACTTATATCTTTAATAGAAATAATTTTATTGAAAAACATGCTAGCAATAAAATCTTCAGCTTCTTCAATTGCGAGTATTTTTAGATTATTTAGAATTTTAAGAATCTTTAAATTAATTAGAACATGGCAGAGCTTTCAAGTTACCATCGGAAGTATAAAAGAAACTTTGATACGTATGGCAAATTATATTATAGTATTTTGTATATTTATATATATCTATACACTCCTTGGATGCTTATTTTTCAAATACTCTCTCCGCTTTGACCCGATAACTAACAAATATTCAGAGAATGCCCCTTCAGCGTCTTCTAATTTTGATAATTTTATTTCATCCTTTGTTTCGGTCTTACAAGTCCTAATCGGTGATAATTGGTTTCAATTGTATTTTGATTGTTACAGATCCGAGAAAAATAACAGAGCGCAGACAATTATATATTTTATCACCTTAGTACTTTTTGGACAAATTACAATCTTAAACATTTTCCAGGCTTATTTGATTGATAATTTCGAAAGTGCTCGAAAGCATCTGTATAAAAATATTAAGGTAAAGAAATACATAGACAATTTAATTTACTACTGCAGCAAACAACACGAATTAGAGATGATTGATTATAATTCGAAAACAAAAAATCAGTCAACTATTGCCTCTATGTTTAATTACTACTTGCAAAAGCTTGAAAATAAAAAACTTTTGTCAGAAGGTCGCTTCATAATATCTGCGAAAAACGAGTTGGACTTTTTGGTTTTTAAAAGAAAGCAAACTGAAATGTATGATAGGAAAATTAAGAAAATCAAGGATGATAGATTTCAACGAATAATATTTTTCGATGAGTTGTTTATGAATGAAAAGAAAAAAGTGTTTGATCCTGATGAGATTGATTTCTTCGAATTTGGTTTCGATTACGAAAAGAATATCGAAGATACCTATGAAATATTACGCAAGTTGGATTTAAAAATAATTGTTGAATTAGATAATCCTCAGGAGGAAAATGATAAAACCTATGTAGATGAATCAAATTTGAATAATTTAAAAGAGAATCAAAATAATATCATCAAGATAAATAAAAAACTGAGCATAGTTGATGAAAATCCAAACGAAGAAATTTTCCTGTCTCCAAATCGTGCCCTTAATAAAACAAGAAGCGATGCAAAGGAATTCAATTTTAATTTAGAAATAAATAAAAACTCATATTTGTATATGGTAGATGAAGAAAATTTACCACAGAGTATAAAAAATAGTTTCCAAACTAATGATAATGAAGAAGAATTAGAGAATAGAAGGGTACTTTCTCCTTCTTATTCTAATCTCGATGAAACTTCTAATAAAGATGAGTCAAGTATAATAAAGCCGGTGGAAGTCGATTATGACAATCATTTTAGTTTTACATTAGAAAAAGAGCAGAAAATACCATCTGTTATTTTAAATGTAAACAAAAACATGCCATTGAAGAATAGTCTGACATTTATGATAAATAATAGATTAGCAAATACTACTAATAAAAATTATGAAAATGAAAAGCCCCGTAATACTAAATCTTACACTAACAACTACATCTACAATTACAGAGGCATTAGAAATTTTGTTTCAGAAAAAGAAATTTCGTCCCATAAACGTGATTTCAACAAAATCAAAATTACATCTGATAATCAGGAAGTTGATTTCAAAATCAAAAATAACAAGACTATATTTTTAGACAAGAACAATCAAATATTCGAAGAATTTATAAAAACTTCATTAAATCAAAATGATGTTATAAAAGATGATGAAAATTCGAAATCTGATGAAGATTCAGATTTGAACTTTGGAATGGATGGAAATTTATCAATAGAAAAAGAAAATAATCATAGTGTTAAAAATGAAGTCAACAACAAATATAAATCAGATAAAAATGTGAACGATCCAAATAAATCATCATTTTCAGAAGGTAAAATCAATTCCAAGAATACAATAAAATTTTTGGAAAAAACTAAAACCATGGAATTATTAAATCACTCTGGGAGTAGGAAAAGTGTATCACAACCTATTAAGAATAAAGATTCTAATATAGATAAAGACAAACAGAATGATAATTCTTTTGTTGTTAACATCTGGAACAATTTTATTTCTTTTATCTCAGAATCATCATTGTGTATTTTTCATTATAAATGGACGATAAGGATGAAAATAACTGATCTAGTAGAGAATAAATTTTTTGGTTATTTTATTACTTTTGTAATTTTATCAAATTGCGTTACAATATGCCTTGATTCTCCATGGCTAAACCCTGATGATTTGTACGCTAAAATATTAAAAAATTTAAACAATATATTTAGCATTATTTTCATAATAGAAGGAATATTAAAAATAATTGCGTATGGATTCCTATTTGGATCATCAATAAATATAGAAATTAAGGGTTCGCTTAAAACTTCATCCTTTTTACAAAATGCTGAGAAGATTATTTTAAAATCTAAAAACACCCTAGATGGTAATAAATTCAAGAATTTATCAGACGATGAGAAATTGAAAAATATTAAAAAATCTATTAAAAGTTTAAATAAAAAAGCTTATATAAGAGATGTGTCGAATATAATAGATTTATTTGTGATACTAATATCTATACTAGATTTCATAGGCTTAAATTCGATAAGATATCTTAACACGATGAGAGCTCTTAGATCACTTAGACCAATAAGGATAATAACAAAAAATAAAAATCTTAAATTAATAATAACATGTCTACTAAAATCAATACCAGCTATGGCAAATGTTCTTCTAGTTTGTTTAGTGTTCATTTTGATTTATGCTATTCTCGGCGTTAGTTTGTTTAAGGTAGACCTAAATTATTATTGTACTATTCCTAACTTCTATACACAAGAAAATTGCCTTCTTAATGGAGGTTTATGGATCTACAATTATGAAAATTTTTCAAATATTTTATACGCTTTCAAAACTTTATTTGAATTAATGATGTCACAGGGATGGATATATATAATGAATGCTGCAAGTCAAGGAATGAAATCGAAATGGGTTTACCTATACTTTATAACATTTGTGATTGCTGGGTACTTGTTCATTTTAAATTTATTTGTCTCAATCGTGGTTCATAAATTTAAAATTTTGAAAAATAAAGAAAACAATTTTTCTCAACTAACAGAAGAAGAGAGAGAATGGGTAAAAGTTCAAAAAGTTATGCTAAAATATAGACCAATGCCAAAATTAAAAATTGATGAGAAGAATAACTTTATGAAATTTTTGAGTGAATTCATTCTATCTAAAAAATTTGAAAATGTAGTTTTGACTATTATAATCCTTTCTTTTCTTTCTCTTGTAATGCATTATAATGGAGATGGGGATACTTATGATCTTGTTATTGATATTTTGAATTATTTCTTTGTATTTTTGTTTAACGTTGAAATAATCTTAAAAATAATTGTCTATAAAAAGATTTTTTTCAAAAATGCTTGGAATATTTTTGATTTTATTGTTATTCTGATTTGTGATGTGAGTATTGTTTTAAATATCGTTTCCTACTTTATAAAATTAGATTTAAAAAATTTATCGGCATTACCTATCACTTTGAGATCCTTACGATTCCTTCGTGTAATAAGACTACTCACAGCTTACTCAAAATTAAGAGCATTAATTGACACTCTAGTGTACTTATTTCCAACTATCGTAAATATTGGAATGATTATGACTATTTTAATAGTTATTTATGGATGTATCGGTATGAATTTATTTGGAACGATGCCATACAGAGAAAATATTCATACAAATAATAACTTCAGAAATTTTTTGTCCTCCGCACTGCTTCTGTTTAGGATAACAACCGGAGAAAAATGGAATTTCATCATGAATGAGTTATCCTATCATAACTGTACTTGGACAAACCCTGATTCAAATACTGATTATTATTGCCTTAAATATAATTACACTTGCTATTCTGAACAAGATTTAAATTATACATCTCTTATGGAAGGTGCGTATTCTTGTGGATCAGACTTCTCTTTCTTTTATTTCATTTCTTTTATGATTTTAGGGCCGATCTTCATAATGAACCTATGTGTTGTAATGGTAATAGAAGGTTTTGCCGAATCTATGTATGAGAATTCAGGGCTACTCTCACAAGAATACATGGACAACTTCGTTTCAGTTTGGATGAATTACGACCCAGATTGTAATAAAGTGGTGAGACCACATGAATTCGTATTAATATTGAAAGAAATGTTCCCACCCTTCGGATTCAATTATGACAGGTATCTTATATCTGATCCCACTAAATTATGGTCTCAAAGAAAAAAATTAGTCCTATTTAAAAAAATACTCGATACAATGCAAACAAACAAATTAAATAGTGAATTTGAACAATACGACCCTAATCGTAATGAAGTGAAATATAAAAAGTTGTCTAATTCATATGAATTTAAAAATTTTTATTTGAGCAAAAATAAAAAATTCAACACTACTGATCTTGAAGTATTAAAGATAATGGATAAATTTAGATTTGAGGCAGTAGAACAGCCTGGACTTTTCAAAAAAAATTATTCTTACACTTTCACTAATGTCCTAAAGAAAGATACTTATCCTTCTACAATTATAGAATATGATAAAGGGATATACATTCATTTCGTAGATGCATGCCTTGGCCTCAGCAGGTTTGTTGTAAGTAAAAATAACAACATCGCATTTGATAAATTTAGAGAGCAGGTAGTTGGTACATTCACCAAAAAGATGTGGTCTGATGCCTTCAATCCTAACGAAATAGATTTATATTTCCATGAAAAGAAGAAAAATAAAGTAAGCGAAAAATTAGGTCTGCGAATCATTTCAAAAGTCAAAATGCTTTTTGTTAAAAAGTTGCATAAAATAAGAGAAAGAATCGCATCCAGGAACATGAAGGAACATCCATCAGAAAATCAAACAATAAGAGAAGAAGAAAAATTGGAAGAAAATGAAAATAATTTGGAGGGATTGAACGTTGACTTTCTTCCTAAACGATTTGATTCTAAACCATTTGATGACTGTGAAGAAAAAAAAATTTTTAGCCTTAACATCGACGAGGAAGAGGTACCTATGGGCCATAAAATGCGTTCCGAAAACTCGAGTGTTAATTCATCTCAGTTAGGATCACACAGAGCAAGATCTGTATCATTTAATAAAAATAACAAACCTGTCAAAAATAATAACAATCTCTTTTATGATTTAGAAGAAATAAGAGAATTGAATGAAGTGGAGAGTGATTCTCAGCTAGATGATATAAAGGATGAAATAGAAGCGTTTATAAAAAATAAGAATTCCTCTTAGTATGAGAAAATATTTTTAAATGAGCAATCAAATATTTCTTATAGATTATTTCTAAAATTAATTATGTATTAAATTTTATCATAATTTAAAATTGATGTTATTTTGTCACATATTCCCTTTTCTAAATTTATTAGGACATCTCTATTCATCAGTAAAGATTCGTCATCTATATTGAAAGAAAGAAAAATAGGACATTTGAATTTAGCAGCTTTAAAAATTACAATCAAAAATAAGATAAATACCTAACTTGTCTGAAAGGGTTTTTCCTAATTCACTTTGCTCATCTTCAAAAATTGATGATGTATGGGAAACTTTGTTGTTCTTATATATTAAAAAATTTCTAATTTTACTTCAAAATCAGATATCGCAACTGTCAAATTATTGAAAGAGAATTGAGAATTTCCGACATAAACAAAAAAAGATCTGGTAAGCTTTATTATCTGAATTGGGAATGAATAAGAATTATAATTAAAGAGAAAATTGTAATTTTCCATTTATGTCTTATTTCTTAAAATTATATTAATTCAATAGGTAATACAGATAAACCCAAAAATTATCATAAAAATTATTAGAAGTAAATGGTTTTATATACAAAATTTAATTTAAGGAAACTTAAAAGTATTGTTATTACTATATATTTTATTTTATTCTTGTTATTCAGTTTCAAACATAAAAATAATTAATTTGAATATTTGAAGTTTTATGAATGTTTATAAATTTTTCAAATCATCTTTAGTTGGATAACACTACAAACGTTATATTTATTCTAATATTTACATAGTGATTATTCATCAATTATTACCATATTTTTGCAAATAGTTATAATATCGGTTAATTTAGAATAAATTGACTTTTCGATTGAGTATTTATAAGCTAAATAAGGTAAAATGGATTTGAAATTTATATTTGATTTTCTTAATAAGGAAAAGAGTATTTTACATAATAAACCAATATGATTCTAAAATTTTAAATTTCCTCCTCAAGTTAATTAAATAATTTCGATATTTCTCATAATAAATCTCCTTAATTTTATTTAAAAACATTTTCTCATTGTTATTAATTTTAATAAATATTTTAAATTTTAATTAATAATCAATTAAATTACTCTGAATCAATTATACTTAGCTTATTTATTATGTATTTCTTTAACAATAATCTCTGTCACCCGACCTTGTCTTATAAATGGTACGATAGAAGGTATCTGCATAAACAAAGAACAAGTCGAAGATGAGCTTGAATTTTGCGGAGATTATATTCCAGAGGCAATATGCGTCCCTAAATTTTATGTAATTATACTTTAGATTTAAATCAACCACCTTTCAGCATTTATGGCCTGAATGGACTAATTCTACTATAGATAAAGAAATAGAAAAATCAGCTGTCATTTTTTTAAAACAAGAATTTTTATATGAAATAAAAAATTCCGGAGATATGCCATTGATTAATAACATCGGATGTATTGATTCATATTTAAAATTTATCTGCAAAACCAATTTCAGGGGTTGCGACATTATAAGTAAAATTTAAAATAAAATTTTAGCTAATACAACAAAAGAAATGTGTCAATCTGTATGTGATAATTATTTGAATTATTGTGATACACTACCTAATTTATGTTTGAAACTCCCCAATATAGATTACTCTGAAAACAAAAATTGTTATAAATAAAATAAAAAATATCACTTAAATTCTAAAAAAATAAAAATATAATGTTGACTTAACTGTTTATTACAATATTTTATATTAATAATGGATTCTAAAAAAGAATTTGAAAATAATTTGGAAAATTCAAAGAAAAAAGGAGTCAACGAAAATTTAATTCAGGAAGAGTCACTTACAAAAAAAGATAATCAACCTGATTTGAAAAAGTTGATAACAAAAGTAGATAACAGAGTTAAAACCAAAGTAATCAATATTTAGTGAAAATATTTAACTAAGGATGTGACAGAAACAAAAGGACACAGTTTTGAAGATTACGAATTAAAAATAGAGCTTTTAAAAGGTATTTATGAAAAAGGTTACGAAAAGCCAAGTCCTGTACAAGAAGAAGTAATCCCAATTGCCCTAACAGGAAAAGATGTAATTGCCAGAGCCAAAAATGGAACAGGGAAAACCGGATCTTTCGTTATTCCTATTTTAGAGAAAGTTGACTTTAGTCAAAAACACGTTAGTGCAGTAATACTTGTACCTACTAGAGAATTAGCATTACAGATTTCATCAACAATAAAAGAAATAGGAAAATATTTGAATGTTCAATGCATGATTACAACAGGGGGAACAAATTTGAAAGATGATATTTACAGATTATACAACCCTGTTCAAGTTCTAGTAGGTAAATATGAATATTTATATATGTCCAGGTACCCCCGGTAGAGTGTACGACCTTGCAAATAAAGGGGCCCTTGATTTATCTAAATGTGGAATTCTAGTTTTAGATGAAGCCGATAAATTGCTTTCACAAGATTTTCAGTCAATTGTTGAAGATATAATAACCTTCCTTCCTCCTAAGAGACAAATTATGTTATTTTCAGCAACATTTCCTCTTACGGTAAAATCCTTCAAAGACAAGTATCTTAAAAATGCTGTTTTAAAAAATCTTATGGAAGAGCTTACATTACTGGGTATTACTCAATATTACACTTACCTCCAAGAAAAATTAAAGCTACACTGTATGCATACCTTATTTCAAAAACTAGAAATAAACCAAGCAATTATTTTCTGTAACACTACTAAGAGGGTAGAATTGCTTGCTAAAAAAATTACTGACATGGGATTTTCTTGCTATTACATCCATGCCAAAATGGATCAACAGGATAGAAACAGAGTTTATCATGATTTTAGACACAATGCGTGCAGGTGTTTAGTCTCTTCTGATTTAATGACAAGAGGTATAGACATTCCTAATGTAAATGTCGTCATAAATTTCGATTTTCCAAAATCTGCTGAGACATATCTACATAGAATAGGTAGAAGTGGTAGGTTTGGACACCTCGGAATAGCTATAAGTTTCATTACAGAAGATGATGTCAATAATTTCTATGCTATTCAAAAAGATTTAGATACTGAGATAGAATCTATGCCACAGAACATTGATAGGAATTTATATGCTATATAATTAAATCAATATAAAAGATTTACAAAATTAAAATTATATTTATAAATATGTAATAGTTAAAATAATTCAAATTTATTTATTTTATATTAACCTAATTTATTTAAAATTTAGAGAAAATTTAATGAAATATAAGGAGGGATGCATTAATGATAAATTGGTCAGTTAAACGAATTTAGATAATATTAATCTAGTCCATAATTTTAGCCTACACTCTTGAAAAATTGAATTATTTTTTTAAAATATTATATTAAATACATGGATGTCTCCTGTCCTCAAAATTATAAAGGTTTATTTAAACCAGACTACTACAGTAAATTAAACGATTTTAACATCCAAAACAATGAGGAAAACCATAAATACAATCTTATGCGATGGTCATTTTTATATATAGCAGTATCTTACTCCTGTTTTGGATTTACCACATTTCACATTAAGCTTACGAAAAAATTATTTCCAGATGAATTTTCTGCTCCTAGTTACCTATTTTATAGAAATATTATTTTGATTCCTATTTCTCTTTACTTTTTAAAATCTTTGAATGTAAACTTCACGAGGTATAGTGAAATAAAAAATAAGAATTGGTTTTTCATAAGATTAACCGGAAATTACTTCGCATTCGTGGCAATTATAAAGTGTATGATGTATTTGAGAGTCTCAACAGCGCAATGTCTGAATTCAATGCATCCTGCATTTGTTTTGATAATTTCTGCCATCATTTTGAAAGAAAAATTTTATAAAAGATATGTATATGGGATCATAATATGTTTTATTGGATCAGTGATTATTATCATGAATGAGAATGAAAAGGCCCAGGATATTGGTATCATAAACGAATTTGATGTCGCAGCAGATTCAATAAATTTCCTTGATACAAAATTCGATAACTCACAAGAACTGAATATTTTGAATATTTTTATCGGATCTTTATGGGGGATTCTTAATTCCATTTTAGTAGCACATGTCGTTGTTGGTATAAAAATTTTATCGAAAGACAAAATACCTATGGTTGTTCAAAATTTTTTCCTAGGGATAAATAATACAGTTCTAGGATTAATCCATGGATTTTTAATTCAAAAATTTAGTTTTAATATTTTTTTCGGTTTAGTATCAAGTTCTGGAGGTATAATTTTTTATATTTCAAATTATCTTCTTAACAAGGGGTACGAAAATTTGCCTATTTCAAAAACTACCCCTTTAGCTTACATTTCGACTTTAAGTGCGTTTATATTATCTGTATTATTTTTAGGAGAAAATTTATATGTTACAGATATAATTGGTAGCTTGCTAATTTTAGTATTTAATGTATATAATGCATGGGTTCCACCAAAATAATAATAGTGAAATTTTAAAATTAATTTTAAATAATAAAGAGTATGAAATTTATTAATTTTTCTTTGAATTTTTGTTTATAGGAGGTATTCACTCATCTTTTTAAAAATATACTCTACTACATTAGATTGGGGATTGGGGATTGGGGATTGGGGATTGGG
>Ga0169931_10014399_pt1 | contig 10706 bp, 5 predicted proteins | sample Kivu_15m_20L_FD_129675 | JGI IMG/M metagenome (GOLD analysis project Ga0169931, IMG submission 129675) | Freshwater microbial communities from Lake Kivu, Western Province, Rwanda to study Microbial Dark Matter (Phase II) - Kivu_15m_20L... | ecosystem: Environmental > Aquatic > Freshwater > Lake ... | reverse complement strand
TACGCCGATCGCTTCGACGACGGCCGCCTGCAGTTCGAGCGCCACCGCACGGTCAACCCGGACGACGTCGAAAACGCCGCCTGGCATTACGCCTGCGCCGCTCGGGCGTCGGGGCGGGAAGCCGCCCGCCAGGGGCTGCTGCCGGTGGGCGAGGACCGGCGGATTCCGATGCGGGAGATTCTCGCGCTGTACGCGGGGCGCGGCGAACCGCAGCAGGTGCTCGACGCGGCCGCGGAAGGCGACGAACCGCAGCGCCGCAACCAGCTCTGCTACGCCCACCTGTACCTGGGTCTGTACCACGAAGCGCGGGGCGAGCCGGCCGCGGCCGAGCGGCACCTCCTGTTGGCGGCCGGCCCCTACGCCATGGAACACTACATGGGCCGCGTGGCTCGCCTGCACGTGCAGGTGCGCGGCTGGGACCAAGCGGCCGAGCAGTCCGCGGAGGCCCCCGAGCCCGCGGAGGCCCCCGAGCCCGCAGCGGACCCGAGCCCCTAGCGGCACGCGGCCGCCAGCCCCGCGTGCGTCAAGCACGTGCATGGAACGGGCCGCGGCGAGCCGTGCTTGCGGCGGAACGCGACGGACGCACGCCGCGGACGGCGTTTTTCGACAGGCGGCACGCGCGGCGGACGGTCGGCCCTCTGCCGCGGGCCGCGGTCTGCTCGTGCGGAAAACCATTTCAGGAGGGGAACCATGCGGTCTCTGGGCGCTTCGGTCGTCGCGGCGCGTCGCCGGTCGTTGTTCGTCGCGGTCGCAGGCGCCGCGGTCGCGATCGGCGCCGCGGCCGCGGCCGAAAACTGGCCCCGCTTTCGCGGCCCCCGCGCCGACGGCGCGAGCGCCGACGATCCGCGGTGGCCCGAAGTCTGGGACGCTTCCCAAGGCGTCGTCTGGCAGGCCGAGATCCCCGGCCTGGGCTGGTCGTCGCCGATCGTCTGGGGCGACCGCGTGGTGGTCACCGCCGTCGTGAGCGACGCCGCACAGCCCGCGCCGCGCGCCGGGCTCTACCAGGGCGAAGGCGTGCGGACGCCGGAACCGGGCCTCCATCGCTGGCTGGTGCTGTGCTTCGACCTCGCGCGCGGCGAGCTGCTCTGGCAACGCGAGGTGCACGCCGGCGAACCGACGACGCCTCGGCACCCCAAGAGCAGCTACGCGGCCGAGACGCCGACCACCGACGGCACGCGGGTCTACGCGCTGTTCGGCGATCTGGGCCTCTACGCGCTGGAGCTCGCCAGCGGCGAACTGGTCTGGCAGCAGCCGATCGAGCCCCGCAAGACGTTCTACGACTACGGTGCGGCGGCGTCGCCGGTCGTGCACCAGGGCCAGGTGATCGTCGTCTACGACAATCTCGAGGCCTCGTGGATCGCCGCCTTCGACGCCGCGTCGGGCGCCGTGCGCTGGAAGCAGCCGCGCGACGAAACCCACTCGTGGGCGACGCCCTTCGTCTGGGAGCATGCCGCGGGGACGGAGATCGTCGTTCCCGGGCAACGGCGCAACCGCGGCTACGCGCTCGACGGCCAGCTGCAGTGGGAGTTCGACGGACGCATGTCGAACCTCGTGATTCCCTCGCCCTTCGCCGCCCACGGCATGTGCTATCTGGCGTCGGGATACATTGGCGACGCCCAGCGGCCCACCTTCGCCCTGCTGCCCGGGGCGCGCGGCGATCTCACGCCCCCCGCCGGCGGCGATTTCGCCGACCACGCCGCGATCGGCTGGCATCAACCGCAGTCGGCTCCCTACAACACGTCGCAGCTCGTCTACGGCGACTACCTGTACACGCTCTACGACCAGGGCTTCCTGACCTGCCACGACGCGCGGACGGGCGCCGAGGTCTACGGCAAGCAGCGGTTTCGTCCCAGCGGTTCCTTCACGGCCTCTCCCTGGGCGTACAACGGCTACGTCTTCTGCCTCAGCGAGGACGGCCGCACCTACGTCGTGCAGGCCGGGCCCGAGTTCGCCGTCGTCGCCACCAGCGCGCTGGACGCCCTCTGCCTGGCCACCCCCGCGGCGGCCGACGGCAAGCTCCTGCTGCGCACCGCCCAGCGGCTGCTTTGCCTCAGCGGCGGACCGCGCGCCGCCGACGCCGGCACGTCGGCCGACGTGCCCGCCGCCGACCTGTGGACCGCCGCCCGCGAAGGACAGGCCGACGCCGTGCGCGCGGCCCTCGACGGCGGAACCGCCGCCGACGCGCGTCCGCCCGGCGGCGGCGAAACGGCCCTGGTGCTGGCCGTGCTCCACGGCCACGCGGAGACCGCGCGGCTGCTGCTGGATCGCGGCGCCGACGTCGCGCAAAAGAGCTACCAGGACAACACGCCGCTGCACATCGCGGCCTTTCTCGCCCACCCCGATCTGGTCCAGTTGCTCCGCGAACGGGGAGCCCCCGCCGACGCCCGAAACGCCCAAGGCCAGACTCCCCGCGAGCTGGCCGCCGCTCCGTGGACCGAGGAACTGGCCGGCTTCTACCGCCTGGTGGAGAACCTGCTGGGCATTCCGCTCGACCTGCAGCGGATCCGGCAGACGCGCGCCGCGGTCGCCGCCCAACTCGAGTGACGCGTCCCCCGCGGCGCCACGCCCCGGGCCGCCGCGCCCCACGGCAGACCAAGCCGGAGACGCACGGCCCGCGGCGGCTCAGGGACGGCTTGAGGCGCGATAAATGCGCCCCGCGCCCCGATTTTTTCCCCTGCCGCGCTCGGTAGCGGGTAGACTGGCGGACGCGGGTCGAATCGCCGCGGGCGGCAGCGAGCCGCCGCTGCCGAGGGGCCTGGGCGCGTGCGTCGCCTTCGTCCGGGAACCCCTGCCGCGTCGCACGGCTCGGCCGACGTCCGGCAGCGCGACGTCCGGCAGCGCGACGTCCGCGCGCCCAGCCCGCGCGCCCAGCCCGCGCGCCCAGCCCGCGCGCCCAGCCCGCGCGCCCAGCCCGCTGGGCCGCCCCGCTGGGCCGCCCCGCTGGGCCGCCCCGCTGGGGACGCATCGTTCCGTTATTCTCCCCCATGGGAAAGCACCGCCATGCTCCGGCACGCATTCTTTTTCTCTCGCGCCGTCTCCGTCGTGGCGGCGTCCGCCGCAGGGCTGGCCGCGGGGTTGCTGGCCGCGGGGTTGCTGGCCGCCCCCGCCGCCGCCCAGCCAACGGCGCAGGCCCGGGTCGATTCCGTTCCGCCGGCGTCCGTCGACGTCCTGCCGTTTCAGGATTTTCGCTACACGGGGAGCGTCGGCCGGACCGTGCAGGAGAGCGACCCTCCGCAGTTTCCGCGGCCGGTGAAGCCTCCGCAGGGGGCGCCGAACATCGTGCTGATCCTGATCGACGACGCGGGCTACGGCCAGTTCGGCACGTTCGGCGGCGGCGTGCCGACGCCGGCGCTCGACAGCGTCGCCGCGCGCGGCTTGCGGTACACGCGTTTCCACACCACGGCCCTCTGTTCGCCGACCCGCGCCGCGCTGCTCACCGGCAGGAACCACCACGTTTCGGGGACCGGGGTGATCACCGAGGCGGCCACCGGCTACGACGGCTACACCGGAATCATCGGCAAGAACGTGGGCACCGTGGCCGAAGTGCTGCGGCAGTACGGCTACGCCACGGCGTGGTTCGGCAAAAACCACAACACGCCCGACTGGGAGACGAGCCAGGCGGGGCCCTTCGACCGCTGGCCGAGCGGCCTGGGCTTCGACTACTTCTACGGCTTCATGGGCGGCGATATGGACCAGTGGCAGCCGACGCTCTACGAGAACCATCAGCTCGTGCCGCGATCGTCCAACCCCGACTACATCCTGACGACCGACCTCGTCGACAAGTCGATCGCCTGGCTGCGAAGGATCCGCTCGATCGACGCCTCGCGGCCGTACTTCCTCTACATGTCGACCGGCGCGACGCACGCTCCGCACCACGTGCACGCGAAATACATCGAACGTTTTCGCGGCAAGTTCGACGCGGGCTGGGACGCGTACCGGCAGGAAACCTTCGAGCGGCAGAAGCAACTGGGGGTCGTGCCGCAGAACGCCAAACTGACGCCGCGTCCGGCCGAATTGCCTGCCTGGAACTCGCTGTCGCCCGCCCAGAAAAAACTGTTCGCCCGCATGATGGAGGTCTTCGCGGCGTTCACCGCCGAGACCGACGAGGAGATGGGCCGGTTGCTGGAGGTCGTGCGGTCCCTTCCCGACGCCGACAACACGCTGATCCTGTACCAGGTCGGCGACAACGGCGCTTCGGCCGAGGGGGGCCTGGTCGGCCTGCTGAACGAAAACTCGTTCTTCAACAACGTCCCCGAGACGCTGGAAGACAATCTCGAGCACATCGACGAGTTGGGGGGGCCGAAGCACTTCAACCACTTCCCGGCCGGGTGGGCCTGGGCCATGAACACCCCCTTCCAGTGGACCAAGCAGATCGCCTCGCACCTCGGCGGCGTCCGCAATCCGCTGGCGGTCTCCTGGCCCGCGCGGATCAAGGACCAGGGGGGCGTGCGCTCCCAGTTCCACCACGTGATCGACGTCGCCCCGACCATTTACGAAGCGGTCGGCGTCCGCTTTCCCCAGATGCTCAACGGCGTGCCGCAAAAGCCCCTGGACGGCGTCTCGATGGCGTACACCTTCGACGCCCCCCAGGCGCCCGATCGGCGGCGCCTCCAGTACTTTGAAATGCTCACCAACCGGGCCATCTACCACGACGGCTGGTGGGCCGCGTCGCGCGTCGCCATTCCCTGGGAAAGCAGCCCCCAAGCCGTCGACGCCGACGCGGCGCCCTGGGAGCTGTACCGCCTCGAAAACGATTTCAGCCAGGCGGACGACCTCGCCGCGAAAGAACCGCAGCAGCTCCGCCGCCTGCAGGAACTGTGGTGGGCGGAAGCGGCCCGCAACAGCGTGCTGCCGCTCGACGGCCGCAAGGTCGAACGGCTCAGCGGCGAACTCCAGGGCCGGCCCTCGCTCACCGCCGGACGAACGAAGCTGACCTACTACCCTGGGATGCTGGCCCTTCCGGCGGGCAGCGCTCCGAACGTGCTCAACAAGTCGTTCGCCATCGTCGCCGACATCGAGGTGACGGCCGAAGGCCAGCACGGGGCGATCTTTTCGCTCGGCGGATCCGACAGCGGATACGGCATCTACCTGCAGGACGGACGTCCGGTGTTCGTCGGCAACTTCCTGAGCCGCTCCATCGCCCGCGTCCGCGGCGCCGCTCCCCTGCCCCCCGGTCCCGCGACGCTCCGCGGAGAATTCCGCTACGACGGCGGCGGACTCGGCAAGGGGGGAACGCTGACGCTGTTCGTCAACGACCGCAAAGCAGGCGAGGCCCGCATGGAGCAGACCGTGGGCATCACGCTCGGCCTGGGAGGGTCGCTCGACGTCGGCGCCGACACCGGCTCGGGCGTGGACGACGCCTACGAGCCCCCGTTCGAGTTCGGCGGAAAGATCAAGCAGGTCACCGTCGACCTGCAACCGTAGCTGCGTCGACCTGCAACCGTCGCCGGGGCGGCTTGGCGCCGCAGCCCGCACGGCCGCCGGCGCCCTCGTGCCGCCGACGCGCCGGACCCGTTGCCCCGCCCCGGCGGCCCGCCCGTCGCCGCCCCCGTGTGCTGCGAGGCCCCGACCGCTGATGCCCGACCTGGGGAAACTTTTCGCGAGCGCCGCGCTCCTCGCCGCTGCCGGCGCCGCCGCCGCGCACCCGCCCTACGGCGCGCGGCTGACCGACTTCTTGAACTACCGGCCCCACGCGACCGAACCTGCCGTCGCCGCCAGCGTGCTGCAGTGGGGACGCGACCAGGGCGTCGTCCCGCCGGAAGGCGGCAGCGACGACGACGAGGCCTACCGCGAACTCGTGCACGCTCGGCTCGCCGAGTCCTTGCTGCCCGACGCGGTTCTCCCCCGCGAAGCGCCCGACGCAGGGGTCGAGGCGGAACTCGGTCCGCTGCGGGTCGTGATGTTCGGCCCCGAGGGGAACGTCGAAGACAACGCCGGCAATACGGAGCGCCTCGGCTTCGAGCGGTTCGGCCACTACATGTTCCCCTCGATCTGCCGGCTGCGCGACGGCCAGCTGCTCGTGCGGGTCTTCGTCGGCGGCGACGGGGGAGAAGACCCGCGGTACCCGCGGCCGCCGGAGTGGCTGCACTACCTCTCCGACGACGGCGGAGCGCACTGGCGACACGTCGCCTGCTACGACCGCGTGACGCGGATGGCCAGCCAGGCCGACGAACGGCCGATCACCGAGGCGGCCCTGGAGCTCGACAACGGCGAGCAGATCCGTTTCCAGATGCGGCAGATCGAAGTCGATGCCGAGCGACTGCGGCAAATCCCCGTGCAGGAGCCGGGCAACTGGTACCGACTGGGCGATCTTCCCGCCGAGGAGCAGTGGTTTCCCCTGTTCACGCGGCAGGCCGACCAGCGGGAGTGGACCGCGGCCCGAGCCGAATGGGACCCCGACACCTTGATCCGCGGCGAATTCGTCCCCAGCGGCGACGCCGAGCGTCCGCGCACCGTCGTCCGGCTGGCGCCCCTGGGCTATCCCTGGTTCGGCGACGGCGGACCGGTCGCCCGACTGGCCGACGGCGAGTTGCTGCTGACGATCGACGCGAGGCAGGGAATCCGTCCGCTCGGCGAGCTGCGTCCCGACGGTTCGCTGGCCGGCGACGCCTTGAACTACGTCCTCCGCAGCACCGATCGCGGCCGCTCCTGGCGGTACGCGGCGACGATCCCCGACATCCGGGTCGGACCCTGGTTCGTCGGCTGGCGGGCCCATCTCGAACCGCGGTTTTCCAGCGGCGCGTGGACCGCCCTCTACCGGACCCGCGGCCTCTACTCGGGGGCCGGCCCGATGTTCGTCCGCCTCTCGCACGACCAGGGCCGCACCTGGTCGCCGGTCCGCGCGCTGCGTCCCTGCAGCTCCGGCGTGATCCCAGGGACGGTGCTCGACAACGGCATCGCCGTCCGCGCCTACGGCCGGCCGGGGGCCTACCTGATGTTCTGCAGCGACGGCCGGGGCGCACTGTGGGGCAGCGACGTCGCCCTGATCGAGCCGTGGCCGACGCAGAACGACGCGTTGAGCTGCAACAACCCGCAAATCGCCTCGACGGGACCCGATCGGTTCGTGGTCGTCTACTCGCAGTTCGACGTTCCCGACCCGTGGGGCACGCCGCGGCTGGCGGTCGTCGTGCGGGAGTGCACGGTCCGGCGGCGCGTTCCGTAGGGCCGCCGCCCCCCCGGGGGCGGCGCGGCTCGCGGCACGCGGGCGGGCGAGGTCACTCGGGGAGGGGCTGGCCGCGGGTTTCCGGGGCGAAGGGGAGCGCTGCGAGGCCCAGCAGAAAGATCCCGCACATGGCGACGCCGGCGTAGCGCATCGGCTCGTGGGGCAAGCCGACGAAGACCTGGCTGGTGAGCAGGCCGAAGGTGAACGGGCCGATCGCCGCCACGAACCGGCCGACGTTGTAGCAGAACGAGGTGCCGGTGCTCCGCAGGCGGGTCGGGAAGAGTTCCGGAAAATAGATCGCATAGCCGCCGAACAGGGCGAGCTGGCAGAAGCCCATCAGCGGAATCATCCAGAAAATCTCGCTGAACTGGTCGAGACACCAGAAGACCAGCGCGGTGCTGAGCATGGCCGCCACGAAGGCGACAGCGAACGTCGGGCGGCGGCCGATGACGTGCGTGATGCGGCTGTAGGCGTAAATGCCCAAGAAACCGCCGACGTTCTGCAGGATCGACGTGATCCCTTTCCAGAGGCCGACCTTGCCGGCGACGTCTTCGGGGGCCAGGCCCTGGGCCTCGAAATGCTTGCGGAAGACGACGTCGAACAGGTCGAAGCTGAAGAAGCCGATTCCCCACAGGCCGACCACGCCGGCGAACGCCAGAAACATGCCGACCAGCGCGTGGCGCCGCCACCGCGGGTCGCCGAACAGCTCGCCGTACAGTCCGAGCGTCTTCTTGGCGGCTGCCGCGTGGGCCGAATGCTCCCAGCGTTCGGGCTCTCTCAGTCGGCTGCGGATCACCACGGCCAGCAGGGCCGGGAGCGTGCCGACGACGAACATCAGCCGCCAGGCGTTCATTTGGAAGCCGAACAGCGTCCAGCCTCCCATGACGCCCGTCTGTTCGAGGCGGGCCAACGTCATGCTGATCAGGGCGGCGGAGATGTTGCCGACCGCCGACAGGGCCTGCAGCCAGCCGAGCGCGAAGGGCCGCGCGCGGTCGGGCATCACCTCGGCGACCAGTGCCACGCCGACGGCGAACTCGCCGCCGACGCCCAAGCCGGTGATGAAGCGGTAGAAGGCGAAATCCCAAAAGTTGGTCGAGAACGCGCTGAGTCCCGTGCACAGCGAGTAGGCCAGAATGGTCCACATCATCACCTTGGCCCGCCCGTAGCGGTCGCCCAGCACGCCGAAGATCAATCCGCCGGCGGCCCAGCCCAGCAGGAAGATGGCGGTCGCATAGCCGCTGTATTTGGCGACGTCTTCCTTCGAGGCGGCCTCGCCTCCGGCCGCCAGCAGTTCCCGCATCGCCGGCACGCGGGCCAGATTGAACAGCTGCTGGTCGAGGCAGTCGAACAGCCAGCCCAGCGCCGCCACCACCAGCACGAACCAGTGGTAGCGGTTCAGTTCCTTCCACCAGCGGTACGGTTGGTCGGTCATGCGTCGCCTTTCAGTCCGGCAGTTCTTCGCGGGAGGGCTGCGGCAGCCAGCAGACGAGCACCAAGTTCGCCACGTACACGAACGTGCCGACGATCGCCGCGGCCAGCGCCATTTTTTGCGGATCGCTGTCGCCGGGCAGGCGCGTCGACAGCAGGCTGGTCACCAAGGCGAAGGACGTCCCCAGAATCCGTCCGCCGATGTTGGCGGCGAAGCTTTCGCCGGTCCCGCGCAGATGCATCGGAAACACGCGCGGCAGGTAGTTGCCCCAGAAGCTGAACTGCCCGACGGTGAACAGCCCGAACAAGAACAAGCCGAGCGACCAGAGCGATTCGCTGCGGGCGAAAGCCCACCCGAAGGTCAGCGGGGCCAGCAGCAGGCCCGGCAGCAGGAAGACCCGCAGCAGATTCCGCTGGCTGGCGATGAGCGTCACGATCACCGCCAGCAGCAGCCGCCCGGCCAGTCCGCCGTACTCCTGCATCTTGACGAAGCGGGCCGAGGCGTCCTGAACGACCCGCCCGGCGACGCCCTTGGCCTCCGGGGGCGCTTTTCCCTCGGTGGCCTGGGCGATCCGGTCGCGCACCTCGGGGACGGCCGGAGCGATTTGGGGCGATTGCTGCAGGGCCCCGAAGGCGGCTCCGTAGCTGCAGGCGAACATGAGCGTGGTGACGACGGTCGTCCGCTTCAGTTCGGGCGAGAAGAGTTCGGCGATGCTCGGTCGCTTGAGCGTGCCGGCCAGCTTGCGGGCCTGCCACGCGGGCGATTCGGGAAGGAACGGCCGGATCACGATCAGCGGCAGCGCCGGCAGGATGCCCGACATCAGCGTGTACCGCCAGGGAAGGTTGGACGGGTCGATCTCGCCGAGAAACGACAGCCATCCCGCCGGCAGACTGGCGGCGTGCGCGACGAGCCAGTGGTTGACGAAAGCCACCATCAAGCCCCCCAGCGACGAAAAGAACTGCGTGTAGCCGAGCACGCGTTCGCGCTGTTTGGGGTCGGGAAACAATTCGGCGAGCCAGGCGACTGCCGCCACGAACTCCACGCACACGCCGGCGAACGTGGTGCAGCGGAAGAACAGCAGGGTGTAGATGTTGGTCGACAGGCCGGCCGCGAACGCGGAGAACGCATACAGCAGAATGCTCCAGGTGAGCACGCGGCGGCGGCCGAGCTTGTCGGTCAGATACCCGCCCCACAGCCCGAACAGCCCGCCGAAGAAGGCCGGCACGAAAAACAGGATTCCCCGCCAAAATGCAAAGGCGGGATCGGCCGGCGTGACCCCGGAGAGTTCCAGCAGGGCCGGCCGCAGGATCAGCGGCAGCATCAACAGTTCGTAGATGTCGAATGCGAAGCCGATCGACGCGATGACGCAGACCGTCCATTGGACGGGGGTCAACCGAGGAGAATCCGTCATGAGTTCGCTGCCGCCTGCGAGTCGTGCGTGAGCCGTTTCCGGAACGAGCGAGGGGCCTTATTCTAGCAGGCGGGCGCCCGCAGCGACACTCCGCCCGCGGAATGGGCCGCCCCCGAAATTTTCCTGCCGAGCGGGCCGCCCGCTCGGCAGGCGGGCGGCGGCGGCGACGGTGCGGGCGGCGGCGCCGACGGCGGCGGCGACGGCGCGGCGTCTTGCCCCCTGCGCGCCGACCCTTTAACGTCGTGAAGGGCCGCTTTCCGCTCGAACACCGGTGACGTCGCGCATGTGGACCGTGGAGCTGCTGGTCATTCTGGGCATGATCGTCTTCAACGCCGTCTGTGCGGCGTATGAAATCGCGCTGGCCTCGGTCCATCCCGCGCGGTTGCAGGCGCTGGCCAAGCAGGGGCGGCACGGAGCCGGAGCGGCCCAGCGGATGAAGCACGGCATCGAGGGGAGCCTGGCGGTCGTGCAGTTGGGCATCACGCTGGCCGGGGCGGTGGCCGCGGCCACGGGCGGCGCGGGGGCCGAAGAGGCCCTGGCCCCGGCCCTGCAGCGCCTCGGCGCCTCCGCGGCGTGGGCCCGGCTGCTGGCCATCGCGCTGGTCGTGGCTCCGCTCACCGTCGTCACGATCATCGTCGGCGAGCTGGTCCCCAAGGTCTTCGCGCTCCGCAACAAGGAGCTGGTCTGCCTCGCCCTGTCGCCCG
>Ga0169931_10014398_pt1 | contig 10707 bp, 4 predicted proteins | sample Kivu_15m_20L_FD_129675 | JGI IMG/M metagenome (GOLD analysis project Ga0169931, IMG submission 129675) | Freshwater microbial communities from Lake Kivu, Western Province, Rwanda to study Microbial Dark Matter (Phase II) - Kivu_15m_20L... | ecosystem: Environmental > Aquatic > Freshwater > Lake ... | reverse complement strand
CGGCTGGATCAAAGTGGCTGACGCCACGTTCCACCAGGAACAGCCGCAGCAGCTGGAAGGCCGCCGCACCGAAGGTGGCATGGCCGGAGGGATAAGCGGGAAAATCGGGGGTCAGTCCCGTGCCGGTGCCGTTGGTATCCGGGCGCCCCAGGGGCAGCCAGTTGGGGTCGGCAACCCCATTCCCCACAACGGCCTCGCGAATCCCCACCGCGGGGCGCCACATCATGTGGGTCGGTGCGTACTTGTAATGCCAGGCATCAATGCCCGCGTCGGCCATCGCTACGGCCGCACCAGCGATAACGGCCAGTTCATCCAATTCTTGGAGCTGACCGGGATTGCGTTCCTCGATCGTGTCAAGAACGGTCAGCACCACCTGCAGGTAGAGGCGGGGTGGGGTTCCAAGCTCCTGGGGGCCGTCGTAACCCCAGGCGATGCCGATGACTTCTTCAGCGAGGGTACGGGAGGCGGGGTTGCCAGGATCGCGGTTGAAGTCTCCCTTGACGGCTACTTTCTCGAAATCATCGCGATAATGCTGGGTATGGTTCACTGTGACCGCGTTGACGCGGCCCGGTGGTGGCGGAAAGTCCTTCACGCGGATGGTGGCCAGTGGGACAGAATTACCCCAGACTCCACCCAGAAATCCCTGGGTCGGTTCGGTGGGTGGAGCTTTGTGGTTGTAAGGCGCACCGTTGGGTGCGTACGCCGCTCGCGCATTCAACATGTCGTCCTGGCCAAACTGATGCACGGCCGTGCCGTAGGCCCTGCCGGCCATCTCCGTCGGAGTCTTCGCAGCACCCATCTCGAAATAGTCGAGCCAGTTGAGCCAGGCGGGCTCCAGCATGGACGCCTGGTTGGGATAGCGAAGCCGGAGGACCTGGTGGCAGGCGGCCGCAGCGGCCAGATCCATCTCCTTCGCGGTGGGAAGGGGAGACAGCCCTGCAGGCAGGGGAACGCTGAGAAGCTGTGTCGCAGAGCCACCGGCCACGGCCCTGACGTCATGCAGAGCCGCTAGGGCCATGCCGAGGGCACGGGCCGTCAGGAAGGGTCCCCTCTGGTCACCGGAGGAAAGGGAATTGGTGTGATCTCTGCGTATACACTCCAGGCTCATGTCAATCCAGAAGCGTGTTCTGATGCCACCTGCCGTCATTGCTCTGTCCTTGAAGGGCCCTCTGATCATGTAGCTGAACACGAGGCTGGAGCGGGCTTGAAATCACGACAGGCCGTCCTGTTGATGACTACTTTCTGTCATCCAGATGACAGGTACACGCAAATGTTTGAAAACCGCACCTGAACCAGTAGCCCGAGCAGCGAACGGGAGGTCGGATGACACTCCCAAAGCCCCGCACGGATCCATCCGCTACGGCAAAGGCCGGGTATCAGCTCTGATCCTGATGGACCAGTTCCCCCAGGGCGAGTTGCTCGATCTCTTCCGATTCGGCGAGGTCGAGCCGGACCGCGGACATCGGTGACGCAGTTGTCATCACTTTCGTGCGGCTCTGGGATTTCCACCAGTCAAAACCCAGCCCGGGGAACGTGGCCACCCGGTGAGCCATGGCATGGAAGAACACGTAGGCAGCCAATAACCGCCTCAGGGTTCCAAAGCGGGATTCACGGATGGCTTCGATCAGATCGTTGCTGGGGAGACGGATCCCGTCGCCGCATCCTCCATGGATCGGACTGGGGATCACGAGGGCACCGTGAAAGCGTTCGGCAGAAATGCATGGATCGGAACTCAGGGCGACGACTTCGGGACCAGCGCCCAGATGACGGATGCCATCGGCCTGCCGTGCTGCCAGGATCACCGCATTGGCATGGGCCCGCTGTCGCTGACTGCAGCGGCCGTCGGGAATGCCAAGAAACAGCAGGGTGCCCCGGACCACCCGGTGGGCATAGCCGTGCAGCAGATGGTCGCCGGCATCGGCGCCATGCACCTCGAGAGCCGTGATGCCGTAGCTGAGTGCGAAGAGTTTGCTGACGAAATTATTCAGCAACTGGTGCAGCCCCTCGGCCTCGCCAATCACCAAAGTCCGCCGGCCGGTGCGGGCCATGAGCTGCCGACCCTGGAACAGCCTCAGGCCCAGGGTCCAGCACCAGGGCCCGAAGACGTAGAGGGCCACATCGGCGGGCAGGGTCAGCGCCAGCAGCAGGGAAGCCATGCCTTCCCCTTCAGCAAGGCCAGCGAGCGGCAGCAGGGTCAGGAGGCAGCTCCGGAACAGCGGTACTCCGCAACTGACGCTGACAAGGATGTAGAGCGCGTGAATCAACCAGGCGATCGGGGTCTCAAGGACGTGCCAAGCCCAGTGCCGTCCGCTCTGCGCCAGCCGGCGGGAGATGCTGCTGGAGCGCGGCTGGCCCCCGTCGTCGGTACCGATGATCTCGCGGACATCGTTGACCAGGAGATGGTCCTCCATGCTCTCCAACGCCAGCAACTCCTCAGCGCGAACGCGCAGTCCCAGGGGGCGCTGATCTGGAAAGGCCTGCTGTACGTGGCGACAGAGGCAGAACAGCAACTCGGTGAGCGTCTGGTGCATCGCGGCCACCGTGGCGGTGGCCGCCTCGGACCTGCGACGTCCTGCGGCCGTGGTGAACAGTCGGAGGCAGAAGGCCTGATCGGGGCCATCGGGGGCCAGCAACGGAGACCCCTGGAGACTGGCCGGTTCGCCGATCACCAGAAAGACATCCTGAATCACACCCTGGCGAACCAACAGATCGCAGGCTTCAGCCACCTGCCGGCTGGCAAAGGTCTGGCCGGAATGGGTGAGCACCAGCACGATCGATTGGCGGGCGAAGTTCAGTGCCGGCAAGTCGTGCTGCAGATGTTGGAGGACGGAGTTTGCAGAAAGGGTCTTGACGTTGAGCATGGGCATGAGCCCCTCCAGATCCTGGGCAAAGCGTTCACCCAACCAGAGGCTGTTTTCGATGCCGGTGACCAGCAGATCCACATGCCTGGATTTCGCCAGAGTCGGATTCAGTCCCTCGTGCTCGAGCAGCGCCTGCTTCTCGGAGAGTCGCGTCGCCTTGGCGATCAGCAACCTGGCCAAAACCTTCGCACTGGCTCGATTGGCCGAGCGTGGATTGACCCAATCCTCCTGAATCCTGGAGAGCAAGCCCGGAATGTCCGCGAGATCCGCACCGACCGGATCCATTCGCTGGCGGCCTGCGATGGGTGCAAGCCCTGCGTTCCCGGGACGTGCGTCGTAGAGTTGGCGGCGGTAACGGATCTCCCCAGGGGACAGTTCTCGCTCCCGCGACAATGAGTAGACGGTGACATGGCTGGAGGAGAGAACGGCAACCTCTCCGGAGTTCTGATCCAGATCGATGCGGTAGCATCCCGACCGCACCCCCAGCACCGCATCCACCGCGGCCGGTTCGGAGGCGTACACCGCCACGGCGCTGGGAACATCGAAGCCGATGGTGATCGACTGCCCGAGGCTGCAGAGCACAAGTCGGTCGGGAGATGTCGAGGAGATCACCACAAGCCCGAAGCTGCCCCGGGCACGGGCCATGAACTGGCGGGCCGCAGTGTAGGGATCGTTGTGCAGGAACGCCTCGATGACACCACGAATCCATCGCTGAATCCGATGGGAGCCATAGCGCCGTAGCTGAGGGTCGGCCTCGAGCCTCTCCTGGATCAGCAAGGTCAGGTCATCAAGCAACACGCAGTCATCGACGTCAGCGGCATGGCGGGAGGCGATCTCCTTCTCGAAGGTGGATTCGAAGCAGCTGGCCCAGCGCTCGAACCCTTCGGTGGCAGGGGTGGAGCCGGGCTCCGCGAGAAGCTGCAGCGAAGCCAACCGCACAGCGGCGAACCAGTCCCCTTTGCAGATGAGCAGATCCATCATTCCGGAGATCTTCGGCGAATCGCCGACCGCCGGATGGCCGCAGCGGAGGGCAACGCCCAGCCAAACTCCCAGGTCGTTGAAGGGCATCTCGGTGCCAAACAGCTGGAATCCTTCGAAGTCGCCGTTGTGGGTGATGCCGTGCTGAACGGCCTGCCAGTCACTCACCCAGCGTCCGTTTTGCCGGGACCAGAGACGGCGCAGTTGGGCTGGACACCATTGATGCCAGTGGGTCTCCAGAATCTCGGGTGGTCCGCTGGTGCCAAAGCGGTAATGCCAGGCCGCCATCAGCCCGGAAGGCAGCGTTCGGCAGCCCGCCCGTACGGCCCGGTGCCGGGCACGGCGGAATCCGCGCTCCAGGGATCGGGTGAGCTGGCTGCGCTTGCCGTTGATCATCTTGTGCCCGACAAAGCCGATCTGGCCTTCCCGATCCCTCACGAGCACCAGACCGCCGCCCGCCTGGGCTCCCCGGGTTTCCGTTTCCAGGCCCATCGTCCAGAAGCGATCAATCGCCGGTGGCGAGAGAAGCTCACCTTCCATACACGGATCAGCACCACTGATGAAGCCGAAATTGCCGCAGTGGAAGCAGGCGGCCCGGCCGCTTCTGATCGCCTCCCAGTCGGTGCGTGAGGTCAGAAAGAGCACGCCGTTGGCCGCCGCCACGCTGACCAGCAGGCCGCGGAGCAGGACGGAGCCATCAGCGGGAAAAGTCAACAGGCAGCCCCAGGCCAGGGCGAGGGCCCAGAGGTTGGCCAGCAGACCGCCACTGCCCTTCAGTCGCACTCTCCAGGGAGCCGTGTCCCCAACCGCCACCCAGCCAGGCGCTCGCACCTTGCCGTCGGGCAGGCCAATCGGTCCCAAGGGAGCCAGAGCGCGAAAGAACTCGCCAGGGGACCGATGCTCCAGGATGTTGACCACGGCCAAGGCAGCGCCATCGTTGTCGACCAAGGCCCGCAGCAATGCATGACCGGCCCCATGGAGCAGCTCCGCTGAGCACCAGCCCAGCCGGATCAGGCAAGACAGCAACAGCAGCGATGGGGTGGCATGGCCCTGCAGCCCTGCGGCTGTGAGGGCGAGCAGCTCCGGCCAGCTGCGCCCGACCCACCCTTGCCTCCCAACGGGAGCGGACCAGCGATTCCAAACACTGAGGACGGCGGACGTCATGGCAGGCTCTCCAATCCAATGGCGTCACTGTCCGGGAGTTGCTGTTATTGCGTGTTGTTCCCGGTCGCCTCCATGGAGACAATCGCTGCCATCCAGCTGTCACCTGGATGACAGGACAGGGAAACCATGGGAAAGTAGGTAAACCGTCTGGGGGAGATGGCAGGTTTCGAGGTTGGAGAGCTGAGGTCCTTCCCCCTCTTTGAGGGGCTGGAGATCAAGCGGCTCCAGAGCCTTCTCCAAGAGCACAGGACCCTGCAAGTGCCCACACAGCATCAGCTGGTCTTCGAAGGTGACTGGAACGATGGACTGTTCCTGATCCGCTCGGGAGTGGTGAAGGTCCGACACCTCACGTTGCAGGGGGAGGAGGTGGTGATCGCCCTGTTGGGCGCCGGTGAAATGTTCGGCGAGCTGGCGATGCTACTGGGAAACAGCCGGCGGACCGCCGATGTGGTGGCCCTCACCCCGCTCGAGGTGGTGAAACTGCGCTGGACGACAGTCCAGCAGGAGCTGGATCACTCGACGGGATTCGCCCTGGAGATGGCCCGGCTGCAGGCACGACGCCTGCTCAGCCTGGGGCGACGCTTCAGCCTGCGGGGCCAGGACGCCACCACCCGGGTCCTGGCCACCCTGCTGGAGCTGGCCTTCTGCAGCGGCTACGGCAACGATCCGCTGGCCCCGATTCCCGACCTCAAGCAGACGGAGATCGCCGCCATCGCCGGCCTGGCCCGAGGCACCACGTCCAGGATCCTCACCCAGCTTCGCGCCAAGGAAACCATCGTCGAGGCGGCCGAGGGGCTGCGACTGGCGAATCTGGAGCCGCTGCGGCGGCGGGGGCTGCTGGAGCCCTGACGGAGGTGTCCCGGCAGTGGGGCCGAACTCCGGGCAGCCAGGGGAGAGGGAATGCCGCCGCGACAATCGAGTGGCGGCTACATTTGGACCTATCCATCGGTGGATTTCCAAGTTGGCCACAGGCTCGTGGATGGCCTTGAGACAACCATGGGCTCAACGGTGAAACCTGTCCCGTGTCCACCGGAGCGGCGTCAGGTTACGGTTCTGTTCTGCGACCTCGTCAATTCCACCTCCCTGGCCGAGCGAATCGACCCCGAGGAGCTGATGGAGATGATGGAGTGCTATTACGCGCTGTGCGATGACATCGTGTCCTCGCACTGTGGCTATATGGCCCAGTACCTGGGTGATGGCATCCTGGCCTACTTCGGCTATCCTGAAGCCGCCGAAGAGGCGACCCCCAATGCCGTCAGGGCAGGCCTGCGGCTGCGGGAGGCGATTCGGCACCTCCCCTCCCCCACCGGCGAACCCCTGCGCAGCCGCATCGGCATCGCCACCGGATCAGTGGTGGCCACCGGCATCCGCGACATCGAAACGCCCCACAAGGCCGGCCTGATGATGGGGAAAACCCCGAATCTGGCCGCCAGGCTGCAGTCGGAAGCCGGGCCCGATCAGATCCTGGTGTCGGAGAGCACCCATCGGATCACACGGGAGTTGTTCCATCACCAGTGTCTGGGTGCGAGGGAACTGAAGGGCTTCGATCAGTCCATGCCGATCTATGCGGTGATCGAGGAAACCGACCTCTCCAGCCGTTCCCAGGCCCGCTGGAAAACCAGTGATCTGCCGCTGATTGGCCGGCAGCAGGAGATGGAGCTGCTGATGAACGCCTGGCAGGCCGTCGCGACAGGGCGGGGCCAGCTGGTGCTGCTGCAGGGTGAGGCCGGGATCGGGAAGTCCCATCTCGTCGGCGAACTGAAGCGATTCCTGCTGGTTCAGGACTACCGCCAGATGAGCTGGTACTGCGGTCCCAACACCAGGGAGAGCACCCTCCACCCCATCGCCGAGCAGATCAACAAGGCCGCCGGCTTCGAGAAGGGCGACGACGATGGCAGCCGTCTGGAGAAGCTGGCCCGGATGATGGAGCGCTACGGCGCCACGGATGCCAGGAGCCTGGAGGTCCTGGCCGATCTCATCGGCCTGCGCGGCGGCGGGCGATCGGCGCTGGACGGACTGACCCCCGAGAAGAAACGACAGATCCGGCTCGACACCCTGATGGCGATGGTGCAGGCCTGGAGCGATGGGCAGCCGAGCCTGATCGTCGTGGAAGATCTGCACTGGATCGACCCGACCACCCTGGAGCTGCTCGATCGTCTGATTGCCACAGCCCGTCGGCAGCCGTGGATGGTTCTGGCCACGGCGAGGCCCGAATTCGACTCTCCCTGGCGCTCCAGCGTCAATGCCGCCCATCTCAGCCTCAGGCGGCTGGACCGCAGGGCCTGCGAATTGATCTGCTCCTGCCTGAACGCCGATGCCGATGAAGCCCTCTCCCCCCAGTTGACCCGGCGCATCGTTGAACGCTGCGATGGGATTCCCCTCTTCGTGGAGGAAACGACCAAATCGATGCTCGAGCAGCTGCGGGCCAGCGGCTCCGGCGGCGGTGATGGCAGTGACCCCATCCCCGAGACACTGCAGGACTCCCTGGCTGCCCGCCTGGATCGACTCGGTCCGGCCCGGAGGTTGGCCAGCATCGCCGCCGTCATCGGCCGTAGCTTCACCTACGAACTGCTGGAGGCCGTCTCCAGCCAGCCGGATGACGTGCTGCGCCAGCAGATGGATGGCCTGCTGGTTTCCGGGCTGCTGCAGCCATCGGATCAGACCGCCGGGGAAGCGTATGCGTTCAAGCATGCGCTGATTCGTGATGCGGCCTACGAAACCATGCTGAAGCGGGACCGGCAGATCCTTCACGAACGGATCGCCGAGACACTCTCGGGCCAGTTTCAGGAGCTCGTCGCTGCGGAGCCCCAGCTGCTGGCCCATCACTTCACCCGCGCCGGTTTCTACGAGCAGGCGATCCCCCACTGGATCAGTGCGGGACAACGATCCGCTGAAATGGCGTCCCATGAAGAGGCGGTGCAGCACTTCCAGACGGCCCTGGATCTGCTTCGCCACGAAACCTGCCGCCAGGAGAACCTGCCCGCCTCCCTGGAGCTGATGCTGCTGCTGGGGCTGGCCATGAGCCTGGCCGGGTCCCGCAGCTATTCGGCACCGGAAGTGGGCCAGATCCTGGAGGAGTCGCGGAGGCTGGCAGAGCGCCTCGGCGAGAGCCAGTCGTCGTTCGCGATCCTGCGCGGCCTCTGCAACTACTGCATCGTCTCCTGCAATCTGGAGAAGGCCGAGAGATCGGCAGGCCAGTGCCTTCAGCTATGGGACGAGGGCCGAGATCCCATCCATGGCATCGAGGCCCATTTCTCCATCGGCTACGTCCACTACGTCAAGGGATCCATGGCCCTGGCGCGCCGCCATCTGAGCGAAAGCATCGATCTCTACCACCAGCACGAAGGCTGGGATCTGAGCTTTCCCTCCACCCACGATCCGATGACCGGCTCCCTCACCGCCCTGGCGATGGTGGAACTGGCCTCGGGGGATCCGGATCGGGTGGCCGCCACCATCGACCAGGCGAGGCGCCATGCCGCGCGGCTGGGAACGAACTACGAGACGGTCTACACGCTGAGCCACGATCTGCTGATTCACATGCTGCAGGGCCGCTACCAGGACGCCGTCACCCTCAGCGACACCATCCTGACGATTGCCGATGCCTATGGCTACCTGACCTGGCGCGCCATCGCCAAGGTCTACCGGGGGGTTGCCCTGGCCCAGGCAGGGCAGGCCGACCCGGGGGGAGACGCCCTGGCGATCGCCACCGAGGGAATGCGGGAACAGCAGCATCTGGGCATCATGACGCTGGAGGGATTCCGACTGGCGGAGATCGCCACGCTCCACGCTCTCGCCGGCGCCAGCGCCGAGGCCCTCGCAGGCATTCAGGCGGCGGAGGACGCGGTCAGGCGTTCCGGAGAGGCCTACTTCATGCCCCTCGTCCAGGTCCGCAAGGCGGACGTGCTCGCCCGAGCCACGGGCCATGACCAGCCCGCGGTGAGTGAGGCGCTGGATCAGGCTCTGGCCCTGGCCAAGAAACAGGGCGCCACCGGCTTCGAAAGGCTGATCAACGCGAAGAAACAGCTCTACGCCGGGGAGCGGATCAGCCGATCGACGCCGTGAACGGCACGCTTCAAGGCTTCAGACCCAGGGCCTGACGCGCCAGGGACACGGACAGACCGGTCCACTGAATCGATGCCTCAGCCGCGTCGAACGTCAGCGACAGGCAGGCCCTGGGGATGGAGGTGAGATCACCGAGGAGGGTGCGTCCGATGGCGGGCTCCGCCGCCATCGCCTCCGCCAGCACGGAGGAGCTGACCAGTCGCAGATCGGCGCTGAGGGAGTAACTGGAGCCCATGCCCACAAGCTCAATGAAATCCCCATCTCGCTTGTATTGCCCCAGGCCGAGCTGGTTGACCAGCGGCAAGCCGGCATTGTTGAAGATCTGGATCCGGAAGTGACCGAGCCCCCAGAATCGGAGCTGACGAACGTTCTCCGACTGCCAGACCGTCTCCATCAGAGCCTGATGGTCGGAATAGGCAGGATCGACGCTGCTCCTCGTCTGCTTGAGGCTGTTGATGACCAGCCTGGGCGACAGGAAGGTGAAGCCGTTGACCAGTTCCGCCATCCGATTCAGGAAGGCCACCGAGTCGGCCGCTGCGGACGCGGGCCATGGCGGCCCGGTTCCAGCCCTGGCCTCGGCGGCGGCGCGATCAAGGACCGGGGCTGTCCGCAGGTCAGGCGGTTCGCCATCCAGCAGCCCCTGGGCCGGGAACTTGGGATCCGCCTGGATGCGAATGATCGGCAGCATCTGCTCCTGAATGTCACGCCCATAGCGCATGTAGGTTGGGACACTGATCCCCATTGAGTCGGTATCGTCAGCGAACAATTCTCCTGAGAGACAATCGCAGGAGGGAGAATGCGACGGGCCGGCAGGGTGGGCGTCGTAGCTGTCAAATCGGCCCACCAGCTTGGACAGCCCGATCACCTCTCGCCCCGTGATGGCCGAACGGATGTTGTCGACACAGATGAAGGGGTAGACCCAACAGATTCTGTCAGGGAATCCATTGTTGAAGCGAAGTACGGGGAAGGAGAAGAAGACCTCATGCTGCTTGGTTGTGCGTTCTGGATGGAAGCTGCCGGAACGCATCTCCGGATAAAAGAGGACTCCGAGAACAACGAACGGCCGCACGGGGCCCACACCAGCAAGCGGCAGGGAAGACAGCGGCCAGAAGGTGTAAGCGTTAGAGGCCGGATTGAGATATCGGGTGCAGAAGTTTTCGAGGGCCCCCGACTGGGCCATGAGCTTGAAATAGTGCGACTGGATCCCCCTGAAGACATAGGGAGGGGCCTCCTGCTGACCATCCAGTGGATTATCGAGATAGGGAAAATCGTTCACCGATGAGAGCTCAACTGTCGAGCAATGCATGACGTCAGATTACACGAAGAACACCACCGGCGTCTTCCAGCAGCGACGCTCCGTAGAGGTGGGCAGGCGACTGAAATCCAGGGGCGACCTGGCCCTGAAGAACCCGCCTCACGATCGCCACAGCCGTCGCTCCGGTGACGGTGTAGCCGTCACGGGTCTGGATGCGGAGGCAGCGGGAGCGTCGCCAGCGATCCTCCGCCTCCACGACCAGGGTGAAGCCGGAACGCTGCCGCCGAGCCGCGGAAGGGGCCTGGGGCCAGGCCTGGCTGAGCAGATCCAGCAGGTTCCGGCCCAGGGTCGACTGATGGAGCGGGGCCAGGCGGGAGCCTGCCCGAT
>Ga0169931_10014397_pt1 | contig 10707 bp, 9 predicted proteins | sample Kivu_15m_20L_FD_129675 | JGI IMG/M metagenome (GOLD analysis project Ga0169931, IMG submission 129675) | Freshwater microbial communities from Lake Kivu, Western Province, Rwanda to study Microbial Dark Matter (Phase II) - Kivu_15m_20L... | ecosystem: Environmental > Aquatic > Freshwater > Lake ... | reverse complement strand
CAGCGTCACGATGGTCGTTTTGCCGCGACTGATCCAAAGGCCTACCTTGGTCGCCAATGTATGCACTCCCATGTCGAGGTTAGCGAGGTGATGTCCTACGACATCACGATCTCAGACATTGTCCTGGAGATGGATAAGATGCTGCAAGCGAGCGCGGCAGAAGTGGCTTGGGGGGGGGGTGCACACCCAGGTTCAAGGGCCTGGAATTTTTCGAACATGTTGCACAGAGTAGCGTGATAATCCGCACGAAAACTGCCAGTCCCTACCGGTGAGAACGCTGTCCCGTTCACCTCGAATGAACCACCGCGCACCGGACTCTGCTGCTGCGCTGCTCTTTGGTCCAGCACGGAAAATGGAAAACAGACGATCGTCGATTCGCCAAAGAATCTTGTCGGACTTGCAATTGCCAGACTTGCATTCAAGACACTTTGCAAGACTTGCTGGGACTGCGCTGAGAAACGTTACGGAATCCTGCGGTGGACGACCCACCCACGCACGATTCAACTTCAAGATGACTGGAACGGCCAGGCTACCTTCAGTGACCGACAATTTGATCTCTGGCTGCGCTGCTACTTTCTGAACGAACGAGTTGTGCGGCTGCCCGTAAAACTGCAGCAACGTCTGCGGCGCCGCCACAAATTGATGCAAGGTCGGCAAAAGTGAGCGCATGTTCGCGTGCAATCCAAGAAATCCCTTCGGGGCCTTCTCTGCGCATTCGCCTGACTTGCCTGACGTGTCGCACAGGACCAGCATGGGCTGGCGACCGACGGGAATTCCAACATCGAGACGCCAGGATTTTCGTTTGGAACCGATTCCGGTGGCGAACTCATACGCGTACGTTGTCCCGCCAATTCCTCCACCCTCCGAGCAACTCAACTCGGTGACCGACAGATCGCGCATGTGCGTCACGACAAAGGCAGAAATGAAGTCCCCGAGTCCCGCACATCGCGCTTCGAGACCAAAATCGCGAAAAGCAGACGGACCTGTCGTCTTCACCGGAAGCACCAAGGCCGGCGCGGTCCCAGTCGGCTTTGTGGCGAGCAACGCGGGACTAACCGCGAGGAGAAGGATCAGTGCTCGAAGGTGCGCCACACCGGGTCCAGACAAGGCTTTTTTGCCACTATTTCCGGTCATTTACCGATCCCATTCACGTTGACGTCGAGCCCGGTTTTCTAGTATCCAGACAGGAACGCAAGTTCATTCAGATTTCATCATCGCAACGTTACTGTTTGTGGTCACCATCCACAATATCGGCGTCGCGAAAGCTGAACAGTTCGGAGGTCATGCATGATCGAAGTCAACGGTCTGACCAAGACATGGGGTCAGATCCACGCCCTGAACGAAGTCTCGTTCAAGGTTGAAAAGGGACAAATCGTCGGCTTTTTGGGAGCAAACGGCGCCGGCAAGACGACGACGATGGATATCTTGTGCGGCTGCATCGGGGCCGATGCTGGCTCCGCGAAAGTTGCAGGATACGACATCACCGAAGAACCCCTCGAGGCCAAACGCCGACTCGGGTACCTGCCTGATGTCCCACCGCTGCATCTCGACATGATCGTTGAAGAGTACATTGAGTACGCAGCACGCCTGCGCAAGGTCCCGCGCACTGAGCTCAAGAAGCGCATCGACTATTCCCTCGATCAGCTGAACCTGGGTGACGTGCGCAAGCGACTGGTCGGCAATCTCTCCAAGGGTTACCGGCAACGGGTCGCGCTTGCGCAGGCCATCGTTCACGATCCAGATGTGCTCGTGCTCGACGAACCGACCGAAGGACTTGATCCGAATCAAATCGTCCAGATTCGCGAACTGATTCGATCACTCGCAGGTCGCCATACGATCATTTTGAGTTCGCATATTCTCTCCGAAGTACAGAACACCTGTGATCACATCATCATCATTCATAAAGGGCGTGTCGTTTCCCAGGGCACGTACGAACAGCTCGCGGCGAGCATGCAGGGCGGGAACGTCTACCGCCTGCGCGTCGCGCGCAACGCAGACAAACTCGCGGGCGAAGTGCGGCCATTGAATGGCGTGCAGAATGTCGTCACCGGCAGTGATCCGACCGAACTGGAAGTCACCATCAACGGCGAACCCGATGCCGTTCTGGATCAACTCGCGGCGAAGATCGTGAGCGGCGGATTCGGTCTGCGCGAACTAGCGCTGAAAACAAAGAGCCTTGAAGAGGTGTTCTTCCAGCTCACGAAGTAAGCGGCGGCAGAATACAAGGCAGGAGCCGCTGAGCTCCAATCTCAAGTTTGCGAAAACAGTTTGATCAATCTCTGCGGAGGATAGCTACTTCATGGGTCCGGTACTTACCATCGCCAAACGCGACATCACCGCGTTCTTCGCGTCTCCAAAGGGAGCCGCCCTGTTCTGGTTTTTCCTGATGATGATTGGGTTGTTTTTTCACAGCTTCATCTCGACATATGTCGAGCTCGAGCAACAAGCGCCTGCGATGGGTGGCCAGGCTCCGACACTTGAGCAGCTGTTGCGGGCGCTCGTCTATAACTCGCACTTCATTCTTGTGCTGCTGATCCCGGGATTCACCATGGCAGCATTCGCCGAAGAGAAGCGTGCCCAGACAATTCGGATGCTCCAAACCGCGCCGATTACTCCGTTCCAGATTGTCCTTGGCAAGTTCCTCGCGTCGGCGGGGCTCATCGGCATGATTCTTTTGGCCTCAGCGGTGTATCCGGGCTTTCTGATCAAGTTCGGCAACCCGGACGTCGGTTTGGTTCTTACGTCCTACCTTGGACTGTTCTTGCTGATGTGCTCGCAGGTGTCATTCGGACTTTGGGTGTCGTCCATGACGAGTAACCAGTTCATGGCTTTCATTTTCACGCTCTTCGGTCTGCTGCTGCTCATGATCCTCAACTGGATCGCTCCGAACATCACCGGCGGTGGTGTACTTGAAACTGTCACCAAGTACATCGCTTCGACAGAACACCTCGATGTCTTCCTCAAGGGTGTCGTGTCCGTCAAAAGCGTGGCCTATTTCCTGTGCTTCATTGCCACGTTCCTGTTCTTCACCAACGTCGTTCTCGACTCGCAGCGCTGGCGCTAGGAGAAAGCATCCATGAAACCGATTCTGTTCATTCTTCCATTTCTCGCAATTCTGTTCGGCGCATTCGGAACGGCAATGGGTTCAGCGTTCCCCGAGGCAGCTTGGCTCACCGCAACAGGATGGGGATCCGCGGCGGCGCTGATCATCGCCTGGGTTGTTCTCGATGCAAAAAACTTCAAGGCGTTCTTTGCACGCAAGGGAACCAAGTACGGCGCGGGTTCTGGACTGGTCGTCATTCTAACGATGCTGATCATCGTCGGCGTTGGCGTTCTGACGTCCAAGCCACGATTCAACAAATCCTTTGACGTCACGAAGAACAAGAGCAACACCCTGAGCGATCAGTCTCTCAAGATTCTTGAGAATATCGCCAAGACAGAAAAGCCAGTGCAGATTACCGGCTATTTTCAGAGCGAAGAAGCAAAGCAGCAGTTTGGCGACATGATGGCGATGTACACGCCGCACGACGCAAAGTTTGAAATTGAATACGTCGATCCGCTTCGCGATCGACTCCGTGCTGAGGCCGAGAAGATTACGGCAGGCAACACCGTCGTCGTGAAGTTCGGCACTCGTGAATCGAGGGTTTCGACATTCACTGAAGAGAAATTCACAAATGCGCTGGTAAAGGTTCTGAAAGAAGGCTCGAAGAAAATTTACTTCACGAAGGGTCACGGCGAAGGCCAACCCAAGGGCAGCGAAGCGACTGGATTTTCGCAGCTCGTCGGTGAACTGGAAGGCAATCAGTATGTCGTCGAGGAGTTGGCTTTGCTTGAAGAAGCAAAGGTTCCAGATGGAGCTGATCTCGTGATCATCGCGGGTCCCAAGTACGATTTCAAAGTCGAAGAAACCCGCATGCTGGAAGACTATCTCAAGCGCGGCGGCGCGGTCCTCGCCATGACCGACGGAATGACATCGATTCCGAATCTCAACGCATCACTCGCCAAATTCGGGATCGAGTTCAACAACGACTTGCTGGTTCTCGACAGCCAGGATCCGAGAGCGATGATGATCGGCCAGAATTTCGCAATTATCAGCGAGTTTGACGACTTCAATCCGGTGTCCCGCGACTTTGCAAAACAGTCCCGAGTTGAGTTTTTGATGCCAAGCACACGGTCCGTCCGTGAGGTGACCGATAACCCGAACAACATGAAGGTCACGCTGGCTGCGAAGACGTCGAAGATCATGATCCGGATCAAGGATGTTCATCGGGAGGAAGACCTGAAAGGTCTTACCCGCGAGCGCGTTGAGTCGGGGCAAGCGTTTCCAGTCGTCGCAGTCGCAAGTGGCAAGCCAGTCGCTCCAGCAACGGCAAACGCAACGGGCGCCGGAGACGACGGCGATACGAAATCGGATGTGTTGAACGAAACGGCGGCGCCTGAGGCAACTTCGCGAGAGATTCGCGTCGTCGGAATCGGTTCATCGGCATTCGCCAGCAACGCCGGCGCCGCCGCAGCGGAGAACCGCGACCTCTTCATGAACGCAGTCAACTATCTCCTGAAGGATGAGGACTTTATTGCGATTCGGCCGAAGGATCCGACGAAGAGTTCGTTGTCGCTGACCTCGGGTGCGAGCCAGTTTTCCCTCTCGGCTCTGGCATTCATCTATCCGTTCGTCTTCCTTGGAGCAGGACTGATGTTCTGGTTCTCAAGGAGACATGCATGAAGAATCTCAAGATCGCCGGAATTCTGGCCGTGGTCCTGCTGGGACTCGGACTTCTCGCCACCTGGGATCAGTGGCAGACGAAGAAGGATGAAGAAAAGAAGGCAGAGGAGACGAAACTCGTGGACGTCACACCCGATGCCGTCACCGAGATCGCATTCCGCAACATTCCTGATGCACCTGATGCCACGGACGACACATCGAATCCGGCATCAACCGGATCGGCGGCAACACCAGGGGTACCAGTCGAAATCACGATGAAAAAAGTCGATGGCTCGTGGCGAATCACAACGCCAATCGACGCTCGCGCCGACGACAAGGCCATCGAGAATCTTCTGACCACGATTCGAGACTACAAGTTTGAGCGAGCCGTTGCTGAATCGAAAGGAAGTTGGGACCAATACGGTCTCAATAGTCCACGTCGCAGCGTACGGTTCACGGCCAACGGGGTCACAAGGTCAGTCTTCGTCGGCGTCAACGCCCCGGTTGGCTACAACGTCTATTCTGCTACTGATGCTTCTGAGAAAGTTTTCGTGGGAAGTCAGTATCTCGCAGTAGCTCTGGCTAAAAGTCTCCACGAATTCCGGGACAAGACACTGGCAACGATCGACGAAGCGACGTTGAAGACGTTCAGCTATCAGCTTCGGACCGACCCGGTGATAAATTTTGAAAAAGGGGAGAAAGGGTTCCGTTTGGCCGCACCGGCCGCCATGGCAGTTGATCCGATTGAGGTCCGCAACCTGATCGACGATGTTGCTCGCGCACAGGTTCAGGAGTTCATGGATGCTCCCGACGCCGCTGTTGCCAAGGCATTTGCGCCAGACGCTCGTCTTGCGCACGTGACGTGGTCGACGGAAGCTGGTGCGAAGACGGAGCTTTTCTTCACCGAGCACAATGGGCACACACTCGCATCATTCGATCCGACGTCACGGGCACTGCGTCTGCCGGACGAGTTCAAGACGAAGATCGTCCGAAAGCTTATCGATTTCCGCGATCGCCGCGTCTTTGCGTTCGACTCGAACACGCTTACGACGGCCGAAGTCGACGGCAATTCGTATAAATTTGTCGGCGAGGACTGGTACGCGAGCGCGGACGCAGACAAGTTCGATGCTGCAGGAAAGTTCACGGGCAATGCCGAAGAAAAACCGAGCCCGCAACACGCGATCCGCTCCCTGATGGTGGATCTCGAGTTTGCTCGCGCCGATGACATCGTTGCAATCGACGCGCTCGGGACTCAAGAAAAGAAACTTCTTGAGTCTCCGCCCAAGCATCGAATCAAACTTGCGTTCAACGCACAGTCTGGAACGCCGGAGACGACGATCGACGCGTGGACGGTGGAAGCGGATAGTCCGTTGGGAAATCCTCAAGTAGCGCGCGTTGTTCTTCGACATTCTGGGCGCGCGGAGATTTTCTTCGTAAAACCGAGCCTGTTTGAAGCCCTTTCGCCACAGAAAGCGCCGACACCGAATGCTGAAGCTGGAGTCCCGATGATCGACGATCCAGCGGCAGGGATGGAAGAAGCGGCTGACCTCGAAGCGAGCGGGCTAAGCAACTGACGGATCGATGCTCGGTTGTTGTTTCGACTCATGGGTGCGACGCACTACGTACATGCGAAACAAGATCCAGCACCCCATCGCAGCGGCCAAATGCTTGAGGGCATGGCCGCTGACGATCTCTCCAGTCCAGTGGTATAACTGGTGATCGAGAAACTCGAGTACCTTCGAGATTCCGTACATGACGAGCGCAGCGACTGTCATCCAGCCGTGAGTGAACGGGCCTGAATAGATCAGCATCATGAGCGGGATCGTCATCAGCGGAAAAAACTGCACAAGAATGTAGAGTCGCAAGTCTCCAGAGCCAGCTCGTTCACTGAGTATCCACAACACGACGCTGGAGACACCCATAACGAGCAACGGCCAAACCGCTCGCCGGTAGACGTGGATTCCTATGCGCTCTGCGATCACCACCGCGAACAGACCCATAAATCCGAGAGTCATCGGCAAGCGATCCCAAAACAAAGTGCCGTGATTCGGCTCCCAGTGGTACCAGGCCGATCCCAGCCCAGTCAGAAAGACACCATAGAACAGGCTGTACCAACCAAGCGCGGCATGACCGCCAGACTTGGCTTGAACTGATTTGCCATAGACTGCAAGCAGTCCGAGAATGCCGACGAACACGAACGGTAGGTTGCTCCAGACGTTCTGCCAGTTCGGCGTGAAGATGCCGTGACGCTGATCTGCAAATGCATGGTAATTCGGGTCCTGTGGAATCGGACCCATCGCGTAAACAGCAATGGCAGCCAATGATGCAATCACGGCGAGAACCACGACACGTGTTTTGGTGGAGTGTTTTTCTCCAATCTTCGTACCGTGGACTTGAGGGCCTTCCATCTCTGTTCGATCATTCTTCAAGATCGACCTCCCATGGATCAAGACTTCCTGGTACGACCGGCCAATGATGCTGTCACGGAACCGATGACAACCGTAATCGCTCCAGCATATGCCGACAAGTCGGCCGCCTCCGGCTGAAGATGAGACGTCCAGACAGCTGCCGCTGGGATCATGGCGAAGTAAGTGATGATCGGTGTCAGGGCAAGAACAGCGCTGGCACGGGAGGCCTCCCAGTGTCGAAGCGACTCAGCGAAAGCACCATAAGCGGCGACAGTATTCACGCAGCAAAACAGAAACATCCACCAGGCGAGGGGACTCAAGGTGGAAACAGTCCCGAAGTTGGCAAACGGTACAAAGACCAACGCGGAAAGCGCATATACGACGAGGAGAACTCCCGCCGTCGATAGACTCCCCTGAAGGGACTTCTGAGCCATTGCATAGACGGCCCAAACGATCGCGGCACCAATGATCAGGGCAACGCCAATTGCGTAGTTCGAGAATCCGCCGAGAAGCTCGGTAATCCTGTGTTCGAAAAACAAAAGGAACCCGATGGTCACCGCAGAAAATCCGATCCACTGCCCGCGAAGAATTTTCTCCCGGTAAACCAGTGCCCCGCCAGCAGCGAGCAAAATCGGGCCGAGCTGGATCACCAGCTGCGCCGTTGCCGGCGTAATGTGATCTAATCCAACGAGATAGAGGATGTAATTGCTGGCAAGCCCGGCAAAGCAGGTCAGCAGCAAGAGCAGCTTTCTCTTCGGCAGGGTCCAGAATTTTGGCAAGTCACCGCGGGCTGCCAGCCACGCGCCGACGACCAGCGCCGCAAACGTGAAGCGAAACCACGTCAGCGACCACGCGTCCATTTCCTTGAGCACGATCTTGAGGGCAATCGGAAGAACGCCCCACAGCAAAGCGACAAAGACCGTAAGAGCGAGGCCAAGGCGCCAGTTCTTCACTTCGGCACGCCCTTCCCCGATCTAAGCCAGAAGGGAACCATCGCAAGTAGAACGCCAAGTATCAAAATGCTGACCACCTGTGCCGGGGAAAACAAATCCGCAAAGAATGGACCGCGCGGATCGCCACGCAGATACTCGATGCCAAATCGTCCGGTGGCGTATAAGGCAATGCCGGCGTATCCAACGACGCCGGCAGGCAAGCCTCGGCGCAAACGACGGAAGCCGAAAGCGAGCAACGCAACAAGGCTGAACGCTGCACCGGAGGAAATCAGCTGCACGGGCACCCGCGCCACGTCATCCTCGAGTACCGGAATAATCACGGCCCACCACGGGACCTCTCCCCCGGGACCGAGTGCTGCTGGAATTCCGTAATCGTCACCATTCAAGAAGCAACCGATTCGACCAACGGCAAGCGCGAGAATGCCTGCCGGGATCGCAACATCGAGGACCTCGCCAAAAAGTTTATGTCGAGCGAGTGTAAAGGCCGTGCCGAGCACAAAGGAGCCGATCGCTCCTCCGTAGAAGGTCATCGGGCCGAACCTGAACAAGGCCGCAATCACCTCTGAGAAACCCGAAACTGCAAAGTCTTCGAAGAGAACGGAGAACAGGCGAGCGCCGAACCATCCGCCGATGTAGGCGACGGTGAACAACCCGGACAGAAATCGATCGTCGAGTGAGGGACTATATCGCCTTGCCAAAAGGCGCATGACGAAGAAGGCCGCGATCGCGCCGAGGGCGTAGAACGCGTGCCAGGCGGGGATTGCAACGCCGCCCCATTCAAACAGAATCGGACGCATGTCAGAACTTGGCCAGTTCCGTGGTGGACTTCTGGACCGCTTCAAGTGCCGGACCGGGCAGCACCGTGCCCAGGAGAATCGTCAAAACGATCGACGCGACCAGAATCGCGCTCGTCACAATTGAACGCGACGTGTTCAGCGGCAATGCGACAGCAACCGATTCCGTCATGTACATCCGAACGATCACTCTGAGGTAGTAGAACAGAGCAATCGTGCTGCCGATCGCGCCGATCACCACAATTCCATAGAGGTGATTGGATAGTGCAGCGTTGAACACGAAAAACTTGCCAATGAAACCGACGGTCGGGGGCATGCCACCGAAGCTGAACATGAACGTCGCCATGGCAAACGCAAGCCATGGACGTTTCGCAGCGAGTCCGGACAGATCGTCAAGCGTGAGGTTGTCGTTCTGCTCACTCTCAAGAACCATGATGATCGCGAACGCTCCAACGGAAACAATCGCGTAACCAACGAGGTAGAACAGAATGGCCTGCGCCGAAAGACCCGTTGCCGTTCCGGATAAGGCGCAGATCGCAATCGCCATGTAACCGCTGTGCGCAATTGAGGAGTACGCAAGCATTCGCTTCAAGCTCGACTGAACCAGCGCCATGATGTTGCCAAGAATCATGGACACCATCGCGAGGAAGGTCAGCGCCGGCAGCCAGACGTCGTAGAGACTCGACATGCCCCCGCCGAACAACCGAAGCGTAACCACGATGATCATGACCTTCACTGTGGTCGCCATCAGGGCGGTGATGCCTGTAGGAGCTGCCTCATAGGCGTCTGGTGCCCACAAATGAAACGGTGCCAACGCAAGCTTGAACGCGAGCCCGATCAAAGTCAGCAAACCACCGAGGCGAACCCAATTGTGATCAGCCAACTTCGGCAACGCAGCGACGATCTCACTGATGCGCATGGTTCCCGTAGCTGCGTAGAGCAACGCGAATCCGAACAGCAAAATGGCAGCCGCTGCAGATCCCAGGACGAAATACTTGATCGCCCCTTCCTGGGCGCGTCGCGAGGGCTTTACGTAGCCAATCAGTGCGTAGAGACCAATCGACGCGAGCTCCAAGCCCACGAAGAGAGTTATGAGATCGTCGGTCGCGACCATCACTAGCATTCCGGCGACGACCATCAGAAAAAGACTCACGATCTCACCACGCAGAAAATGGTCGCGAATGTGCGTCTCACGCATGAGCACGACAACGGCCAGGGACACGAGAAGGATAAACCCCTGACCAAACCGCGAGACATCGCCGGCGAGAAGTGTGCCGGAGAGAAACTGCGCGTCCGCATTCATCTGCACACCAACCAGCGATGCACACGCAGCAAGGATGGTGACGAGCGTCAAAATATAGACCGCTGAAGGCTTTCCAATAGCCGGGAAAGCCGATTGCATCAGCGCCACCAGTGAACCGACGGTGAGAATCAAGACCGGCAGGGCTGCCAGGTAAAAATCGAGGCCGATGGCGGGGAATTCAAAATTCATTTGTTCGCTCCTTCGAGAGCGTTCGATGCGACGCTGCTTTCAATCGGCTGCAGATCAGCGATGCCGCCCGATACGTCGCGCGCTTCAACCTGTAGCTCGTAGCGTGCGAAATTCTTGGCCAGGTGCTCGATGGAAGGCTTGATCGGGTTCAGGAAGTAGCCCGGAAACACGCCCATCACGATCGCCAGTACCGCCAGTGGTGCAAGGTAAGCGATCTCACGCAGCGAAAGATCGGTGAGCTGACGGTTCTCTTCATGCTTGATCGGACCAAAGAGAATCTTGCGACAAAGCGTCAGCATGTAGATTGCGCCGAGAAGGACCCCGAGCGAGGCCATAATCCCGGCGAACATGGACGATT
>Ga0169931_10014396_pt1 | contig 10707 bp, 6 predicted proteins | sample Kivu_15m_20L_FD_129675 | JGI IMG/M metagenome (GOLD analysis project Ga0169931, IMG submission 129675) | Freshwater microbial communities from Lake Kivu, Western Province, Rwanda to study Microbial Dark Matter (Phase II) - Kivu_15m_20L... | ecosystem: Environmental > Aquatic > Freshwater > Lake ... | reverse complement strand
TTCGAAAGGTACTCAGTTGTTTTTTAATTACCGTCCTTCCTGGATGACAAGCATTTCGCTTCGTGAAACCAATTTATTGGATCCTGTCAGCAACACGTATTCCCGACTTGACAGTACCTTATCAAATCGATTTAAAAACAATTTAAACACGCAACTTGGCGGTGCGGGTCTTCGATTCAGGGGGAAAAAGTTCTTCTCGGTTTTTAGTTTAAATACCCAATATGTTATTTTGGAAGGGTTACAGACTTTTCCGGAACAACCATTGATTCGAAAATCATTTTTCAATGTGGTGCCTTTTGCCATGTTTAATTATAAGTTTAACTCGTCTTCAAATTTGCGGATATTCTATAGATCCAATACAAATGCTCCTACGGTTGCTCAACTGCAGAATGTGCTTAATAACTCAAATCCCTTGCAACTTAGCATTGGAAATGCTGATTTGAAGCAAGAGTTTACGCAACGCGTGAATATGAGGCTAAGTAAAACCTGGACGTCCACCAGCAGGTCATTGTTTCTTAATTTGAGCACCTCAAATACAGCTAATTTTATTGCCAATTCCAGTCTCTTAGCCAGTGGTGATACACTCCTTAGCGGAGGAATTTTGCTAAGATCCGGAAGTCAACTATCAAGGCCTGTGAATACGAATGGTCAATGGAATATCAACACCTTATTAACCTGGTCAACACCGGTAAATTTGATTCGGTCAACTGTAAATATTCAAGGGGGATTGAATTACACGCTAACACCCGGAATTATTAACGGCTTAAGAAATGAAACAAACAATTACGGATACAATGCGGGAATTGTAATTGCAAGTAATATTAGTGAGTCAATAGACTTTAATGTAGGTTACAATACCTCTTATTTTGTGGTGGAAAATAGCTTACAACCTGCCTTAAACAACAATTATTTTGTTCATTCAGCAAGCCTCAGGGCCAATTGGCTTCCCTGGAAGGGACTAGTATTAAATACCGAAACAGCTTATTCAAGTTTTCAAGGCCTGGGCGATGGATTCAACCGGTCGTTTGTCCTGCTTAATGCAGGAATTGGCTATAAATTCCTTAAAAAACGTGCAGGCGAGATTAAATTGAGTGTTTATGACCTTTTGAATCAAAACACCAATATTAGCCGAACCGTGACCGAAACCTTCGTGGAAGACAGTTCAACACTGGTGTTAAATCAATACTTTATGCTCACCTTTACCTATACTTTCAGAAAATTTAATGGTATTAAGGCACCTCAAAGAGAAACGCAGTCGGGACCGGGTCTTGATGGTCCACCACCCGGCCACAGGTAATTGCCTTGTTAGGTAATTTCGAATTTTACTTTTTAAAAAGCTTAAGCCATTGGATAAACATTGATTCTTAATTAATAAACTTGTTCCATTAAAAGCAAGAATAATTTTATGAAGCCGCAATGCACATTCATCGGACTGATTTTTTGCCTGATAGCCTTTCCGCTTTATTCAAAAATTCAAATTGATACATTGGTGTTTTATTCGCCCTCCTTCCAAACTCAAAGAGAGGTGTACGTCATTGAGCCGGATCAGATTAAGTATTATCCGGAAAAGAGTAAGATGCCACGCTTTTACTTGTTAGATGGGCAGCATGAATGGTTTGTTCAACCTATCATAAATCAAATTGAATATTTGTGGTATACCCATCAGATACCTCTTTCCAGAATTATTGTGATACCTCACAAGGACAGAAACGAAGAGAGCATTTTCACAAAAATGAGTGATACGTTGCCCTTGCATCATTTTATAGAATACGAACTCGAAAAGCAACTGGAGAATTATCCCGACAATGGATTACGAATTTTGATCGGGCATTCTTTCACAGCTAGTTTTGCAATTCATGCCGGATTAAGGTCGCCGTTCTTTTTCAATCAGGTTGTGGCACATTCTCCTTTAAATATGATTGAGGATTTAATGTCTGCAATACATAAAACATCTGGCAATACCAATTATTATTTAAGTTTCGGAGGAATTGATCCATCCAAAGATTCTTTCCATCGCCAGGCCTTTGAAAAAGCAAAAAGTTCCTATGACGATCTCACAAAAAATTTACATATATATATTGAAGAATCGGGCTCGCACAATTCAGTTCCCATAATAAGCACGGCGCGAATCTTATCAGAAATGTTTGTGGATTTTTCGAAACGTTATCATTTCGTTCCGGAAGTTGATATGGAATACAAGCTTATCCATCTGCCGGGTACGGCAGATGAAGAGTTAAATAAGTTAAAAAGGGCTTCTGTGCTGCTGGGTAAACCATACGCCCCGGAAATACCTGAAGTCAATGGAATTGCTTCGAAATACTACAACAACGGTTTTTCAGAGCAAGCCTTGGCCATTTATCTTGAAGGACATACGCTTTATCCAAATTATTTCGAATTTCCGGCCTACGCCGGAGAATTGATGCTTAGCAAATCTAAAGAAAAGGCCTGTGAATTATTGAAAACTGCTTTGGCACTTCTTGATACGTATGAACAGAAAGAGCCCGATTATGAAGAGCTGAGAAACGAGCTTTTGAGCATTGTTGAAAACTGCCCATAATTGAAAGCGTTCTTTATTGATAATCAGAAACAAGCATTCGCATTAAGGGGATGTTAATTTTTTTGCAGGCACTTGCCTAAGTAAAACAAATTTATCTTAGCTTTGCGGCTTCGTAAAAAGAAGAAACAGAAACAATATGTCATTGACGTCAGAAGCAAAAAAAGAAATTTTCGCCAGTTTTGGCGGATCTGAAACAAATACAGGCTCAACAGAAGCCCAAATTGCAATGTTCACAAAGCGCATTGCAGATCTCACAGAACACCTGCGAAGCAATCGCAAAGATTTCGGAACCCAGCGTTCACTTATTCGGCTGGTTGGTAAAAGAAGAAGCTTGCTCGATTACCTGAAAGGAAGGAACATCGAAAAATACCGGGAGCTCATTAAAGTGCTTAATATCCGGAAATAAGTCACAGAAAAAGGCAATCGCGTATTGCCTTTTTCCTTTTTATCAACCCTAAGAAAACACGAATAATGAATCTCGGAATACGTAAAACATTTACAATGCCCGATGGGCAAGAAATTACCCTGGAAACAGGCAAACTTGCCAAACAAGCACATGGCTCTGCAGTAATTACAGCAGGTGGTACCATGCTTTTGGCGACCGTTGTTAGCAGCGAAGATGTAAAGGAAGGAGTTGATTTTCTTCCTTTAACCGTTGAATATCAGGAAAAATATGCCTCCACAGGGCGTTTTCCCGGTGGTTTTTTCAAAAGAGAAGCCCGTCCGTCTGAAAATGAAATCCTAACCATGCGTTTGGTGGATCGCGCCTTGCGTCCTCTTTTTCCGGATGATTACCATGCAGACACGGTTGTTTCTATTTTACTGATTTCTTCAGACCGCAGCCATTTGCCCGATTCATTGGCTTGTTTGGCGGCTTCAACAGCACTTGCAGTTAGCGATATCCCCTTCAATGGTCCCATTTCTGAGGTACGAGTTGCCAGAATTAATGGCGAAATGATCATCAATCCAAGCATTGAAGAGCTTGGAAAAGCTGATATGGACATCATGGTAGCTGCTTCTGAAGATAGCATTGTGATGATTGAAGGTGAAATGAGCGAGGTTTCGGAAGAAAATATGCTTGAAGCGATTAAAAAAGCGCACGAAGCAATTCGGATTCAAATCAAAGCCATCAATGAACTGGCAGCTCAGGTTCCATCAGCTACTGTTAAGCGCACGTATTCTCATGAAACACATGATGAGGCATTACGCAAAGCGGTTCATGAATTTTGTTTTGCCAAGTGCCTTGAAGTTGCTCGCATAGGTAACCCAAATAAAAAAGAACGCAGTGCCTCGTTCAAAGCGGTTAAGAATGAATATCTCGAACAGCTCACAGAAGAAGAGCGCGCCGAAAAAAGTGGTCTCATTGGTGTTTATTTTCACGATGTAGAGAAGAAAGCAGTACGTCAGGTAATTCTTGATGAGAAAAAGCGCCTGGATGGTCGAGGTCTTACAGATATTCGTCAAATCTGGTGTGAAGTTGATTATCTACCATATGCTCACGGGTCTTCGATTTTTACCAGAGGTGAAACTCAATCACTTACCACGGTAACCCTTGGAACCAAAATGGATGAGCAAATAATCGATGGTGCAGTTATCGAAGGAAAAAGCAATTTTATGTTGCATTACAATTTCCCATCATTTTCTACAGGGGAGGCACGTGCAAGCCGCGGAACCTCCAGACGGGAAGTTGGTCATGGAAATCTGGCATTAAGAGCTCTTAAACCGGTGCTTCCTGCTTACGATCAAAACCCATATACTATCCGCATCGTTTCTGATATTCTAGAATCAAACGGTTCATCTTCGATGGCTACAGTTTGTGCAGGAACTATGGCATTGATGGATGCCGGAGTGAAAATTAAAAAACCTGTATCAGGAATTGCTATGGGATTGATTACCGATGATGGAAGCAAGTACGCTGTACTGAGCGATATTTTAGGTGATGAGGATCATTTGGGCGATATGGACTTTAAAGTAACAGGAACCGAAGATGGAATCACTGCTTGCCAGATGGACATCAAAGTTCAGGGACTTTCTTACGAAATCATGTTGAATGCCTTGAATCAGGCTAAAGCCGGCAGACTTCATATCTTATCTGAGATGAAGAAAACCATTACAGAGCCTCGTGAAGATTACAAACCACATGCGCCTCGTATTGTTGAAATGCGTATCCCAAAAGAATTTATTGGAGCTGTGATTGGACCAGGTGGTAAAATTATTCAGGAAATGCAACGTGAAACCAACACCGTAATTACCATCGAAGAAGTTGGTGATCAGGGTGTAGTTCAAATTTCATCAAGCAACAAACCCGATATTGATAAGGCGGTATCGCGCATCCGCGCAATTACTGCAACGCCCGAAGTTGGTGAAGTTTACAACGGAAAAGTTAAAACAATTATGCCTTTTGGTGCTTTTGTGGAAATTATTCCGGGCAAGGATGGACTTCTACATATTTCTGAAGTTGAATGGCGTCGCCTTGAAAATCTTGATGGCATTTTGAAAGAAGGCGATTTGATTGATGTAAAACTCATTGAGGTTGACAAAAAAACAGGTAAACTTAAATTGAGTCGCAAGGCCCTGCTTCCTAAACCGGAAGGAGCAAAATAGAATTATTAAGAAAATAAAAAAGCCACTCATCAGGAGTGGCTTTTTTTATGCTTTATAAACTTGTTTTAATTGCGCTTGAGAATAACAAAAGACAATAAAATTAAATTCAGAAAACTCCTTAATTCAGATTTATTATTTACTCAAATTCAATTCTGCAATATTCTTAATTCGGTTGCGCTCCAAGAATTCATCAATGGTTTCAAGATGCTCTATCACGCGTTTATCTTTAAATTCAAACACCTTTTGGGCCAGTCCCATTAAAAAGGCCCGGTCGTGTGAAACCAAAATCAGGGTTCCTTCAAAATCCAATAAGGCCTCTTTCAAAACGTCCTTTGATTTCAGGTCGAGGTGATTGGTGGGCTCATCCAAAATGAGCAGATTCACCGGTTCGAGCAATAACTTCACCATAGCTAAACGGGTTCGTTCTCCACCGGATAGCACACTTACTTTTTTATTGATATCGTCGCCGGAAAACATGAAACGCCCCAACATATTTTTGATTTGCGTTCGGATATCGCCTTCGGCTACCTGATCTACGGTTTCAAAAACTGTTAATTCAGGATCCAGCAAGGCTGCCTGGTTTTGGGCAAAATAACCTACTTTGACATTGTGCCCCAGTTGGACGGTCCCTTCTACTTCAATTTCACCCATCAAGGCTTTTATCATGGTGGATTTACCTTCACCATTGCGACCAACAAAAGCCACTTTTTCGCCTCGGGTAATCGACATATTAGCCTGATGAAACACCACTTGGTCGCCGTATTTTTTACTTACATCGCTAACTGTTACAGGATGCTCACCTGAACGTGGCGCAGGCGGGAAACGAAGACGCAAAGCGGATGTATCAATTTCGTCAATTTCGATGGGTACAATTTTTTCGAGCATGCGCTCGCGCGAATTCACCTGATTGGTTTTCGAATACGTTCCTCTAAAACGCTCGATAAATGCCATGTGATCGGCAATTTCCCGTTGCTGTTCTTGCCATGCTTTCAACTGATGTGCCCTTCGGTCCTCACGAAGCTGCAAATAATGTGAATAGTTGGCTTTGTAATCGTAAATGCGCCCCATGGTTACTTCGATGGTGCGGTTGGTAATGTTATCAATAAACGCACGATCATGCGATATGACCAATACCGCATTGGCTTTGTTTACGAGGAAATCTTCAAGCCAAATAACCGATTCAATATCGATGTGATTGGTAGGCTCGTCCAATAAAATGAGATCTGGTTTTTGCAAAAGTATTTTTGCCAGCTCGATGCGCATACGCCAGCCACCACTAAACTCCCCGGTGGGGCGATACAAATCGTCCTGTTTGAAGCCCAATCCTTTCAAGGCTTTCTCAACCTCGGCATCGTAATTTATCTCTTCAAGTGCGTAATATTTTTCAGAAAGATCAGAGACTTTTTCGATGATCTTCATGTATTCTTCACTTTCGTAATCGGTACGCGTTTCAAGCTGCTTATTCAGCAGTTCCATCTCATCGCGCATAGCGAAAATCTGTTTAAACGCCTTAGCCGCTTCTTCAAAAACACTGCAGTTGTCCTCCGTTAACAAATGTTGAGGGAGATAAGCAATCACTGCATCTTTTGGAGAACGAACGGCACCCCTGGTTGCAGTCTGTTCTCCGGCAATGATTTTCATTATGGTAGACTTCCCTGCCCCATTTTTACCCATCAGAGCTATTTTATCTGTTGGATTAATTGAAAACGAAACCCCGCTAAATAGGGATTTTCCGCTGAATTCTACACTCAGGTTATCTACAGTAATCATGTTTTGCTATTGAGGCCGCAAAAGTAGTGAAAGCTTAAGCGGTTCAACAGGTTCCGAACAGATTTTGCCCTTTCTGTTTATTAACAAATAGGAATCATGAAAAGAAACCAGGCACAAATTCCTTGAAATGATGTTAAAATCCTCAATAAAATCATACTCCGGCGGTAATACAATGTTTCCTTTTTTATCAATAATTCCAAAGCATTCATCCTTGGTTATGACAGACCAGTTGTTTTTCACGATTCCAAAACCCTCAATATCTGTGTACTGAGGCAACATCACAATTTCTCCATTCTTATTGACGATGCCTTGCAAACCATTATAGTGTATAATTGCCCAATCAGATTTAATGATGTCAAAATCTTCAATCATGTCATACAGCGGAGGCAAAATTTCCCGCCCATTTTTATCAATAATTCCGTAGCAGCCGTCTTTACTGACAATAGACCAATTTCTTTTGATGACTCCAAATTCTTCTACAAAATCATACCCCTGCTGCGCACCCACCACCGGCAGGATTGTTATTAAAAAGAAAAAGAACATTACATTCTTCATGCTTTTAAATTTATTAGTTCGCCGGTAAACGCTTTAAATTGGATTTTTATTTTACAATTAATTTCCCTGAATTAAGCCGTTTTTCCTGCCCAAGCAGGGAGTAAAAATAAATACCTGATGACAAGCCTATAGGTGGGATTTGAAGAGTTGTATTAGTGGTATATAAATCCAAAACTTTCTGACCTGTTGAATTAAACAGATTGAATTGAACAGGTCCCTCAGCGAGGTAAGCAGGCGGTATTTCCATTGCACAGAAATCACTAAATGGATTCGGATAAATTTGAATTTGTTCTTGCGAATTATCGCTGTTGCTTTGATCGATGGTAATTAATATTTTAGAAATTAAGCCAAATTTGATTCCCATTTGCATCTAAACGTTGCAAATAAACTTCTCGCGCGAAAGTAGCCGGGTTTATGCGATACCCTTCGACAAAAAATCCTCCATCAGGTGCTATTTCAATGTTGGTAGCCCATGAATAATTTCCAACCGAGGCGTAGCTATTTGACCATTGAATGATGCCCTGGTCATTCACTTTTACAACCCGGTTTTGGCTTGCTGCAGAATTCATTTCACTCATTCCTGCCAGAATGTAACCTCCATCGGCAGTTTGCCTCACAGCGTCAATACCATCGCCATAAGGCGAATTGCTTTGAATGGGATAAATGTTTTGCCAACCTCCCTGTGCTGAACAAAAATTAGAGAGCAGAAGCAAAGCAGAAAGTAAACGGCCGGATAAATTCATAGAGCATTTGTTTAAAATTGGTGGTTTTGATCCGACCGGGAAGGGCGAAACGAATCATTAAATGTAACCAAGTATTTGAATTCACACACAAAAGTTTGAACACGTGTGGCAGAAATGCAATTTCTGATTATGAATACAATTGACTTCTGATTGTTAAATCAAAAAAAACGGAGGCCATCAAAAGGCACGTATTTATTTCAAAATGAAGGTGCAAGAACAGCAGCCTAAAGGAAAAATTCAGACGATCAAATGCTATTTATTGATCATGCTAAGAGATAAAGTATCGAGCTGCGTGAAATTTGATAAATAATCTAGCACCAAATTAACGATCCGCAATAAATACACCTTCAATAGTTAGTTCATAATGCCTGAATCGGGAAACCTTTGCAGCAAGTATTTTTTTCTAAATTGCGCAGACTGTCTGCACATGAAAAACAGCCTTTTTAAACTCCTTTTATTTCTCTTTTTGAGTCTCTTGCTGTTTGTTCCTATGCAATTCAGACTGGGCCCACTTCCCGATTTAGGAGCTTTTTTCAATCCTTTTAGCGGGTTTTGGCAACAAGCCGAAGGGCCATCTCCCGGCGCAGCCGGAAATATGAAGTTAAATGGCTTGCAGGAACAAGCCAGTATTGTTTACGACGATCGTTTGGTGCCTCACATTTTCGCAAGTAACGACCATGATTTATATTTTCTTCAAGGCTATGTAACGGCTTCGCACAGACTTTTCCAGATGGATCTGCAAACCAGAGTTGCGGCAGGCCGTATCGCAGAAGTGGTTGGAGAAAAAGCCTTGAATCTGGATCGCTCTAACCGACGCCTGGGCCTCACCTTTGCTGCCGAAAAAAGCATCGAAGCTATGATGAAAGATCCCTTGACTAAATTGGTAATGGAAAGCTATTCAGAAGGTGTGAACGCCTTTATATCGAGCCTTAACAGGAAAACGTTACCACTCGAATACAAATTAATGGGTTTTGAACCGGAGCCTTGGTCGCCATTGCGCAGTGCGCTGCTGCTCAAGTACATGGCCAATATGCTTACAGGTTATGAAACTGATTTTGAAAATACAAATGCCGTTAAATTGTTGGGGTACAATGTGTTTAATGAAGTATTTCCCTTGTTTCCTGATACCTTACTTGATCCGGTAATTCCGATTGGAATCACTTATCCGGTCGCGGATACGCTGCCCGAAAGTAATTTTTCCTTCAAACCGTTTGAAGGCCGAACTGAAACAGCACTCGCCTACCCTTTTGAACGCCCTGAGCCCGATTATGGAAGCAACAACTGGGCTGTTCATGGCTCAAGAACAGCGTCCGGTAATCCGGTCTTGTGCAACGATCCGCATTTGGGATTGAATTTGCCTTCGATTTGGTTTGAAATCCAACTCAACAGTCCGCAAACGAATGTTTATGGTGCAAGTTTGCCGGGTGCCCCTTGCGTAATTAGCGGCTTCAACGATTCAATTGCCTGGGGCATCACCAATGCCAGCATGGATGTAAAGGATTGGTACAGCATTGAATTTCGCGATGCCTCGCGAAAGGAATATTTGTTTGACGGAGAGTGGAAAAAATCGGAAATCATAATTGAGGAAATAAAAGTCCGCGGAGCTGAAAGCCTTATGGATACCGTAATTTATACGCTGCACGGACCTGTCGCTTTTGACAAGGCCTTTAACAATGGTTCGGAAACCGTGAACCGCGCGCTTAAATGGACGGCACATGAAGGCACAAGCGAGCTTCTTACCTTCTATTATCTGAACAAAGGATCAAATTACGACGATTACCGGAAAGCCATTTCGTGGTTCAAATGTCCGGGGCAGAATTTCGTATTTGCATCCGCCGCAGGCGATATAGCCATTACCCAGCAGGGGAAATTTGTAAACAGATACCCTGATCAGGGCCGGTTTATCATGGATGGAACAACATCGGCCACTCTTTGGCAGGGCTTCATTCCGGACTCAGCCAATCCATCAGTTAAAAACCCCGAACGTGGCTGGGTAAGTTCAGCCAATCAACACCCTACCGACGAGAGTTATCCTTATTGGTATACCGGACATTACGAGTATTTTAGAAACAGACGAATTAACGAAAGGCTTTCGCAGCTTAGCAAAGCTAAGACTGATGACATGATGGAGCTGCAAAACGATAATTACAATTTATATGCAGCCGAAATACTGCCTTTGATGCTGGCTCAGCTAGTCGAAAATGACATCAGATCCAATGAACGTCAATTATTGAACTCTTTGCGTGAGTGGAGCTATTTTAATGAAGCCGAACAGAAAGCGCCCGGGTATTTCCAAATTTGGTGGGACTTGCTTTACAATAGTATTTGGGACGAGTTCGAAAACAAAGACAGAAGTTTGATTAAGCCATCGTGGTTTCAAACCATACGTTACCTTAAAATGCACCCCGAAGGTGATTTGCTTGACAATCGTAATACTCCCGAAACGGAAAGCATCAGGCAGTTAGCTGTTGAAAGCTT
>Ga0169931_10014395_pt1 | contig 10707 bp, 8 predicted proteins | sample Kivu_15m_20L_FD_129675 | JGI IMG/M metagenome (GOLD analysis project Ga0169931, IMG submission 129675) | Freshwater microbial communities from Lake Kivu, Western Province, Rwanda to study Microbial Dark Matter (Phase II) - Kivu_15m_20L... | ecosystem: Environmental > Aquatic > Freshwater > Lake ... | reverse complement strand
TGGTTCGAGACGGAGATGACCGCCGGCATGGAATCCGACGAGGGAAGCCAGCGCTACATCAACCTGAACTCGCCGATTCCGCGCATGGGTCACGCCGACGAGTTGGACGGAGCACTGCTGTTTCTCGCCAGCGATGCGTCTTCGTTCATGACCGGTCAGACCGTCGTTGTCGACGGTGGCTGGACCGCCCGCTAGCTAGACACCGGGGTGACGTTGCGCCCACGGCGCTGCGGATTCGAGTTGCGATGCGACGCGAATGAGTATGTCCTCCCGCGCGTAGCCGGCGACGAGTTGCACACCGATCGGCAGCCCCGCTTCGTTCCAGTGCAGCGGCAGGCTGATGGCGGGTTGACCCGTGGTGTTGAACTGTGAAGTGAACGGAATCCAGTCGACCGCGATGCGTCCTGTTTCGCCGGGGTCGGCGGGGTTGTTGCGCGACGTGCCGACCGGCAGCGGAGGCCCCGAGAGGGTCGGTGTGAGCAGCAGGTCCCAGCCGTCGGTCCACCAACGCGCGACGTTGCGGCGGAATGCACCCGCAGCGTTGACGGCATTCGCGTAGTCGAGTGCGGAAAGCCGCGTTGCGTACTCGGCCATCGACCAGTTCATCAGTTCCACGTCGTCGACCGTGACCGGCCGACCGAGGAGGCCGGCAAGTCCGTCGCGATTTGCCGCCATGTTCGTGGCCCACAGTGCGGAGAAGCGTGCGGCTGCGCGGGGGTCGTTCAACGCCGCAGGGAACGCGGGCTCGACGTGGTGGCCGAGGGACTCGAGCAGGGCGGCCGTGCGCGTGACCGCTTCGACGCAGTCGGGGTGAATCGCCTCACCCGTGAACTTCGTCGTTGCAAAGCCGATGCGCAGTCGGCCGGTGGGCGCGCCGAGTTCCTGCACGTAGGGTCGCGCAGGGGAGGGCGCAATCACAAGATCGCCCACGCCGGGACCGTGCACCGCGTCGAGCATTGCCGCGGTGTCGCGCACACTTCGCGAGACACACAGTTCGACGCCGAGGTTCGTCTCCAAGCGGGTGGGACCGACGGTGATGCGTCCCTGCGACACCTTCAAGCCAACGAGCCCGCAGCACGATGCAGGCACGCGAATGGATCCACCACCGTCGCTCGCGTGCGCGATCGGAACCATGCCTGCAGCAACCGCCGCCGCGGATCCGCCACTCGATCCACCGCACGTGTGGTCGAGGTTCCATGGGTTGCGTGCGATACCCCACGCCTCGGGTTCGGTAACCGGCACGCTGCCCCACTCGGGTGACAACGTGCGTCCGAGAAACACCAGATGCTGTGCGGCAAAACGTTCGACGAGCGTCGTCGAAAAGTTCGGCGTGAAGTTCTCTGCCTTCAACGCCTTGTTGCCATTCGAGATGGGGAATCCGGTGTAGAAGGTGTGGAGGTCCTTCAAGAGAAACGGCACACCTGCAAACGCTGTCGAGGGGTTGTCACGGTCGACGCCATCGGCGAGTTCGCGACCGTGATCGAACCACTGGTAATTCACCGCATTCAGCGCAGGGTTCGTTGCCGTGACGCGTTCGATCGCGGCCTCGGTCAACTCGCGGGCGGAAACCTTGCCCTCGCGCACCAGCTGCGCTTGGTCGGTGGCGTCGAGCCAGCGCGTGTCGTCGGCGATTGTTGTCATGTGGACCCCTTTTCGGACTATTAGTTTACCAGTCTTTGTAGTGGGCTAGGGTCGCCGCAGTGTCCGCAGACTCCAGTCTATTGAGCACCCCCGAGCCCCCTGCCCAGTTGACCTCGCGGGAGGTGCTGCGTTCCCGCGACGTGCGGGCGATGCTCGTCTACGGCACGTGTCTCTATACGGGGCTCATGCTGCAGGCCGCCGTGCTGGGCAAGCAGGTGTACGACATCACCGGCCGCGAAATCGACATCGGGTGGATCGGCTTGGTCGAGTTTCTCCCTGCCGCGGTGTTGGTTCTCGTGACGGGTGTCGTAGCCGACCGCTTCTACCGACGCAACGTGGTCCTGATCGCCGTCACGGGCGAACTCGTCAGCGCGGTTGCACTGATGTTCTATGCGCGTACGAACCCAACGGCAGTCGCGCCGATCTTCATGATCACGTTTCTCTACGGCGTAGCGCGCGCCTTCGTCGCGCCAGCCGCGCGGTCAATATGGCCGTCGATCGCTCCGCCAGGCGGACTTCCTGCGGTTGTCGCGTTGTCGTCGGCCACATGGACGGGTGCTGCAATCGCCGGTCCGGCCATGTCGGGTCTGCTGTACAGCATCGATCCCTGGGTCGCGTACTTCGCGGCGTCGGTGCTTATCACCATGGGCATGGCTGCGATTCTGCGGGTGAACGTGCCGCGCAACATTGCTGCGTCGACGGAACGACCGACGTTCCGCCATGCAATCGAAGGCTTGGTCTTCATCAGGCGTACGCCCATTCTTCTTGCCGCGATTTCGCTCGACCTCTTTGCGGTTCTCTTCGGCGGCGCGATTGCGTTGCTGCCTGTCATCGCCGAAGAGCGTTTGGGTGTCGGTGACGTGGCGTACGGATGGTTGCGCGCAGCGGTGGGAATCGGCGCGGCGGCCATGGCCATTTTCCTCGCGTGGCGACCCGTGCGGCGGCGTGTCGGCCACAAGCTGTTCGTCGTCGTCGCAACCTTCGGTGTCATGACCGTGGTCCTCGGCCTCACGCACAACTACGTCGTCGCATTCATTGCGATCCTTGTGATGAGTGCGGCCGACATGGTCAGTGTCTTCATCCGCAGCTCGATCGTTCCGCTCGTCACACCCGACGAGAAGCGCGGTCGTGTTCTCGCCGTCGAGAATGTTTTCATCGGCGCGTCGAACGAACTCGGTGCATTCGAATCAGGTGTCGCATCGCAGGCCGTCGGTACCGCGGGTGCCGTTGTCGGCGGCGGAATCGCAACCGTGGGTGTCGCGGGTCTGTGGTGGGTGCTATTCCCGGCGTTGCGACGAGTCGATCGATTCTCCGACCTTGCGGATCGCGCCGAGAAATAGGGGTCGAGCCCCGTAAAATGGGGGAATGCCCGTCATCTCCACCGAGAAAATCAAGGAGAAGAAGCGTCTCGTTCGCGAATTCCGCGAGTTCGTCGACCGCGGCAACGTGGTCGAACTGGGTGTCGCCTTCGTGATGGGCGCGACTTTCAAGACGATCATCGACTCTTTTGCAGGCAACGGCGGCGACAACCCCGGCATTCTCGGCGGCCTGATCGGCGCCATCTTCGGTGGCAAGACACCGAACTTCAACGAGAAGGGCGTCACGCTGAACGGTAGTTTCCTGCCCTTGGGTTCGCTGCTGACCGCGACCATCAACTTTCTGCTCGTGTCGCTCGCCATGTTCGTTGTGATTCGTCTGTACAACCGGTTCCGTTCGGGCGAGGCGAACGCGAAGCCGGCGCCAACGACGAACGAAATCCTCACGGAAATCCGCGACGAACTGCGTCGTCGTCCATGACCACCCGCCGTTCGATATGGGCCGGGGTTTCGGTGCTCGCTGCCGTTGCGCTGCTGGTTCCGTCATGCGGTGGTGGCAATGGCGACACCAGCGGCACGCTCGACGGTGTCGGCCGCATTCCCGGCAACGACTTCGTCGGTGTTGCAACCCTTCCGCCCGACATCGCCGCAGAAGTGTCGATTCCCGAGATCGATGGTGCCCTGCTCGGCGCAGTTGCGAAGGGCAACCGGCTTCTCATGATCGGTGACTCGATTTTGTCCTCGATCGCCAAGCGTTACGGCAACGAGGCATGCGGTCTGCTCGTTCCGCAGGGTTGGAACGTCGCACTCGAGGCCGAAGCCGGTCAGTTCGTCGATTTTGGTCTCGATGTTCTCGACAAGCGCTGGAACGAAGGTTGGGATGCCGTCGTCATCGAACTCGGCACGAACTACGCAGGCAGCAAGGATCGCTACCGCGAGTCGATGGAAAAGATCCTCGATCGCATCGGCGACACGCCCGTTGTTCTCGCAAACACCACGGTCTTCCGCGCGTCACAAAAGAAAGTCAACGCGGTCATCGACGAACTCGTCGAGCGATACCCGAATGCGACCCTGCTCGACTGGGCTGCCATCTCGAAGTCGCCCTCGGTGTTGAGTGGCGACCGCATCCACCCGACACCGAAGGGACGCGTGGTTCTCGCGACTGCCATCGCACGTGCTGCCGGGGTTGCTCCAACGTCGCCGGGCGACTGCATGAAGGTCTACTTCCAGGACGACAGTCGTGTGTTGCCCGACGTCATGCCGGGCGAGGACGACACCACCGTTCCGCCGTCCAGTGTCGAGGACTCGTCCACGACGATCGCGCCCGTACCTGCGGGGGCAACCACGACGGTCGCCGGCGTCCCGACGACTACACCTGCAACAACGATCGCCCCCCCACCCACTGCTGCCGCGACAACACTCGCGCCGGCGCCGACAACCGCCGCACCGCAAACCACCGTCGCAGTGGCACCCAGTTCGTCGGCCGGCTGATGCTGCAGGTCAACGCACTCACCGTCGAGGTGGGCGGCAAGACGATCGTCGAGGGCGCATCGTTCACGATCATGCCGAGAGACAAGGTCGGCTTGGTTGGCCGTAACGGAGCCGGCAAGACCACGTTCTTCAAAACTCTCGGCGGTGACCTCGAGCCGGCGGGCGGGAACATCGTCTGCAAAGGCGGCTTCGGTTACCTGTCGCAGGATCCGCGCCAGGCCGGCGAATTCGATGGTCGCATGGCGATCACCCACATTCTCGCGGGACGCAACATCGACGAGCAGTTGACCCGCATCGAAAAGTTGCGTATCGCGATGGAAGAAAACGCGAGTGAGGCCAACATCAACAAGTACACCAAGGCGCAGGACCTCTTCTCGTCGCAGGGTGGTTACGCAGCCGAAAGCGAAGCGCGTTCGATCGCCGCCGGTCTCGGCCTGCGCGCCGATCGTCTCGATCTGCAACTTAACGTTCTGTCGGGCGGCGAACGTCGTCGTGTCGAACTTGCGAAAATCCTCTTTGCCGGAAGTGACGTCCTTTTGCTCGACGAACCGACCAATCACCTCGACGTCGACGCGAAGACGTGGTTACTCACTTTCCTGCGCCAATACCGCGGTGCGTTGCTGGTGATCAGCCACGACCTCGAACTGCTCGACGAGGCGATCACCCGAGTTCTCCACCTCGACCGACCGGGCGAAGACGACCTCGGCAACCTCGTCGAATACAAGGGCACCCATTCGCAGTACAAAACGGCACGCGCGGAAGACGAGAAGCGTCAGGCCCGCAAGGCGACCCTCGAGGCGAAAGAGATTGACCGCTTGCAGACCCTCGTCGATCGATTCGGCGCCAAGGCCACCAAGGCATCGATGGCGCACAGCATCGAAAAGCGCATTGACCGCATGGAAGCCAACCGCACGAAGGCCGTCACCAAGGATCGTGTGCTGAAGGTGAAGTTCCCCGACCCGCCGGCAGCGGGAGAAACGGTGATCCGAGTCGATCATCTGTCCAAGGCGTACGGCGGACCACCCATCTTCGAAGACGTTTCGTTCGACCTCGGCAGGGGCGAGCGCATGCTCGTGCTCGGCCTGAACGGCGCCGGTAAAACCAGCATGTTGCGCATCCTCGCCGGCGAGACGCTGGCGAGCATCGGCGACTTCGCATTCGGCCACCAGGTGCAGATGGGCTACTACGCCCAGGAGCACGACAACCTCGACCCATACGCAAGCCTCATCGACCACATGCGCAAAGAGGCTCCGGCGCATCTCAACCTCACCGAGACCCAACTGCGTGGATATCTCGGCATGTTCGGACTGTCGTCGAACAAGGTCTTCCAAGAGTCGGGAACGCTGTCGGGTGGCGAAAAGACGAAGCTGGCACTCGCGATGTTGATGGTCGGTCGCAACAACTTGTTGCTTCTCGACGAACCAACGAACAACCTCGACCCCGCAAGCCGCGAAGCCATCGCCGATGCTCTCAGCACATGGAAGGGCGCCATCATCTTCGTCAGCCATGACACCGAATTCGTCGAGCGACTCGAGCCCACGAAGGTGCTGCTGTTGCCCGACGGCGAAGTCGACTACTTCAATAAGTCGTGGCTCGATCTGGTCAGCCTGTCGTAGGTGTCAACGCCGAACGATCAACAACCTCATCGAGGTGGCCCGGGGAGCCCCGCGATAACGGTTCTGCCAGCGACAACGACCTTGCCGTCAACGACGACTTCTTCGTCAACGACGGACACGCCTCCGACGGTCCTCGACGGCTGATACGTTGCGCCCATGAAAATTGGGCTATTCGGGGGTGCCGCCCAGTCGGGCACGGTTGATCAGGTTGTGGCCGAGGCCAAGCAGGCCGAGCGGGACGGTTTCGCCAGTTACTGGATGCCGCAGATCTTCGCGCACGATGCGTTGACATTGCTGGCGTTGATCGGTCGCGAGGTGCCGCGCATCGAACTCGGCACCGCCGTTGTGCCGACGTACCCGCGCCACCCGATGATGCTCGCCCAACAGTGTCTCACCGTGAACGCAGCGGTTGGCGGTCGTCTGTGCCTGGGAATAGGCCTCAGCCACCAGATCGTGATCGAGAACATGATGGGAATGTCGTTCGAAAAGCCCGTGCGCCACATGCGCGAATACCTGACGGTGCTGCAGTCGCTGAACAAGACCAACAACGTCTCGTTCTCGGGCGAGGTGTACTCGACGCACGCCGGCGTGTCGGTTGCAGGGTCGCAACCGTTCGGAGTTGTCGTCGCCGCGCTCGGTGAGCAGATGCTGCGTGTCACGGCGGCATTGGCCGACGGAACGCTCACGTGGTGCACGGGTCCGTCGACCTTGGCGAACCACACGATCCCGGTTCTCGACCGGGCGACAGATGCTCTCGGCAAGCCGAAGCAACGTGTCATTGCTGCGTTGCCGGTGTGCGTGACGACAAAGGTGGCCGAGGCGCGCGAGCGTGCATCCCAAGTGTTCGCGATCTACGGCCAGCTGCCCAGCTACCGCGCGATGCTCGACAAGGAAGGCGCTGCAGGCCCAGCCGACATTGCGATCGTTGGAACGGCTGCGGAAGTGACCGATCGCATCTCTGCACTTGCCGACATCGGTGTCACCGACTTTGCTGCGGTCGAGTTCGGTGGCGACGCCGACGAATCGGCCAACACGCGCGCTGCACTGAAGACGCTGTTGTCGTGAAGTACGAGGGATATTCCGTCATCCGCGTGTCGGTTGATGATGGAGTGGCGAATGTCGTTGTTGACAACCCACCCATCAATCTCTTCAATTTGACGCTGTACGCCGACATGGTTCGTGTGTCACACGAGCTTGCAGGCGACCCCGATGTTCGGTGTGTCGTGCTGTCATCTGCGGTGTCCGGCTTCTTCATCCCGCACTTCGACGTCTCGGTGATCCTGCAAATGCCCCATGACATGCCGGTGCCGAAGCGCTACCACGATTTCAACGTCATGTGCGAGAACTTCCGCACGATGCCAAAGGCAACGATCTCGGTGATTGAGGGGCGTAGTGGCGGCGGGGGCAACGAACTTGCACTGGCATGCGACATGCGCTTCGCGCTTCGTGACGGCGCGGTGTTCAACCAACCCGAGGTGGCTCTCGGCATCGTCCCTGGTTCGGGTGGGACGGTGCGCTTGCCCCGTCTCATCGGGCGCAATCGCGCGATGGAAGTGATCCTCGGGTCCGACGACATCGATGCCGACACCGCTGCCGAATGGGGAATGGTGAACCGCTCGCTCGACGCGGAACACTTGTGGCCGTTCGTCAATCGGTTGGCTGCGCGTATCGCAAAGTTCCCACCCGACGCGGTTGCCGCGGCGAAGGCCGCGGTTCTGCGTGTCGACGGAAACCTTGAACCGGATCTCCTCACCGAGTCGGGCGAGTTCAACCGACTCCTCGGCCGGCCTCGTGCACAGACCGCGATGCGCAACTTCATGGAGCGCGGTGGCCAAACCGCTGCGGGCGAATCTCGTCTCGGCGAACTTGCTGGAGAAATCTGAAGTATTGGCTTGCTATTTCTTCAGGTTGACGGCGATGGCGCCGGGCATCGGCTTGTTGACGAGGTCGAAGAAGTCGTTGCCCTTGTCGTCGACGACGATGAATGCGGGGAAGTCCTGCACTTCGATCTTCCACACGGCTTCCATGCCGAGCTCGGGATACTCGAGAACCTCGACCTTGGTGATGCAGTCGAGAGCGAGGCGTGCGGCCGGACCGCCGATCGATCCGAGGTAGAAGCCACCGTGTTTATTGCACGCATCGGTGACCTGGCGTGAACGGTTGCCCTTGGCGAGCATGACCATGCTGCCGCCTGCGGCCTGGAACTCGTCCACGTAACTGTCCATGCGGCCGGCGGTGGTGGGGCCGAACGAACCGGAAGCCATGCCGTCGGGGGTCTTGGCGGGTCCTGCGTAATAGACGCAGTAGTCCTTCAGGTACTGCGGCATGCCACCGCCCGAGTCGAGGCGTTCCTTGATCTTCGCGTGTGCGATGTCGCGGGCGACCACCATCGGGCCCGTGAGCATGACGCGTGTCTTCACGGGGTACTTCGAAAGTGTTTCGCGGATCTCGGCCATCGGGCGTGTGAGGTCGATCTTCACGACTTCGCCGTCGAGGTCGTCTGCGGTGACCTCGGGAAGGAATCGAGCGGGATCAGTTTCCAGTTCCTCGATGAAGATTCCCTTCGCGGTGATCTTGCCGAGTGCCTGGCGGTCGGCGCTGCAACTGACCGCGAATGCGACAGGGCAACTCGCACCGTGACGCGGTAGGCGAATGATGCGTACGTCGTGGCAGAAATACTTGCCACCGAACTGTGCGCCGATACCGGTGGCTTGCGCAAGCTTGAGAACCTTGGCCTCAAGGTCAAGATCGCGGAATGCGTGGCCGGTCTTGCTGCCGGTGGTGGGAAGCGCGTCGAGGTAACGCGCGCTTGCAAGTTTTGCTGTTTCGACGGCGAGTTCGGCCGACGTTCCGCCGATGACGACGGCAAGGTGGTACGGCGGGCATGCGGCGGTGCCGAGAGTTTTCATCTTGTCGAAGAGCCAGGGTAGGAGGGTCTTTTCGTTGAGAAGCGCCTTGGTTTCCTGGAACAGGTAGCTCTTGTTCGCCGAGCCGCCACCCTTGGCCATGAAGAGGAACTTGTACTCGTTGCCGTCGACGGCGGCGACCTTGATTTCTGCGGGCAGGTTGTTGCCGGTGTTGACCTCGTCGTACATGTTGAGTGCGGCTATCTGGCTGTAGCGCAAGTTGCTCGTGAGATACGTGTCGTACACGCCCTTGGCGATGGCCTCTTCGTCGCCGCCGCCGGTGAAGACGAATTGGCCCTTCTTGCCCTTCACGATGGCCGTGCCGGTGTCTTGGCACATCGGAAGGATTCCGCCGGCGGCGATGCTGGCGTTCTTCAGCAGGTCGAGGGCAACGAAGCGATCGTTGTCGCTGGCCTCGGGGTCGTCGAGGATGTTGCGCAGTTGCTGGAGGTGGCTCGAGCGCAGAAGATGCGCGATGTCGCGCATCGCCGTGCTGGTGAGAAGCGTGATCGCCGAGGGGTCGACCTTCAGGAACGTGCCCTCGGGCGTGTCGAACGTCGACACACCTTCGGTACTGATGAGGCGGTACTTGGTGGTGTCGGGCCCGAGGGGGAAGAGTTCGGTGAAATCGAAGTCGGCCATGGCCCCACGGTAGGGGTTTGTCGACGGTCGATGCACGATCGCGCGCGGCTGACGATGATTACGTTGCGGGATTCACGGGCCAGTCGTGTTTGGGGTAGCGGCCCGCCATGTCCTTGCGAACTTCCGCCCAGGATCCTGCCCAAAAAGCGGGCAGATCTGCAGTGACCTGAATCGGCCGCTCTGCGGGGGACAAAAGTTCGACAACAAGGGGCACGGCGCCGTTCATGATCGACGGATGCGTGGCCGTGCCGTAGAAATGCTGTGCTCGGGCCGACAATGACGGCGTGTCGTCGCCGCGGTAGGTGATGCGCATGGTGCGACCGTTCCCCAGTGTGACGTTTGCAGGCGCCAGTTCGTCGAGGTGCGGACCGAGGTCGTAGGGAAGGCCGCTGCGCAGGACGATCGACAAGTCGAGGTTGTCGAGATCAGTGCGCGACGAACATCCGGCGAGGTACGGCGCCAGCCATTGATCGAGCGTGGCGATCAGGGCCTTGTTGCTCCAGTCGGGCCACCGTTCGTCTCGCGAGTGAAGGAACCGAACTCGTTCGACCAGCGACTCGGCCGCGGGACCCCACGGAAGACACTGCAGGCTTGTCGATCGCACGCGGTCGATGAGCGCGGCCGTTGTGTCGGGGCCGGGTGTCGGTTTCTGGCGCACGTCGCGCAGCTTCATGCCGTCGAGTCGCCACTCAATGACATGAACGAGGTCGTTGCGTTCGCGGTCCCATGTGACTGCGTTCTTCACCGTCACGTGCTCGGCAAGAAGGTCGGTGATGTCGTCGGCGGTGATTGCCGCGGCAAGTCGTACGCGGGTGTTCTTCCTGTCGCCGTCAACGTCGGCGGCAACGATGAATTGTTCGGTGGCAAGATCGGATTCCTTGGGTACCCACGCGGCGTTTCCGGTGCGCAGTTGGAATTGTCCGGCACCGGTCTTTCGCACGGCGAGTCGATCGGGGTAGGCGCGCAACAGGAGTGCACCGACTCGGTTCGACCGGGCCGACCCCGACGTGGCCGTGCGTCCCGATCGACGGAGAATGTCTCGTGCTTGCTCGCGCACGCGCGCGGCAGCCCGTCGGTCGATGCGATCGTCCGATG
>Ga0169931_10014394_pt1 | contig 10709 bp, 11 predicted proteins | sample Kivu_15m_20L_FD_129675 | JGI IMG/M metagenome (GOLD analysis project Ga0169931, IMG submission 129675) | Freshwater microbial communities from Lake Kivu, Western Province, Rwanda to study Microbial Dark Matter (Phase II) - Kivu_15m_20L... | ecosystem: Environmental > Aquatic > Freshwater > Lake... | reverse complement strand
TTAAGGAAAAATTTACACTTATTAAGGTGAAACCTCGTTATTATAAATATAGAAAGCGATCTGCTGCAATAGAAAATCTCAAACCTAAAGAATTATAGCTTGCGGAATAACGTCTTCAAAAACTTAGTTATTTTTTTGTTCATATTTTTTCGACTATAAAATTGTCCAAAAATAATCGCCCTTATAATTTGCCTTTTTAAAAAGTTTCAACCAACCACTAGGATAGTCATGATATCTTGCTGTTAGCACCCAATCTAAAAAAAGTTTTTTTTCATTAAGGTTTCTATAAGAGTCTACTTGAATAAAAGACTTTCCTTTTGAAACTCTACTAATCTCTTTTAGTGCAATTTCACATTTAAACTTATCCAAATTATGTAAAGTATTTATTGATATTACAAAATCAAAAACATTGTTGGAAAAAGGTAAATTGTCTGCGCTGCCAAGGTGTATCCTTCCAATGACATCTTTATGACAATTATTGATTGCATATTTTGAAATATCTATTCCATATGCATCAAGGCCAAGATCTAACATGTCCTTTATTAAGAAACCCTTAGCACAACCTATATCTAATACTTTTTGACCTTTTTTAAGTTTATAAATTTTTTTAATTTTTTTTGCTACTGAAATCCACCTACCATCATATTGGTATCCACCATAACCATATTTTCTATCTCCATCAAAATAATCGAAATCATATTTTCTTGATATGAATATAACCCTATTATTTTTTTTTAAGCTTCTTTCGTTGATATTTCTTGACGATTTTTTTATTGAAGAAAGTAAATTAATTTTTTTCAATGATAAACCCTTATATGACTATTTTAAATTAGAAAGTTTAATATTTTTTCTAAAATTGTTCAATTTATTTATTGTAAAACTCTATACCCACCATGAGGCATAGTTCCTATACTATGTATAAATTTAATTTTAACTTTTTCTGATTTTGAAATTATTTAAATTAGAAATTTTATAATAAGTATCTATTGCGTACTTATCATATGGGACAACTTTAGATAACTTTATAATTTGTGAATATGTAAAAAAGCCATAATCAGCTCCTTCGTTTAGTTTAAATTTTTTCTTAAATTGCTTGATATCTTTAAGGTATAAAAGAAAAAAATTTCTTGTAAATTTTCTATTGAAATAGTTGACAAAAAAAAAAATTTTTAAAAAAAAAAAAAATTTTTTTTTTTTGAAATCAATATTGGTTTCCTCAGCAACTTCTCTTGTAATACAATCAATATAGGTCTCTTTACTTAATTTTGAACCTCCAAAGCAACCCCAATGATGAGGATACAATAATTTCTTATCTTTAGAACGAAGTTGCATTAAAAATTTTTTTTTATAGATTATAATAGCAGCTGATGCATTTTGAAGATTTCCTTGGGTCACCATGTAGTATTTTTTATTTTTAATGAAGGATGTGAAACGAAAAGATGCCAAATCACTGATTGAATAGACTCACATATTGGAGTTACAAATTTTTTATTCTGAATATCTGTAAAAAAACAAATATTAGAGTTTTTATATGCATACCCATCTTTTCTTCCTACGATAGAAATTACCTTTACTTTTTTTTTTTTTACAAACTTAATTGCTTTTATAATATTAATGGAAACTTTTTTTTTAAGATTACCTCCTCCAACTGAGAAAATTAATAATAAATCTTTGCCACTTATTTTTGAAACTAAAAGACTATCTATAAAGATATTATCAAAACCTTCATCATTTGTTCTTGCCGTAATTTCCGAAATATTGTCAACTGGTGCAATTGCATTAATCATACAAAGTTTTCTAAAATCATTTGCAGCATGAGATGAATTTGCTGCACTTCCTCCAATTCCTATAATGAATAGTCTACCATTTCTTTTTCTTAAATTTTTAAACTCTGCGATTGCTTTATTAAAATGTTTATTGTTAAACTTTGATAAACAATTTGCAACTTCATCAAAATAAGCTCGGATAAAATTCATTTTCCTTTTATAGTATTTTGTAGAAATAATATCTCGCGCAATTTGTAATTTTAAATAATCTAATCTACCGTTCTGGCATTAAATATGTTTTTGCAGTAAAAACCAATACTTAAAGATTGAAAGCTCTCTATGATTTCTGAATGCATCAACTTGAATAAGTGCTTTTCCTGCTGAAACCCTCTGTAAATCTCTAATAAAGTTTTTACACCTATTTAGATTTAAATTATGAAACACATTTATTGATACTACAGCGTTAAAAAATCTGTCTTTTAATGGAAGTTTTTCAGAACTACACCTAATAATTTTATCTTTAATATCTATCATAGAACATCCATTCTTAAATCTAATTTTTTAATATTGTGCATCGAAAAATTTTTGCACACCCTATTTCTGAAAATCTAGAATTTTTTTTGATTAAAAAAACGAAAAATTTTTTTTCTATTACGAGCCAACTTACATCATATATGTATCCAACATAACCTTGGTCACTACTTACATCAAAATACTCTTTAGCAAATTTGAGTGCTATTTTTTTTATTATTAAGTCTATTTTTAATATGTATCTTAATTTTTGGAAAACTTTTTAATAGATCTATTTTTAATAAACTCATTTTTTTTTAAATAAAAATTGCTTATTGTATCAACAATATAATTTAAATGCTTCTTCTTCAAGAACTGATGTACTGGCAAAGTTAATAAACTTCTGGATTGTCTCTCAGCATTCTTAAGGCTTTTTTTAGCATCGATTATTTTGGATGCCTTTTGAAGGTGAAGTGGTTTTGGATAATGAATTTTTACTTCTATTTTTTTTTTTTCTAAATATTTTTTTAATTTATCTCTATTTTGACATAGAATCATATAAAGAGCGTGTGTTTCTTTATAATTTTTTAATCTTTTAGGAATTGAAATAAATTTATTAAGTTTTTTTAATTTTTCATCAAGGTAATAAGCGTTTTTTCTTCTTTTTTTTAGAACATTGTTTAATTTTTTTAAACCATGAATTGCAACGATTGCTTGCAAAGGCTGCATTCTATTATTAACTCCCCAAATATCTATGTTATCCCTATTAATCATACCGTGGTTTCGATACTTTTTTATCCAATTATAAATTTTTTTATTATTTGTTGCTAAAACTCCAGCATCTCCCATTACATTTAAAGATTTTAAGGGATGCATGCTAAAGGCATTAACAATGCCAAATGAACCTGGTGATTTTCCATCAATTCTTGCTCCAATCGCCATACAAGCATCTTCTACAACAATAATTTTATTTTTTTTTGCAATTTTTATAATTTCTTTCATATCTGGTGAAGCTCCAGCCCAATGAACCGGCAAAATAACTTTTGTTTTTTTAGATATTAATTCTTGAATTTTTTTTATGTCTATCTGATATCTATCATCAACATCACAAAAAACTGGCTTTGCACCAACAGCAACAATAGCGCCTGCAGTGGCATAAAATGAGTTACAAGGCGTGATTACTTCATCGCCATTTTTTATACCTAGAGATCTTAGACAAAGTATTAATGCATCAGTACCATTATTTGTAGAGATACAGTATTTAACATTAATGAATTTCGCAAACTCTTGTTCGAATTTTTTAACATAAAAGCCTAAAGTAAAATCAGAGGATTTTATAAGCTTTTTCCAATCTGAAAAAATTTTTTTAGTATTTTTAAATTCTTGTGGTAAATAATTGTACTTAACTATCACTAATATTAATTTATCTTCAACTTACATGGATGTAAAGCTAATAGACTTAAAGGAAAGATATAATGAAGAAAAAAAAGAATTAGAAGATTGTTTTAAAAAAACTATTTCTAAAGGCAATCTTATTCTAACAAAAGAAGTATTTGATTTTGAAAATAAGATTAAAAAATTTATCAAAGTAAATTATTGTTTAGGTTTAAATTCAGGAACAGATGCCCTCATGATGGCTTTGTGGGTAAAGGGCATTAAAAGAGGGGATGAAATTATAACAACACCCAAATCTTTTGTGGCGACCGTAGGAGCAATTGATCATGTGGGAGCAAAACCTGTATTTGCTGATATTTCAGACGATTTAAATATTGATCCAAAAAAAATAGAGGAAAAAATCACTAAAAGAACCAAAGCTATTTTACCAGTTCATTGGACCGGAAGAGTCTGTAAAATGGAAATAATAAACAAAATAGCTAAAAAGCATAAATTAATTGTTATCGAAGATGCTGCTCAAGCAATTGGTTCATATCATAAGAACAGACATGCCGGACAGTTTGGTAATATTGCAACTTTTTCTGCTCATCCATTAAAAAACTTAAATGCTCTTGGTGATGGAGGCTATCTTGTTACAAATATAAAAAAAGAATTTGAAAAAATTAAAATTTTTAGAAATCATGGAATGATATCAAGAGATAAGGTTAAATTTTTTGGAGTTAATTCAAGGCTTGACAGTTTAAATGCTGCAGTCCTAACTTATAGACTAAAAAAGTTAAAATCGGTTATAAAAAAAAGAAGAGCAAATGTTACACTTTATAGGACCTGCTTAGCTAGCCTAGGATTAGGAGAAGAAAATATAATTTTACCAAAAGAAGAAAATTATGAACGCAATTCTTATGTAATGTTCACTAATCTTTGCAGAAGAAGAGATAAGCTTCAAAAATATCTTAATGCTTACGGAATACAGACTTTAGTTTATTATGGCACGCCTTTGCATTTGCATCCAGCCTCAAAAAAATTTAATTACAAAAAAGGCGATTTTCCAGTAGCTGAAAAAGCATGTTCGAGAGTTTTAGCATTCCCTCATCATCAACATTTAAAGAATAATCAAATATTATATGTTTGTGAAAAAATTAGGGATTTTTATAAGAAAAATTAGGTGGATAAAATTTATAATAAAAGAATATTAAAAAAACTCTTACTTATAAGAATAATTGAAGAAGAGATAAGCGCTAGATATAAAAAGCAATTAATGAGATGTCCAATTCATTTATCAATTGGACAAGAATCTTGCGCAGTAGGAGTTTGTGAAAATTTGAAATTAGCAGATATAGTATTTAGCAATCATAGATCGCACGCGCATTACATTGCAAAAGGTTGCAGTGTTGAAAGAATGATAGATGAAATTCATGGAAAAGAAAATGGTTGCATTGGAGGACGGGGGGGGTCGATGCACCTACAAGATATAAAAAAAAGTTTTTTTGGGGGTTTTCCACTTGTGGGTAGCTCTATTGGTCTAGCTACTGGAACAGCATTTTCATCAAAAAGAAAAAATTTAAAAAGGGTTACCTGCGTTTTCTTTGGTGACGGGGCTATGGAAGAGGGTATTATACATGAGTCTCTTAACTTTGCGTCATTATTTAAGTTGCCTATAATCTATATATGTGAAAATAATTTTTTTTCCATTTTTACACATATAAAAAACAGACAACCTAGTTCTAATTTTACGAGATTTGCTAAAGCTCACAATATAAAATCGTTAAGAATGAACGGTAATAAACTTGATAATGTTTTAGTTTCTTTTAAAAAAATTATTAAATACGTAAGACAAAATTCAAAACCTTTTTTTCTTCAACTAGATACTTATAGATATCTCGAACATTGCGGCCCAAATAATGATGACTATCATAACTACAGAAATAAAAACGAATTAAATTTTTGGCTAAATTTAGATCCTAAAAAATATTACGAAAATAAATTAAAGAAAAAAAAAATAATTAGCGATATAAAGATAGAGGAAATAAAAAAAAATATAAAGGAAAAAGTCAAATTAATTTTTAATAAAAGCGAAAAAGCTGCATTTCCCATATCTTCTTTGGCTAAAAAAAATGTTTTTAAAAAATAAAAAAGATAAATTTTTTACCGTATGGCAAGCAATTAGAGAAACTCTAATTTATTGCATGAAAAAAGACAAAAATATTATCTTGTTTGGCGAGGGAATTGACGATGGTGCAGCAATGTTTCAAACAACTAAAGGTTTTTTAAATATTTTTGGTGCAAAAAGAGTTTTCGAAATGCCACTTAGTGAGAATTTATTCATAGGAGCAGCTGTAGGGGCTTCTATGCTAGGTGATAAAGTTATTGTTAATTTGCAAAGAGTAGAATTTGTTCTTTTAGCACTCGAACAAATAATAAATAATGCTGCTAAAACCCACTATTTAAGCAATGGATCTTTAAATATACCTATAGTCATACGACTAGTTGTAGGAAGAGGATGGGGGCAAGGACCTACTCATTCGCAAAGCTTAGAAACTTTATTCACGTCAATACCAGGATTAAAAGTAATGATGCCTGTTTTTCCTGAGGAGAGCAAAAATTTACTATTTGAAGCAATTAGAGATCCGAACCCTGTTATCTTCATAGAAAATAGATGGTGTCATTATAATTTAGGAAAATTAAATAAAAAATATAAGTCAAAAAATTCATCTGTGATTAAGTTGAACGAAGGAAATGATCTAATTATATTTTCAACTGGATATAATACTAATGAAACATTTGTAATATTAAAAATGTTAAAAAAGTATGGAATAAACGTTAGTCATTTTCATTTTGGCATACTAAAACCATTAAAAATAAAAAATTTAATACCAAAAATTAAAAAAATTAAAAAAATTATTTTGTTAGATTCTGGATTAAAAGAATTTGGTTTTTTCTCAGAGGTTGTCAGTCAAATATACGAAAATATTGAAAGGAAAGAAATAAGACATATTAGAATTGGTTTACCAGACCATCCTATTCCTAGTTCTAAAAGCTTAACTAAAAATGTTTATTTAACTGGGGATATTATTTTAAAAAATATATTTAAAATGCTAAAACTAAAAAAAACAAAACAAAAAATTATAATGAAAGACTATAAAAATTTAATTAAAAACAAAATTATCGACACTCCAAATAATAATTTTAAGGGACCTTTTTAAAAAGTATTAAAAAAATTAAAAATAACATATAAAATATATTTAATATTATGAAATATTTAATTATAGGTGGAGCGGGTGGTTTTGCTCTTCACACTATTGAAAAAATTTTAAAACTAAAAGAAACGGAAATGATAATTTCGACTGGAAGAAATCTGCAAAGATCCAAAGCCTTTCAACTTCCATTCAACCCGAAACATATATACAAACAAATTCATCTCGTTTTCGAAACCCAAAAACTAATTGAGTTTATTTTAGACTTTAAACCTAACTATATAATAAATTTTGCTGCCTTAGCTTATGCAACTTCTTGGGATAATTCTTATCGATATTACGATACAAATATAACTGCCTTATCAAAAATTTGCGAGGCTTTATATAACAAAACTTTTTTAAAGCAATTTTTACAAATTGGTTCGTCGGAAGTTTATGGTGCTACAAAAAAACCCGCATTAGAAGATACATGTCCAAAGCCTACGAGTCCTTATGCAATTTCAAAGTTAGCAGCTGATTTACACCTTCTAAGTTGTTACAAACATAATAACTTCCCGGTTAATATTATAAGACCCTCAAATTGTTATGGAAGATATCAATTAATGTATAGAATAATTCCAAAAGCAATATACCTTGGTTTAATTGGTGAAAAATTTCCATTAGAAGGCGGTGGCATTGCTAAAAAATCTTTTATGCACGCCTATGATCTTGCTGATGCAATAATTAAAATATTAAAAAGCCCTCATTTAGGTGAAATTTATAATGCCGGAGTCGATGTTCCTGTTTCAATGAAAAATATTATAGAAATAATTTGTCAATCAATGAAGCTAGATTTTAATAATTTTGTAAAATTAACCCCGCCTAGAAAAACTGAAGATGATCAATATTGGATAGATAGCGGAAAATTAATGAAGAGTTTAAATTGGGAACCTAAAATAAATTTAGAAGAAGGAATTAAAGATGTTATTAAATGGGTAGTTGAATATAAAGAGTTTTTAAAAGACGAAACATTTAAATTTGAACTTAAAGCCTAAATATATTATTTATTTAGTAAGTTTTTAAACCATCCTTTAAAGCCTTCGCTTTAAAATGAAAATCTTTAACTAATTTATTAATATTAAACCTTCTTTTAGTAATAGAATTACTATTTTTTATATAAAAAATGTTTTCTTTATAAAAATTTACTCTAAAAATTAACTTCGCTATTTGATAAAAAGAATATGAAAAACCACTGGCTATATTGTAAATGCCATAAAATTTAGCACTTAATGATTTTATAAAAATTTTAATTACATCATCCACAAAGATAAAATCCCTTTCATCAAGCCCTTTACCAAAAAGAGTTATTTTCTTATCTTTTTTTAGCTCTCTCAAAAATCTATTCGGACCATAAGAATTATGCGTATCACCTTTTCCGTAAACCATTGTTAATCTAAAAATTAATAATTTTGTATTTAAAATTTTACTTGAAATAATTTTTTCTCTTGCTAAATGCATTAAACCATAAAGATCATTTGGTTGTGGAGAAGTGTTCTCATTAATTATTTTGTCATTTAGATTATAAACTGCATCAGAGCTTATATAAATAAAATGATTAATTTTTTTTACATCGAAAAACTTGAAAAAATTATTAATCATTAAAATATTTTTTATAAAAGCATTATCGTCTTTGCCTTTGTCAGGAGTAATGGTCGAAAAAAAAACTACATTATAGGTGGATTTAAATTTTAATAATTTTTTTGAAGAAGATAATTTAGTCAGATCTATATCTTCTTTAGAAATAAAATGAAAATTTTTTATTTTATCCTTTAGTTTATTTTTTAACGCATTAGCTAAAAAACCATTGCTCCCAAATATTAAATATTTTTTTTTCACGTTAAGGAAAAATATGTTATTTTCTTTAAATTAATTTTATTGTTATTTAAGACTTTATAAGGATCAACTATATATTTTAAATTTTTATATTTATTGAAATTTATATACTTTAAATAGTCTAATTGATGAAAAATGATTAAGATATCAGATTTATGAAGAATTAAATTTAAATTTTTATTATACTTCTTAAGTTTTTCATCAAATATTAAAACTTTATTTTTAATATTACTCAAAAATTTTTTTTGCGGAGAATTCTTTACAGATAAAGTATTTTCTTTGTATGTAAATCCAATTATTCCTATGGTAAATTTTGCATTATTAAATTTACTTATAGTGCGAAATATCCAGTTCTTAAAATAGTCACTGCTTTCAAATATACTGTATATAAAGCTATTATTTATTTTATTTAATTTGCTTTTTTCAATTATAGTTTTAAGATCTCTTTCTAAGTTGCCGCCAGCAATTCCAAGACCCGGTTGTAAGTATCCATATTTGCCAATTCTTCTATCCAGAATTAAAGCAGATCTAATTTTTTTCCAATCTGCTTTATATATTTTTGCTAATTCGGCCAAATGATTTGTCGTTGTTATCTGCGAAGCTAAATATGTATTAATAAATCCCTTGGTAAGCTCAGACTCTTCGTAATTCATTTCAATAATTGGAGCCTTGAATTTATTTAGAAAAAATAGCAAATTTTTATGGATTTTGTGATCGTGATTATATTTACCAATTATTATTCTTTCCGGTTTCATTGCTCTTTCTATAGCCTGTCCTAAAATAAGAGTTTCGACATAATGAAATTTAAGAAAACTATTCCATTTTAATTTTCTAGTATAACCCACCTGTACTTGACTCATTACTACTAAAACCTTTTTACTCTTAAAGATCTTAATTTTGTTATATAATTTATTTATTTCAATATAGTTAACTTTGTTAGCTCGGTTTGTTTGCAAATCTTTTGATAAAAAAATTACATTTGCCTTATCTATTATTTTGAAGTCAGAAGAAATTAAAATTTTTTTACTTTTGATAACTGATTCTAATTTAGGCTCAAATATATTAAATTTTCTAGCATAAAAATTTTCAATATCATTTTTAAAATCAATAATTCCAACCTTGAAACCTTTAAGAGAGGCAGCAGCCGCGTAACAAAGTGACAAATGTGATAAACCTAAAAAAATTAACATTTAATTTTTTTTAAAGCCGCTTGAATTAAATTATTATTTTCAAAATTAGAAATTTTCTTTTTTATTATTTTATTAAAATATTTCTCCTCGGCTTTCCAAGTTGGATCTTTAATTCTTAATACTTTAACTTTCTCTGTTGGTTTGCCGCTGGGAAATTTTCTTTTTCTTATTTTTAATATTGAAGGACCCCATTTACAAAGGCAACTTAAATGAATACTGCCTTTCGAACCAATGATGTTAGCTTCAAACTTATTCTTCCAATCAATTATGGAAACAGTAAATATTGATTTAAAATTTTTATTAGATAAAAAAGAAAAATAATCATAACATTTTGCTTCATTTTTAGATTTAATCATAGAAAAAAACTCTGATGGTAAAAAGTTAAACCAATAAAAGAATATATCCAATAAATGAACTCCTAAGTCATCAGCTATGGAAAATAAATTTTTCTCTCTCCAGCTGCCTTCCCATAATTTTACTGTTCCATTACCATAATAAAGGTCAACAGAATAGATCTTTCCAATATATTTTTTTTCTAAAATCTTTTTTACTGTTTTTATATGTGTTTCAAAACGATGATTGTAAGCAACATATAGTATACTTTTATTTTTTTTTAAAATTTTTTTGATAATTTTTTTTTGAAAATTTTTTAAAATAAATGGTTTTTCTACAAGCACATTTATATTATTTTCTAATAAATTTCTAACTAAGTGAAATTTTACATTTTCAGGCGTGCAAATATATGCCTTCTTAATATTCCTTAAATTAACATCGTTAATTTTTTT
>Ga0169931_10014393_pt1 | contig 10710 bp, 22 predicted proteins | sample Kivu_15m_20L_FD_129675 | JGI IMG/M metagenome (GOLD analysis project Ga0169931, IMG submission 129675) | Freshwater microbial communities from Lake Kivu, Western Province, Rwanda to study Microbial Dark Matter (Phase II) - Kivu_15m_20L... | ecosystem: Environmental > Aquatic > Freshwater > Lake... | reverse complement strand
GAACCAGTGTCTGGATCTTGCAGTTCTTCGGGCACGGGGATCACTTCAGAACAGAATCGGGCCTCCATGAAGGCATTGGCCAGACGCTGGACTTCTAGTTGATTGGATCCACGGAGGATCACTGTATTAGAACACCAATTAGGCATATGTCGCTCCTTTCACTGTGATCTAAAGTATAGCATCAAAATTTCAAAATATCAACCAAACGCTGGTTCTGGATGTCCTGATAATTCCTCTCTAACTTGGCATCCACCCGATCCTGGAACTCCCGCTCATACTCATCAGCAGCACGGTTGAGGATCTGTGCCATGGTCCGCATGATCTTGGCGCGGGTGATGATGTGTGGAGGTTTCTCCAACTCTGCCATGGCCCTTTTAATGTATTCGAATTCCTGCGGTGTCATCACCACTCCTTCTTAGCGCCGGACTCCTCATTGTCTCGGTAGCCCGCTATGTATTCTGCTACGCTGGCAGGATCTGTGACAGTGACACGCGGGCCACTGTCCCCGCCTACGCCACCGTAGTGCGGTCCTGGTGCGCGGTGGTAGTAGCTGTCCGCACCGCCGCGACCGTAGAGGCTGCCGTGGCGCTCACGGATCCATTGCCATCCTTTGAGGGCCCGGACTACCTGTTCCTGTTCGTCTTCAGTCATTAGTTTCAAATACATGGCTTCGCTCCTTTGTTTACTGTTCTTTGAGTATACTGCATTTGGGTTGTCAACCAATTTTACGGACCACATAGCGACCCTGCTCAACTATATCTTCGGGTCCGTCCCACATCTCGCTGAAAATCTCTTCTGCTTCCTCGCGGCTGTCTGCTTCGATCTCTTCAACGACTTCCACTTGGAATTTAACACGATATACGGCCATAGTTCGCTCCTTTTACTGTCTTTGGGTCCGTTTGTCAATCTGTTAGCTGTAAACCACTGCCATGATCAGCATCAAGGGCCAGCTCAACACAAACGCTACCAGCAACACCTGTGCTAGGATCTCACCACCACGCTCTGCTACATCAACGACTGTTTGGATTGGGTCCATCTCTCGCTCCTTTTCAGTATAATAACAGGGCCCGAAGGCCCTGTCAACCAATTTAGCGTGGAATCCGATAAATGATACCCTGTGTGCTAACTGCCTTAGTGTAGCCTTTTTCTGCGAACAGAGCTTCGGCTGTGGCTGCAAAGAGCTTGTCCCGTTTGATAGGATGATCCACTTTTACTGCGATAAACTTCTTGCGGAAGTTGATGTGGATGCCTTTTGCGGCATATGCCGTGTCTAACAGGTCTACAGCCTTTTGAGCTTCTGCCTGCTGCTTTGGCGTGTAGGTAGGACGCCATTTAGCGTTAAGGCGCTCTGCGTCCTGCTTGGCGAACCAGGGTTTGAAGCTGGGCTGTGTATTGAGTGCATCGGTTTTGATCTTCATTTAACGCTCCTTATATCTGCTCTCGCATTATCTACAGTATACGACCATCGTTCCAAAAAGTCAACCAAAATAACCCTAGACTATGGCGGGTTTCTTCGAGGCCCGATCGTCCCAGATCTTGTAAGAATGGTTCCCACGCACCCAATCAGCGAAATGTTGTGGCTGCTCCATGAACCAATCTCGGATGTCGTTTCCCGTGATATCGTCTTCGGAAGTGAACACATAGATCTCGTAGTGTCGCTGCGTGTTCGCCCTCGCCCGCATGGTCAAGGCCACGAGATCAAAACTCATGGGCTTGCTGACCACACGACTGGCCTTGATAGAATCGAACAGATGATTCTCGGCCCAGCGATCAGGGTGGTGTTCTGTGATGTCTTGGAAGAACTCAACCCCATTGCAGTCCCAGCTCACTATCCAGTATTTCATGCGGCGTCCTTTGAACGGATGAATGTAACCAAATCGTCTTCTTCGCTTTCCAGTGTGTATTCCTGGTGATACCAATCTATCCACTCGCCCTGCTCGATCTTTACCTCAGGATGCCCGTCCCAGACCATTGATGTGGCTGTTTCTAGATCTTCTGCCACGACGGTAAACAGCTCATCGATCACAGAAGCACGGCTGAATGTGTATTTGGGCATGACGACCTCTCAGTCAGAATGTGGAGGAAGATCGTAGTCTTCTTCGTCTTCTGCATCTTCCCAATCTTCAGGATCCTCGTAGTATTCAGGATCTTCGTACAGTGGTGTGAATCTCCAAATCATTTTACTGTCTCCTTAACGACTTCTTGGATTTTAGAAACGCCTTGATCAGCGACCTTGGCGACCGTCGTGAACCCAATCGCGCTCACAATAATACCTAGTATAAACCCGATCAACAGTTGCATCTGATGCTCCTTTCCTTGCGTGTATGTGTGTATTATATGCTCAATGCGTGTGCGTGTCAAGCACTAGCAGCGGGGTCTATGGCTTATTTCCGATCAGCAAGAACCTCCGGAAGCCCCAAGATTCGTATTCGAAGACCTTGACCTTCTTGACTGGGGCTGTGGTCAAGTTCCAGTCTTTGGCGAAGTCTTCTAGCCCCGCATAGGTGTGGTGATGATCTTCATGGGGCATATCGGTACTCTGTAGAGCTAGGATAGTTCCAGCAGGTATGCTATCATACCAGGCTCGACCGTGTATATGCTCCACGCTAGTGTTGATCACGATGTCTGGAGGGTCTGACCAGTCCAGGCTGTTGATATCCTGTGTAAGGGCTTTAAACTGCCAGTCTTGCCATACCCAGAGATTGTTGATAGCATCTGCGATAGGCTCGCACTCGGGATCGCTGTCAAAGGAGCGAACTTTGGATACGGGAATACGACCCCGAGTGCGAATAATGAAATTAGTTACCCCATACCAACCGCCAAGGATCCATATGTGGTATTTCTTGTCTAGATCACCTAGAAACTCTTCCAGCTCACGGACCAGCCACAGTTTAGACTGGACTTGTCCGGAGCTGAATGCATCAAAGTTCAAGCGGCCTCTTTCTCGTAGATCACAGTCTGCCCAAAGGGTGCTTCTGCTTTCTCATTGCCCTTGACGATAAAGATGGTGTCGCAGTAATCTTCGTCACCCCAACTGCCACAAGGGTAGCCGTCTGTGAACATGATGAACTTCTTGGGTTTGATGTCATTGTCCTTCATGAACTGGAAGTTCACTTCGAAGTCAGTGCCACCGCCACCCGCGGGTTCGTAGTTTACGAGATCGTCACTGTTGTCGTGCGTGATAGCCATATGATTGTAGATCTCTGTGTCAAAGCACCACAGGTTGATCTTGAAGTCCTCGTATTGGTCCATGATGCCTTTGACCTCTGATAGGAAGGTAGTCGCATCATCATCACCGATGGAACCCGACATATCAATGGAGATGGCCACGTCAATGGTTGTAGCCTCCTTCATTCCAGGCAATACTGCACCGGTCTGCCAGCCCTTGCGATTAGGGCGGGTGAACGAATAGTCGTTGCGGACGATGCTCTGGATCTCCTGGCGGATCAGTTCACGCCAGTTCATCTTGGGCTCAGTCATGTTCTTGATCAGGCGCTGGATGCCCGCAGGAGTCTTGCCTGCACCTGCAGCCGCGGCACTCTGGATCATGGCCTGTTTGACTTCGTCCTTGATCTTCTGCAGATCCTCTTTGCTGATAGTAGGCTTGCCGTCTTTGCCTTCACCGTCATCGTCGCCCTCTTTGATGTGCTCATCAAGCAGGTCACCTAACTGCTTCATCAGTTCAGGCAACGAAATCTTCTCTGCTTGGTCCCACAGGATGTCGTAGATCTCTTCCCAGGCCATGCCACGGTACTTTGGATCGTAGCAGATCTGCACTTCGGTGATCTTCTCACCGATACGCTCGTCTACCAAGATCTGGTTTACGGCATAGTCCTGTGCGATGTTCGACAGCATACGATCACGGCTACCCACACGACCAAAATGATCAAAGATAGCATGGCAGATCTCGTGTGCGAACAGGAACTCTAGTTTCTTGACACTGAGCTTCTTGACGAACTCAGTAGAATAGAAAAAGTCACGACCATTAGTGGCCGCAGTCGGACACCAATCGTCTGATTGAATCAATCGCATCCGGGTAGCCATGTTGCCAAAGAACGGAGCCTTGAGCAACAGTCCTACACGGGCTGTGGTTAGTTTCTCGATAACATCTTGTGACATAGTTCGCTCTCCTTACTGTATGTATCTATTATAAGATCTCAGCATACAGATGTCAACCAAAAAAGGTGGGCGGGTCACCCTGAGCAAGTGCCCGCCCTAGCCACGGTGGAGGTCTTAATTCTCCATGGCTGAAAGAACATACTTGCCGTATTTCTTGTGGAACGCATCAAACGATTTCATCTTAGATGCGTCCAAGGGCAAGTCGTAGTTGGTCAGTGCAGTCTTGGCACCCATTACAACCAGCTCAGTAGGGAAGTTCGCCATCATGTATTCGAAGAAGCGATCGGCCATATCGTCCCAACCTTTGCTCTTCTTCTCTGCACGATCCTTGAGTTCGTAGCAGAGCGAAACGGTCAGTGAATACATCGCTGACACTTCCTTGATCTGCAGATCCTTGACTTTGCCGTCTAGCACCTCGTGGGCCTTGGGCAGTTTGGATGCGATCTTACGGTGAGCCATAAACTTAACAGCAAGTCCGTCACCTACGGCACCCGACACTAGATTGGTCAGGGTCTCTGTATCGATGTCGTCATCGTCGAGAAGATCGCTGACGAAACACCAAGAGCGCGGTGTCGCGAATGCCTTGCTTGGGCTCTTAGGATCGAAGTCATAGAGGTCCTGTTTGGCGAAGCCGACATAGCCTACGACCTCTGGATGCACCTTGTTCAAGGTGGCCCAGTCTTGCCAGTCGTCAAAGTCTACCTTCATCTCCAGGTGGACGAAGCGATTAGCCAACGGAGCAGGCATACGATAGGTAACACCACGGTCACCTTCACGGTTACCAGCGGCCACTACATCTACGCCCTTGGGCAGTTCATAGGTGCCAACACGGCGGTTCAGGATCAACTGGTAGGCCGCGGCTTGCACGGCTGGAGGAGCAGAGTTCAGCTCGTCTAGGAAGATCAATGCAGTAGACTTTGGGTCAGTGGGCAGTTCTGCAGGAGGAGCCCAGACCATCTTGCCTTGATCTGCGTTATAATAAGGAATGCCCTTGATGTCAGTGGGCTCCCAAAGGGCCAAGCGGACGTCAATGACTTCACGACCTAGCTCATCACCGATCTGCTTGACCAGATCGCTTTTGCCAATGCCCGGAGGACCCCAGAGGAACGCAGGGCGACGGACTTTGATCGCTTTACGGATCGCCTTCTTTGCGGCCTTAGGGCCCATCTGGCGAACGCTGATATCTTGATTCTTGCTCATGTAAGACCTCCTAAAAAAGTTGCTCAGTGGTTTGCTTCAGTTTCATTAGTATATTATCTCTAGACTGCTCTGTCAACCATTTTTACATAATTTAATTGTGTGGTTTTATTGCCACGCTGTTGCTTGATCTTGCCTTTGATGCTGAGACTTTCGCCTATGGCCAACTCACGACCGAACCAGAAGTCCACGAACGATTCACCCATGCGAGCGTCAATCTTGAACTTACCGTACTCTTGTGAAAAGCGGGTACCAATCACGGTGATCTCTCCCTGCACGACTTCGCCTTCATCACCCGCGACCTGCTCACTGTCTCTGATCTGATTCATCATGTCTTTGCGGGCCTGATCACGGCGGGCAACATCGGGTAGGCATGAGATGATAGCGAACTCCAACTGGTTGCGGTCAGTGAATGAGTCCATCTGTGCTATCTTCAGGGCCTGATGCTGGAAGTCGTTGAGTTTGCCCTGCAGAGCCAAGAAGGTGTAGGAGTTGAAATGGGCTCGGACCCGCTGGCCTTCTGTGATCTCTTCTTCCGTGGGCTGGGCGTTGGCACGCAGCAGCTCTTTGACCACGAACTTGTTGGGCTGGGTCTTGACTACATCTAGAGTCTCGTGATATCTGGGCAGTTTGACATATCCACCGTTGTCGCGATCTACACGCACGGCCAAAGCCCAGACTTGATCTACTGTGATTTTCATGTTCGCTCCTAGTTATCTAGTATCAGTATTATTGCATCACTGTTCTAGGCTGTCAACCAAATTATCGTGGGGATCGTGGGGCAGATCAGAAATAAAAAGGGCGTGGCATTTCTGCCACACCCTCAAACCGCCCCGGGAGCGAATCGGATTGGTTTGAAACCCGTGTTAGAGGGTCATGCCTAAGCGCTTGGCCTTGTAGCCAAGTGCCACGATCTCGCGGCTAGGAGTGCCCATCACATACTCTGTGACTTCGACACCATTACCAGCAACACGATGGTTGGCATATACAGCGTACCCGTTGTTTCGAATACGGGTAACTTCAGCACGGAGATTACCGATGCCAAAACGCTTTCGGGCAGCACTTTCAGTTAGTGCGTCGCCGTTGCGAAGAGCTGTGAAGACTTTGAAAGTCTTGGAGTCTTTGCTATATTGATATTTCATTTGCCTTTTCCTTTAGAGTTAATCGTTAGTTGCCCAACGTGATTTAAGTTTACATTAGAGCTTGATCAATGTCAATGACTTCGTGTTCCAGTTTAGCCAAAAAGTCAGCCTCTCTAGCCAATTCTTTCTGCTTCCGTTTGCCGCTGCGGCTAGAACCCTTTTCGTAGACCACCCAATAGTGGTCCTTGCAGTAGTTCTTACCCGTTAGACATTTGGCTCCACAGTATTGGATCGGAATATGGATCCTGGGATCCTGATCCGGGCCAATGTAGGTACAGCCCTTGTCACTCATGCCGCACCTTTCATCACAGTGACTTCTGCCATCTTCTGCCACGAAGTCGGGAAGCCCTTGCGCAATTGTGCGACTTTGATCGCGGTACGCAGGCTCAGCTCACGCATGCGTTTTTTATTGTCCATGATGTAGTCTACGATCTCGTCCTTGACCACATCTTCGAACTCGTACTCATCGAGAGCACCCGGGCGACCGTCTTCAGGGTGGAACACCGTCTGCTTGATGCGCAGGCACTTCTCCCTCTCGGTGTCCATCTGGAGATCGATGTAGTGACAGCGTGACTCTAGTGCCGCCAAGTGATCCTGGAGCTTCTTACTCCGCACGTTCTCAAACTTCAAGTTCGTGATGAAGATAGCACCACCCTTGAACTCGAACTTGTCTGGAATGCCCTCTGAACGCAAGAGTCGGCTGTCAGTGTTCCAAGAGATAGAACGCTTCTTAGAACTGTCCAACGCGGCCTTCAGGATGTTCAAGCTTACATCGTCCAGCAAGATACTGTCACAGTCGTCGAACACCAAGATGCACTTGCTGTCTGAGAACTGATAGAGCTTCTTGTAGAGTCCAATAGCGCTCATGGCACCCTTGACGAACTCGTATTTGGGCTTGCGCTGACCCATCATGTCGAACAGATCGTCTTTGGCCAGTACTTCTTCTACGCCAAACGATTTGCCAACACCCGGAGGGCCAGTGACGATCATAGCACGCACCGTACCTGCTTTCACGGCCTTGGTCATCTCGCGGAGCACTTCAAAACGATTCTTGAGACGCTCTACGATCTGTTCGTCAGTCTCGTGTGCGACACGATCATCAGACACTGCATTCTGTGTCAGGTTAACTACTCCTTCGGGCTCTGCCACGGTCTCTCCTTGTGTGATCTCACCTTCTACTACTAGATAATCTCGAGTGCTGTCGCAACGTATACGGATGTCACGATCAGGTACCCCAGACAGTTTGGGTTGACACGTGCCGCCCTTGACCGTGACGTAGCTGCCTTGGCTGCCCTGCTTGAACTGTTCTACCAGTTCAAAGCGATGTCCTTGCATGCTGGTTTCACGGCCACGGATATTATAACTGCCAGTCTGGATTTCGATTACAGCCATCAATCGCTCCTTTTGTTTAATTGATGTGTGTATTATACCACCTTATAACTTCGTTGTCAACCCCTGCTCGCCCAGCTCTGCCCACTGATCTTTCAGGCCCTGCGCATAGCCCAATCTGTAGAAGTCCTCTATGAGCTCTACGGTACGGCGCAGATCAGGCACACCCTCTACCCCACGTGTACGACCGTGATAGTAGCCGAGAGCGTAGGCCTGATGTGTGCGGTTGGCGAAGTGCTCTGTGTTCACGATCCCGTAGACAACCTCAGTTCATCTCCCGCGAAAATGAAATCCTCAATGAAGATATGATGCCCGTCGCCTGAGCGCCGTATCACATCGTCAGCGGCACGATAAAGGTCCGCCCAGGTCTGTCCCAGGATCGGCACTGCGTGTCCCTGATATGATAGGGTCAGGGCACCTCGGTAGGGATGATCCCAAAGGAAGCCGTGTACGGGCAGTTCATAGACGCTCCAGATCGCTCGCAGAGCGTTATCATTCTGGAACTGCCTATAGTAGTCCATCTTAGAATCGAAGGCGGTAGAGTCCTGGTCGTAGGCCGATCTGAGCGCATCTCGTATCAACCCGGCTGCTTTGGTACCGTCCAGGCCCTGATACTCTAGAGCCCACAGGGTGTTGTGGATGATCTTGAAATCTTCTGCGGATATGGTCACGTCGGTGTTCATGGTCGCTCCTTTGTGTGTCAGTGTGTGTATATTAGCATCAAAAAACCCAGCTGTCAACCTATTCGTCTTCCATGGCCAGCCGCTCGTGCAGCTCGTCAGCCATGGCATCCGCCAACGGAGCGTAACCCCGCTCGCGCTCACAGACCCACCATTGTCCGTCCCTGCGGTAGCAGTATTCGAACTCTTCGTACTGATGGTTCTGTACATAGTCGTTCCAATCTCTGAACACCCGGGCGTCTGTGTTCTTTTCCCCGCGATCTCGTCCGTAGGCCATGCACCAGTTCTCGTGGCGATCACCACCCGTGTAGGCAGCGTCAAAGTCGTGGGCCTGTCCGATTTCCGCTGACAGCGTGGAAAGATCTCCCAACAGCATCAGGGCCAATACCTTGGCAGAATCCCGATAGTGCTGCTGTAGGATGCTGCCATGGTGGCTGAGATAGCCGTCAAAGTGACAATAGATCTGCATGATACGCCCATCGGGCTGTTCCATGGCGATAGTGCTGCGAGTTGCCATCATCCGCTCCTTGTGTTGGTTAAATGAGACTTTCGAACGCCATGTTCCACAGCTCTTCGGCATACTTGTCTGTGAGTTCTTCGTACTCTGTGTCCGTGAGCTCTTCGCCCGTGTCCACGAAGCGGGCACCTACGAAGTGTGCGTCACAGAAGTCTGGGTAGTCGCTGGGATCAACATCTTCTACACCGTCTACTTCTACTAGTCGACCGTTGAGTTCCATATCCATCTCCTTTGCGTTAGTGTGTGTATATTAGCACCAAATCAGACTGCTGTCAACCTGATCACGAACCCTGAATCATCTCTCCTGGCACGACCCTTGGCCCGGAGCCCTACTATGACACCGTCTGGGTCTAGGAAGCGGAGATCGCTGAGATCGCCGTCTATGACCCTGCGTCCCAGGTACTCCGCAGGAACACGATCAAACACCACGGCCACGTTCATGCCCTGTGCGATGGCCCGTTGGACATCTCGATCGTTGCCATCTGCTGCGGAAAAGGTCAAGTGATAGTTGGCGATGTCCTTGACCCTGCGCCCTAGGACCTTGGTGTAGTCGTAGAACTGCACGCCCGGAAACAGCTGGAATATATTAAGGCCGTTGATGGTATACTTCTCCCAGGCTAGGTCTGAAGTACCGTTGAGCCGGAACACTGGAGCCAGATCCTGCTTGCGGCTGCGCTTGACTGCTGCTCTGATGTCCGAGACCAGCTCTAGCATGAACTGTTCGCGATCCTCGAAGAACAGCCTGGTCTTGCGCTTGCGAGCTTCCTGGATCACGTTGGTGCCCTGTGCTGCGGTAAACATGCCACCTCTGCCTGCCGTATTAAGACAGGCCCGTGTGCAGCCTTGGGTCCGCTTAGGACAGACTTCCCGTCCGCTGAGATCCGCTGGTGCTAGATGCAGTATATGTGTGAGATAGCCCTCGGCCAAGCTTTTCTGTGTCTTAGGATTCGCTGCTGTCAATAACTGCATGGTTCGCTCCTTGCTGTATCAGTGTCTGTGTACTATAGCAGGAATCCTGCTGCTAGTCAACCTGTATGTCCGCGATATAGCCGTCACGGAATATATAGTACTCGTTGATCGCAGAGCTCCTGGCCACCCAGACGCAGCCGTGGCCTTGGTAGATGTCTGCATACTGTATGCCCCTGCGTTCTAGATCCTCCATGACCCGGATCAGCTGGAATTCATCGATGTCCTGAGATCTCACTGATATCATGATCGCTCCTGTGTGTGGTTGTCTATGTGTGTACTATAACATCTGATCTGTGGTCTGTCAATATCTGGAAGTAAGGGCGGGATTCGAACCCGCGGCTCTACGGTTTTGCAGACCGTCGCATTGGACCTCTCTGCCACCTTACTATTGTCAGGCTAGTATAACAGCAGGGATCCAATCTGTCAACCAAAAACCCGGCACGCCCCACGGAGTTTCTCAAGCTGCTCGCCGGGGCTGGACCCCCACGACCCTGCCTGCAGTGCTGCACTGGTCGATCCCGGGGCAGATAACCCCACGGCTGGAGTCAAGCTGCCTGCTGGGGCTGCTGCCATAGACTGCCCGCCCCACAGTGCTGCTGCGCTGCTGCAGTCTGTGTCTATGTGGAATATATAGTGGCCCGCCCTAGACGAATCGAACGTCTGACCCACAGCTTAGAAGGCTGTTGCTCTATCCCCT
>Ga0169931_10014392_pt1 | contig 10711 bp, 17 predicted proteins | sample Kivu_15m_20L_FD_129675 | JGI IMG/M metagenome (GOLD analysis project Ga0169931, IMG submission 129675) | Freshwater microbial communities from Lake Kivu, Western Province, Rwanda to study Microbial Dark Matter (Phase II) - Kivu_15m_20L... | ecosystem: Environmental > Aquatic > Freshwater > Lake... | reverse complement strand
ACATCCAAGAAGTGAATTAATTTTGTATTGGTTGGTTGATAATAAAGTTACCAAGCAAGGCTCACTAAGTTTAAATTCAAGCGATCATCTACCGGTTTATAATTGATTTATTTAAATTCTACAGCAGGTACCTAAACACCTTTATAAACTCTTTCTTCAGGATGGATAACTCTTAGAACTCATAAGACAACTACCCTGGCTACGGAATGGGCAGTCAAGATGGACAGCCCCAACGCGTAAGTGACACTTTCTTCCAAAACAAAACTCGATCGACTTTGTCAAGGTTCGGTTAAGCTAAATTTTCCGTTTTAGATCGACTTGAACAACTACATTCCTGATCCGAATAAGCGCAACGAACTGAAACGCAGACTCTATGATAGTGGTATCTCAAATGTACCAATGCCCTCGGTCAAACGCCCTATTGAGGAAAAAATTTCGTCGCAGCCATTTAGCGCCCGAATGAACTCAAGCAAGTAAGTTGAAACCGTCAATTAAACTCTCTTCAAAAATTGCCCTAACCTGCCCATTCCCATTAAAACACTATGAATAATTCCAGCAGGGTCACTAAGCTCTGCTTCGAAGCTTAGGAATCTAAAAAATAAGAAAAATTGCAGGAAAGATGAAACTGCTACTTATGGGCGCTATGAATTTCAAATTTTAATCACCATTTTGTTAGAATTCAAAGTTTATCACCTCTTAAGAAGAAAATTTAAGAGCTGAACACAAACATCATCTCAAACCTCAATGAAAGCTACAAAGAGGCAGCAATTCAGGAGGCTAAATACCAAGGTGAGGGCACAGCAGACTACTATCGCTCCCAACAGATCGTAGTCCCTCAACCAACCTACGTGCAGCCAAGCCAAGCTGGTCGCAAATTGCAAGGAAGTATGGGTGTGTCTATGTAACCAAGAATGACAAGCCAACTTTTGAACACGCGTAAAATTGCACAAGTATAACCACTTGACAATGACTATCAGAGCAAGGTTGAGGAGAAGCTTCACAAGACAGTAGGTAGCGTCGTGGATCCCCAAAAACTTATGGTTGGCCCCCCTTCCCTCGTCTATGCTGGTTTTGAAGGCGGTGTATCGCTTTCCTAGAAAAACTTAGAGCTCGCTCGCAGTAAGTTTCTTTTAGACAAACTTACTGGAAAACTCCCAGCAGAACTAAGGGGTGGCAAAGCGAAAGTATTGCCACCTATCGGAGGTGATGACACGAAATCTCTGCATTCCTAGTCACAAGCTAGTGTAAAAAAGTAAGAAAAACCAAGTGAGGTCAAGGCGGACGTTCAAACTGGTCATTAAAGCACAGACGAGAAGAAAACGGAACCAAAAGTCTGGAGCGATCTCGACAAGTATATCGAACTTCTGCTTGAAAGCAAAAGCGAAGAAGAAACTGTTTTCATGTACTTGAACCCAAACAACAACGGCGATCCATACGATTTACAAGTTGCTTCCTATGAGCATCGCCAGCCAGGAAAGTACTACACACTAAGTGGCAAGGGTCTTACTTTATACCAAAACGACACGCCCATCGAGTTCATTTCTTTGGGCTAGTGGCTGATTGAAAGGGACTCTTACAACCACATCAAAGAACTAAGCTTTTTCAAACAATTCAAAAAGTGGAAGTTCATGCGTATGTGGAAGAAACAGATCAAGCAGCAAAACCGAACCAAAGCCTAGAATCTGCTGGATGAAAAACTGTTTATTCTTCAAGAGCATTTTGGATCCCATCTTTTCAAGCATCGTTAGCTAATGTTAGACATGCAGAGGAGTTGCAAGTTCGTCGATTTGTGCCGCGCTGGGGACGTCAAAACTATTGGTCAGTTCTCCGATGCTCAAAAGGAACAACGAGCAAAAGCAGAGAAACAAATAAAACAGATGAGCGCGAAGTCCCGTGAAAACATTTAATAATGCATCGGTCTTGTTCTTCATCAACTGCGTCTTCGCATCACGAATGAGATCACACTTGACGAAGTTCGTTCAAAGCACAACCCAATCTAGTCGAGTAACACTGCTACCATGAAGCGAAAGGAACCAAACAATGCTTTCGAAAAACTTGATTTCCCTGTTGGTATGACCTATGGACATAGAAGCAGTCTTAGAAAGGAATGTTCTCGATTCCTTAGATTTGCGTATTTGGTCGATTTCATCTCTTTGGAATCTCTTGCCGGCATTTACAAAAGCTCTATCGAAGAAATGATTGGAAGATTACAATACCTTGATACCTACGCAGATGAAAAGCTGCCTGAAATCATGCAAATGGACTTCAACGACGCCAACGGAAACGGGCAAGCTTAAAGGGGCTACGAGCCACTTTTCTATTTGAACGTAAATCTTAATGATTCAAAACCTATACCAGACGAAGAAATCTTACAAGTTCCTATTGATGAGTTTATCCTGCCACCAAGAGGAAAATCTCGGGAAGAAGATTTTGATTTACTCTGCCATTTGGAAATCGAATAGGTCAAACCAGAAGGAGAAGAAGAAGAAGAGGACGAGGGGGCAGAACCGGTTGATGTCCCGGTGGTTCAACTCTACAAAAAGACTTTACCTAATGTTCACAAATTCTGGATCAAACTCGAGCCCGACGGTGAAGAGTTTAACAACCAAATTATGATGGACTTCCAATTCGGCCTCGAAAAGATTCAGTGCTTCACTCGTTGGTCTAAACATGGGGACTTGAAAAGGTATGCTGATGTTCTCGAAGAATGGGACGACATCGTAGGCGAGAAGTGGGAAGAACCCGAAACTCTTACACTCAGTCCGCTAACTTGGATCGTTGATACACCTACTTTCAAAAACAAACAGGAGCGCGTCACCAAAGTGATTTCCTCTGCATACATAAAGGCAAACTAGTTCCTTGCTCGATTTTAGCCGATTCTTGAAATATATTGGCGTAACAAGCAATTCGACACAAATATCCTTGTTGACGAGGGACTTAAGAACCAAGTTGAAAGTTTGAGCCACGTCATGAAACTTTTCAAGTTCTACCAACAACACTTCGCAAGCAATCTCCCTGCCTCAACTGATATTGGTCTATTGTAACTCGACTCTGCTGTTATAAAGACCAAACTTCAACCGACTCCGAAAGAGTTTAACGACAAAATAGAGGTTCTTGTTCCAATGAAGACCCGCGAGCGCACTGATACTTTAAAAGTTTGGCTGAGTCAAAGCATTCAAGACTTGCGAGGAGAGGTCACCAACGTCGAATAGTTCGTCATCTAGTAACGCTTCTTGAATGCAATCGAAGCTCGGTTTTAATTTGTTCGTGACAAGATCGATCTCTACGGTTAGTTCTATGGTGTTTTGACGGAACACGCTCTGAACAAGCCACGCAAAGAAGAGCTCAGCAACCACAGCGAAGCTATTCTTTAAATAAACACGCTCTCAAATATCATTCAAAACGTGCAAAGTACCGCCGAGGCTCAGAATGAAAAGTTCAAGAAATCACTCTAGGAGCTGATCCCTCAACTGAACAACGAGATAAATACGCTTCAAGCAGAAACTGAGGATGCAATTTACACTGATGCTAAATCGATGGATCCCGAAAAGATGGCTGAAATCATCAAATAACTTGACCAAAAGGTCGCATAATACAAGCGCCTTGACGAAAAAAGCAAACGGTACAACGACTGGCAAATCGTGTTGGGTGTTCCTCAGGAGAATTTCGAAAATCTCGACGAGTTAAACAAACAGTTGGCAAATAGACATTTGATGTGGCACTCTCTCGAGGAGTGGGCAATTATGACTGACGATTGGAAAAAGACCAATTTTGCTGACATCGACGCTCCGAAGATTGCAAAAGAAGCTGAGAAGTACGCCAAGATATGTAAGAGGCTTGAGGGAGCTTTGACGGCAAACCCAGTTCAAGCGAAGCTAAAATTCTTGGTTGAAGAATTCGAAGCTGCGATGCCTATTGTCATGGCTCTCAGGAACCCAGACATGCAAGACAGTCACTTGGCGGAGATCAACGAGCTTATCGGCTAAGATCTTAACTTCAAGGTAGATGGATTCACCCTGCAGTCACTAATCGACATGAACGTAGTGCAATTCATGGAACAAATCGTGGCTACGTCAGTCAAAGCGACTGGCGAGGCCAAACTGCGAGCTGCGCTCAACGACCTCGACACAATCTGGAGCAACCAAGAGTTCGTTTGCAAAAACTACAAGGAAAGAGACAACCAGTTCATTCTAATAGAAATCGACACTCTTTACCAAGCTCTTGACGAGAGTTTGGCGCAAATCAACATGATTCTGGGCAATCGTTATGTAAAAGTGATGCGTGCACGTGCTGAAAAGCTAAAGAAGGATCTCAACGTGCTTCAAGAGTGTATCGCCCAGTGGGTCGATTGCCAGCGATAGTGGTGCTACCTCGAAAACATTTTCTAGGCTCAAGACATCAAGAAAAACCTTCCAAAAGAGTCTACTATGTTTGATGCAGTCAACAAGTTCTTCACACAAACTGTCATGGGTAGAGCTGTGAAGCCCCCATAATCTAACTGCTTTAAGTTTATCAAGATTAAGAACATTGTCGAAGAGTTTATAAAGAATAACGCTGAGCTAGAATACATTTAAAAGAAACTCGAAGACTATATGGAAGTCAAAAGAGGCACATTCCCCCGCTTCTACTTCCTCTCAAACGATGATTTGCTTGAAATCCTTGCCAACAGTGATAATAAAGATGTGATCTCTTTACATCTCAAAACTTTATTCGACGGTCTAGTCAGACTAACGTTCAAAGATGACAGCATCATGAAAATGCACTCAAAAGAAGGTGAAGATGTAGAACTTACAAAACCTGTCAGAATGAAGAACGGTGTTGAATAGTGGCTTTTGGAATTGGATAAAGAAATGAAGGTTACTGTTCTGAGAAAACTCAGAGACGGACAAAAGAGTTACACCGAGGGTGGCAGAAAAGACTGGGTCTTACTATAGAGTGTTCACCCAGGCTAAGTCGTTGCTACAGTTTGTTAGATTTAATGGTGTTCTGGAACTGAAGAGGCTCTTAATGAGATGGCCACTGATAGATTAGCTCTACAAACCTGGTGGGACACTAACGACTCTCAAATTGGCCAACTGACCGTCCACGTAAGGTCAAATCTAAGCGATCTCTCACGTTGTGTCATCGTCGCTCTCATCACGACTGATGTGCATGCCAGAGATATTGTTGATGAACTTAAAAAGGAACAGGCCCTCTCAACTTCTGACTTCAACTGGCAAAAATAACTCCGCTACTACTATGAGGAGGATGACAACTGTGTAATTAAGCAAATCTAAGCAACACTAAAATACGGTCTTGAGTATATGGGTGCAACTTCACGTCTGGTTATCACCCCACTTACTGACAGATGTTGGATTACCATTACTGGCGCTCTTCACATCAAACTCGGAGCTAACCCAGCTGGACCCGCTGGTACTGGTAAAACTGAATCAACGAAGGATCTTGCAAAAGCAATTGCCATTCTTTGTATTGTGTTCAACTGCTCTGATCAAGTCGACTACCACTTGATGGGTTAACTCTTTTCAGGTCTCGCTCAATAAGGTTGTTGGTCTTGTTTAGACGAATTCAACCGTATAGTAGTTGAGGTACTGTCTGTCATTGCTCAGTAGATTCTATCTATCAGGAAAGCCCTCCTAGCTAACTTAAAGGAAGGTGAAACCTTCTTATTCGAAGAGCGTCAGATCCCAATCAAATCAGAATTCGGCTGTCACATAACGATGAACCCAGGTTATGCAGGCCGTACTGAACTACCTGACAATCTCAAAGTTCTGTTCAGACCAGTTGCTATGATGATTCCTGACTACGGTCTGATTGCCGAAATCATGCTTGGTGCTGAAGGTTTTGGAAATGCCAGAGTACTTTCAAAGAAGATGGTCCAGCTTTACAAGCTTTCATCTGAGCAACTTTCTCAGTAGGACCACTATGATTTCGGAATGCGTGCCGTTAAGTCCGTTCTGGTTATGGCTGGTGCACTTAAAAGAGCTAATCCTGACATCAACGAAGACGCTGTGCTCATACGAGCCATGCGCGATGCTAACGTCCCCAAGTTCCTCAAGGATGATCTCCCGCTATTCGCAGCCATCATTCAAGATCTATTCCCTACTGTCGAAATCATTGACCCAGACTATAGTATGTTGCTCAAACAGATTGAAATTGAGTTGCGCGGAAAAAACAAGCAGCCATACCCACCATTCATGGAGAAAGTTATTTATCTATTCGAGACTTTCCAGGTGCGTTTTGGTGTCATGCTCGTCGGTCCCACTGGCGGTGGCAAGACTACTTGTTACGAAACACTTGCCGATGTGATGACCACGCTACGCAAAAACGGTCACAAAGACAAGTCATTCTAAGTCGTCCACAAGAAGGTTTTCAACCCGAAAGCTATCTCTATGGGCGAACTTTATGGTGAAGTAGACTTCAACTCACAAGAGTGGACTGACGGTCTTGCATCTAAGATCATGAGATCAGCTGCTCAAGAACTTACTGACGATAAGAGCTGGACAATTTTTGACGGTCCTGTTGACGCCATTTGGATTGAAAATATGAACACTGTGCTTGACGACAACATGACGCTTTGTTTGTCCAATGGTCAACGTATCAAACTTAGACCACAGATGAGAATGCTGTTTGAGGTAATGGACTTGGCTGTTGCTTCTCCTGCAACTGTTTCTCGTTGCGGTATGGTTTACTTAACTCCAGACAATCTCGGATGGTTACCCTTCGTGCAGACATGGATGGAGACGAAGTTCGAAGGTGAAGAAGTTTTGAGCAATGAACTGAAGGTATACATTATTGAGACATTCCAGGCAACGGTTGATATTGCAATTGAAAAGATACGAGCAAACTTTACTGAACTAATCAAGACCGACAACTTGTAGCTCGTCAAATCTATGTGCAACTTTTTGGAAGTTTTCCTAAATCCTGAAAGAGGTTTCAACGCAGTAGACGCGAAGCAAAAGAAAAAGGATTTAGACTCCTTCATGGGCTTCAGTTTTGCCTGGGGTCTCGGTGGTGCGTTAGACGAACGCAGCAAAGATTATTTTGATACAGTTGTCAAAGATTGCTACAAGACAGCTCAGTTCCCCAACTAATTCACTGTTTTTGACTACTATTATGACATAAGGATGAAAGATCGCAGTGGTTCTCAAGCGTGGAAGCCTTGGGATGTCAAGGTCGATAAGTTCGAGTACGTTAAGGATATGTCATTCTTTGATATGATGGTTCCGACTGCAGATACCTATAAACACAGATATTGCCTCGAGCAATTGCTCTCCGTTCAAAAACCAGTTTTCTTCACTGGCCAGACTGGTGTTGGAAAATCAGTGACAATTATGAACACCATGTAAATTCTTGGTAGCGTAAAAGAGGATGGTAGTGACGGCAGGCTGCCACTTGTTGGTATCACTGTCAACTTCTCAGCCCAGACCTCCTCTGGAAGAGTTCAGTAATCAATTGAAGAAAAGCTTGAAAAATCTCGAATGGCATTCAGCGCACCTCCAGGTAAAAGAGTAGCGATATTTATCGACGACATCAACATGCCAGCAGTAGAGGAGTACGGCGCACAGCCTCCCATTGAGCTGCTCAGACTGCTAATCGACAAATAAGGCATGTACGATCGTAAAGAGTGGGAGTGGAAGAAGGTTGTTGGAACAACTTTGATCGCAGCAGCAGCACCTCCAAGCGGTGGAAGAGCTGTTTTAACTCCTAGGTTCTCAACTCATTTTAATATGTTTGCGATGCCACAGGCAACTTAGGGTGTTCTAGCAAAGATCTTCAGTTCTATTCTTGATGGCTACTTGAAGACCAACAGTTATTAAGAAGGCGCAACAAGTTGCACAACCGCAGTAATCGACTCAACAATTGAGATTTACCACAAGATCAGCGAAGAACTAAGAGCAACACCAGCCAAGTTCCACTACATGTTCAACTTGAGAGATGTGTCAAAAGTTATCTAGGGCATTCTAATGTCCCACCCGAAGTCAGTGCAAAACGCTGAAAGCATGCAAAGACTCTGGGTCAATGAAGTCTCAAGAGTGTTCGGTGATCGTCTCATCAATAAAGACGATGAGAAATGGTTTACTGACCTAGTCATGGACCTTCTCTCCCGATCGTTCAGATCCGGCATGGAGTTTGAAGACCTGTTTGGAGAAAGAAAGGTTATGTGGTCAGATCTGCTAAAGATTGACGCTGCCTAGCGTATCTACGAAGAAATGAAGGACATGCCAAAGATTTTGAAGATTTTGGGCGGTTTCTTGGAAGAATACAATGTCAGCAGTTCAATCAAAATGAACCTCGTGTTCTTCGAGGATGCAGTTATGCACATCATTAAGATTTTGAGAGCTTTGAGATAGCCTCGTGGCAACATTATGTTGATCGGAGTGGGTGGCTCTGGAAAGCAGTCACTTATTAAGCTCGCATCATACATCTACGGTATGGACTTCAAACAAATCGAAATCGTTAAAGGCTACGGCGTGACTAACTTCCGTGACTTCGTGAAGGAAATGATGTTCAAAACGGGCATCACTGGCTCTTCGATCGCATTTACGATGACCGACTCCTAAATCCTGAACGAAACTTTCCTAGAAGACATCAATAACATACTTAACACTGGTGAGATTCCAAACTTGATGCTTGCTGAAGATAAGGACAAGATAATCAACGACATCAGAACTGCGATCACCGATTAGAAAAAGACTGAGACTAACGACCTTTGCAACCAGCTCTTCATTAACAGAGTGAGAGAGTATCTTCACATTTGTCTCTGCATGTCACCTGTGGGCGATGCACTCAGAATCCGTTGTCGTAAGTTCCCCTCACTGGTGAACTGTTGCACTCTTGATTGGTTCGGCAGATGGCCCGAAGAAGCCCTCTTGTATGTGTCCCGTGCATTCCTTAAGAACCTTGAGCTTCCATCTGACGAAGTCCGTGCCAACCTTGCTGAGATGTGCATGCAAATTCACACTTCTGTAGAGTCTGTCTCTGACCAGTTCTACGCAGAACTTAGACGTCGCGTCTACACTACCCCCAAGAGCTACCTCGACCTCATCAATCTCTATCTCAACACTCTTGACAAGAAGCGCGTCGAGATCAACCAGAACAGAAACCGTCTCGCTAACGGTCTAACCACACTTAAAAACACCAATGAGTCGATCGCAGCACTCAAAATTTAGATCACTCAAATGATGCCAGTGCTAGCCAAATCAAATGAAGAACTTGCAGTAACACTCGAGTAAGTAAGAAAGGACAAATCTGTCGCCGACGAAAAAGAGGCAGTTGTAAATGTTGAGAAGGAAATCGTTGAAAAGAAAGTCGCAGAGACAAAGATTATCAAGGATGAGGTCGACGCAGATTTTGCACTTGCTCTGCCTATCCTAGAAAATGCTAAACGCATCGTCGACTCAATAGACAAGGGTGATATTTAGGAGCTTAAAGCCCTTAACAATCCGCCACCTGCTGTAGTAATGGTTATGGGCTGCTGCGGCACGATGCTCGGTTTTAAGAAGATTGAGTGGGCTGATATTAGACAGGAAATCAACGATCCCAGTGCCTTCATAAAACGTGTTCTTACTTTCGATGTGACCACCATGTCAGAAGCATTACTTAAGAAGGTTAGAGATAAATGGTTTAAGATGCCAGAGTTCAACCCCAAAATCGTATCAACGAAATCTAAACCTGCAGGTGCTCTATGCGAATGGGCCCTTGCGCTCTCTGAGTATCAGATCATCAATAAGAACATCTTACCCAAGAAGGAAAAAGCTGCTGAGATGGACAGAATCTTGAAAGAGAATCTTGCCGTTTTCAACAAGAAGATGGCCGAGCTTAAGGAGGTCAAAGACAAAGTCCAGCTTCTAGTTGACAATGCCAACAGACTAACTAAGCAAAAAGAGGAACTCGAGTTTAGAATGGCTAGAGATAATGCTCGCATGCAGCGTGCCGAATAACTCGTCGTCTTGCTTGCAGACGAAGCCGTTCGTTGGAAGGAAACGGTAGAAACTCTTGATAAAGACATCTACGAACTAGTTGGTAATGTTTTCTTGTCTTGTGCTTGCATTTCATACTTCGGCGCTTTCACTGGAGTATACAGAAAAAAACTGACTGACTACTGGACGTTGCTCAGCAAGGAGAAGAAGATTCCTTGCTCTGAAATCTTCAGTTTAGTCAAAGTTATGGGTGATCCTGTAGTTATAAGAGGATGGTGCATAGATGGTCTTCCCACCGACATGACTTCATGTGAAAACGGTATCCTAACCACAAAGGCTGAAAGATGGGGACTTTGCATTGACCCGCAACAATAAGCGAATAAGTGGATCCGCAATATGCACAAAAAGGACAAAATGGTAATGATTAAGTTCGGAAAAGCAACTTTCTTAAGAGAAATCACAGCGGCAGTCAACAACGGTTTACCTGTGCTGATTGAAGACGTGCAAGAATATATTGATCCTGGTCTTGATCCTATCCTGATGCACTCAGAGTTCATGGGCGATGGAGGCATCAAGCAAATCAAGTTAGGAGAAGCAACAATAGATTACGACGAAGGCTTCAGACTATACATGACATCCAAGCTGCCCAATCCTCACTACCCACCAGAAGTCTGCATTAAAGTCACACTGATCAACTTCACAGTCACTTTCGAAGGGCTTGAAGAGCAGCTGCTTGGTGATGTCGTCATCAAAGAAAAGCCCGAGGTCGAGAAACAGCGAGACGAGATTGT
>Ga0169931_10014390_pt1 | contig 10712 bp, 7 predicted proteins | sample Kivu_15m_20L_FD_129675 | JGI IMG/M metagenome (GOLD analysis project Ga0169931, IMG submission 129675) | Freshwater microbial communities from Lake Kivu, Western Province, Rwanda to study Microbial Dark Matter (Phase II) - Kivu_15m_20L... | ecosystem: Environmental > Aquatic > Freshwater > Lake ... | reverse complement strand
GTTCCGGCGACCACGAGATTTTCAACGCGGTTGAGGGTGCGGATGTCGAGGCGCATCCTTGCCTCGCGCAGATCATTCACTCTGAATTTTGCGGTCTCCGGGTAGTCACCCTCTCCCGAAATTTTTCCGTGAAAGACGCGCAGACCGAGATCAAAGGTCGGGAGCGGCGCACAGGCGAGTTCGACAACTCCGGTGGATCGCGTGTAAGAGAATCCCTCCGTAAGTTCGGGCGGCGCGCGCTCCGATTCACCGGTCAGATTGTAGCTGCATGGTTTCCAGACAGAGACGGGTTTGACCCCGGTGAATATCGCCGCTGTTTGACGCCGGGAGTTCTTCTCCTCCTCATCCTCGCGCGCTCTGAGCTTGATCCCGAGAGTGACTTGAGTTGATCCCGGAAAAACCGGTGTGCGCTCGAGTGCAAATTCGGCAAGCCGGCTGCCCGCGTAGTCCTTGCTGATGAGCGTATCGGACTGCATCGCAAGATCAGGAATTGGGAGCCGGTAGCGAATCGATCCAGCCGTTTTTTCATCGCCGGGTGCGGTCTCAACCGCGAGGAACAATGTGCTGTGAAGATATCGTACGACTGCGGCCTGAGCGGCCCACGAGACTGATTCACCTGGCCTGCGAAATGCGTAGGGTGCCCAGATTACCGTGTACGAGTCATCATCGAGTGTATCTGCGTTGCCGGGGAAGAATTTGATGGGCGGCCACTGCGTTGTGTTGTCAAACCGGTCCACATCGAAGACATGCTGTTCTGGATCAACGGTTGCTGCTGTTGGTCGATGTGCCGTGACAGTTTCGAAACTGAGCGTCGCTTCGTCGATGGCGTTGTTCTTGTCTGTTCTTGATCGAGAGATGATCTGATTTCCGGCCTCGTCTGTGAATCCAACGACGGCCGGCAGGCGCATCGTACCAAGCTGCGAAACCTGCACGCGAGCAATCCATCTTCCATCCGGCAGTAGTTCGCTCTCGAGCGATCCGATCTTGAAATCAGGCCACGCACGCTTGGTCCACCATTGATCGAGGCACTTCAGCAGATCGTCGCGCAGTGTCGGTGAGAAGGGCGAGGGCGTGGCTGCCATGAACGCGCGAAAGTCCTTTGGCGTTGCGCGTTGGTAGCGATACTTCGATACGTACTTGCGCAGAAACTGATTGAACGGTGCTTCTCCTGCGAGTGATCGGAGCTGCCGGGCGGCAACGGCCTGTCGCACGTAGAGCAATGGGTGTTGGTTTGGGTAGCGGATCTTTGAACGAAATTCCTTGTCCGTAAGTACAGCCAACGGTGCGAACCGTCGGAGAGAAGCTGCCGTAATGTTCTGGACCTGAAGATAATTGAAGGAAAACCACGGTTGTTCGCCCGGGGCGCGGGCGTTGATCAGGTTGTAGCGGGTTGGAAACGCACGGAGTGTGTCGAATGTCAGAAAATCGACTAGCCCCTGATGGAGCCAGTCGTCATCGGGTGTCCACGTTCCGACACTGCTGGTGAGCCACTGGCCTGCAACAAATGCTGTAAGCACCCACTGCCTCCAGTTGAGCCAGTCCGACTGCAGGGCTTTGAAGACCTGCTGTCGCGGACGATTGAAGGCAATGAGGCCAGCTTCCCCCTGGCGCTGCAGTTCCGATGTTTCGACAACGACGAGCTTTGGGAAGGGGAACTCTCCGAGCGCGTTGGTCATGAACGTCATCGCATGTTCGACGGTTTCCCGAAGCGCCGGAAAATCATCCGAATGATAGAGGAACTCAACCGGGACACCAGCAGCGTTAAACGCAAGTCGTTCGTACTTTCGCGATAGAGCAAAGCTCAGCGACTTTCCCGTGAAGTAAGCGCGAATCGAGTTTGGTGCATCGTTCTCACCTGCGCCGGCGTATTGGTATCCGTTTGGAATCTTGATGTTTGCCTGAGTGTCGACGAATTCCGGGAGAAACTCTGTGACGCTTTCTTCTGGGCGAGGACACCTCGCCAGCGGAATTGGATAAAACCCTTCATAAAACCAATCCAGCTCTGAGAACTGCGGAAGAAGCGGCAGCCAGGATTCAAACGACAGCTCGATCGGCCTTTCCGCCGAACTGGCTTTGACACGGAAAACGTGCGGTCGAAGCCACTCGCGCTGAAGGTCGTCGGAGAGACTGATCGTCGTTCGCCCACCAGTGAAGTTGAGCCGGGAGACGCGCTCCGTCAGTCGCTCAAAGCGACGCGAGGCATCGAGCGAGTTCCCATAGTCTGGGTCATTCCATGCGACATGAAAGCAGCGTCCCGAATCTTCGGACGCCGAGCCTCTCGTTGTCAAAACGACTTTTCCCGAGACCTTGGTTGGCGCGCCTCCGGCACCAGCAGCTTCCACATTTGCTTCGATCGCGAGCCGTGGTCGCACCAACTCATCGACAAGTTCTGCGGCCGTCGAAGGCGAGGATTCGCTTTGCGCGTGGAGATTTGTACTTAGTCCACTCAGCACGGCAGCAATGGCAAGACCACGCATCTTCATCATCTGAATTTGCGTGGTCTGCTTCAGGTGCTACTGCTCCGCTGGGAAGAACTTGGCGCCCGATTTTGCCTTGGCTTGCAGGAGCTTTGATGGGCTGAACCGTTCGCCATGCTTTGCACTGAGAGCCGTAAGGCGCTCCTCAACTGCTTTCGCGCCGAGATGGTCGACGTATCTGAACGGACCTCCCCAGAACGGAGGAAATCCGAGGCCGAATACGGCGCCCACATCGCCATCGTGAGCATCGGCGAGGATTCCTTCCTCAAGGCATCGGATCGACTCATTGACGAACACCAGAAGACATCGATCAACGATTTCATCGGTCGTGATTTTGGCTTCTTTGCCGTCAGCTTTCGCGCCAATGAGTTCATAGATGGAACTGTCTGGTTCGCCCTTTTTCCCATCCACGTACGTATAGAAGCCCTTGCCGTTCTTGCGACCAAGTCTGCCGGAGTCTGCAACCGGTCCGAGGCCGCGCGGCGAGATCATCCGGGATGGGAACGCCTTCTCGATCGTTTCGAGGACGTGGATCCCGACGTCGATACCGACTTCATCGATGAGAGTGATTGGTCCAACGGGGAAACCGAATTCCGTCAGCGCGCGATCGATTTTCTCAATCGTGCACCCCTCGACGATCAGAGATGCCGCTTCGGCGAGAAAGAACGCAAGCGCTCTGGTCGTGTAGAAACCCGGGCTGTCCTTAACTGTGATGACTTGCTTGCCCATCGTCTGACCAAGTTCGATCGCACGGGCAGCGGCCCATGGTGCGGTCTTCTCTGTCACCACGATTTCGAGTAGCGGCATCTTTTCCACGGGAGAGAAGAAGTGCATGCCGAGAACTCGCTCTGGGTGCTTTGAACCCTTGGCAATGTCACCGATTGGGATTGCCGAGGTGTTGCTTGCGAAAATCCAGTTCTCACTCGCACTTTTTTCAACTTCGGCCAGAAGCTTTTGTTTCAGTGCCAGGTCTTCAAACACAGCCTCGATGACGACATCGCAGTTGCGGAAACCGACTGGACTGAGACCAGGAGAAATCTGCGAGAGACGCTTGTTCATCTCAAAACGTTTCATTCGGCGCTTTTCCACACGCTTCACGAAGAAGTCGCGTGAGTGCTTCATCGCGCGTCCAACGGCATCCTTGTTCGGATCAGACAGGCGGACGCGGAGCCCCTTGTCGGCGCAGACGGTCGTAATGCCAGCGCCCATGAAACCCGCGCCCATAACGCCAACCAGAGAGGTCTTCGTCTTGCCGAACTTCGCTTCACCGGCCTCTCGGTAAGGATGCTTCTTGATGGCGGTCGTTGCGTGAAACAAATGAATGAGGCTCTTGCACTCACGTGTCATTGCCAGCTGACCAAAGAGTTTCGCTTCGTGATCGAGTCCCCGCTCAAGACTCATCTCGAACCCATCAAAAACTGCATCGAGCGCTTTGTAGGATGCCGGGTAGAAGCCTTTGGTTTTGTCGTCGACCATCTTCCGTGCGGTCTTCGCGATGAGCCCGCGACCAAGAAAATTTCCTTCTGCGGCCCACTTGGGGAAGTCTTTACCAATGCTCGATGGATTGAGAATGCTCGGGCCGCGCAGCGGGACCCGCTTGCTACCACACATCTTTATCGCTTGCTCGCGCAGTTGAGAGACCGGCACGCAGGCATCGACGAGTCCGATCTTGAGTGCTTTCGAGCCGTCGACGCGTTTTCCCGTGAGGATCAGATCAAGCGCGGTCTGAATTCCGATGAGACGCGGGAGGCGTTGTGTGCCACCGGCGCCCGGAATGAGTCCGAGTTGAATCTCCGGCAGACCCATCTTCGTCTTTGAATCGCTCGTTGCAATTCGGAATGTGCATGCGAGCGACATCTCAAGCCCACCGCCGAGACAGGGGCCGTGAATCGCGGCAACGGTTGGTTTACGAAGCTTGTGGATTTGCTGAAAGATGCCTTGCATTGCCTTGGCACCTTCGGCGGCAGCTTCGACCGTCTTAAACGCTTGTATCTCGGTGATGTCTGCACCGACGATGAACTGGTCGGGCTTGCCACTCATGAAGACGATTCCACTGACGCTCTGGTCTTCGCCGAGTTTGGTCAGCAACTCCTGAAACTCGCGAAGCACAACCTCGCTCAGGATGTTCATGTCTCGATCTGTACGATCGAACACCACGATTGCGATGTTGCCGATCTCGCGCTCGACTGAAAAATACTTGGTCATGGCAGGAAAACTCCCCGAACTGTCCTTAGGAAATGCGTTCAATGAGCATGGCTCCGGCCATGCCGCCGGCTGCACAAATTCCGATCACGCCGAGATTCTTGTCAGCACGAATGAGTTCATTGGCAAGCGTTGTGGCAAGACGTGCACCTGTTGCGCCAAAAGGATGCCCGATCGCAATCGCGCCGCCGTTGACGTTGAGTCGATCCATTGGAATCGATCCGAAAGCTTTGGACCACCCAAAATAACCTTCGCAGAATTCCTTGGATTCCATGGATCGCGTGCATGAAAGGACCTGAGCAGCGAAAGCCTCGTGGATCTCATATAGATCGACGTCGTTGACGGTGAGCTTGTTGCGCTTGAGCAATAGCGGCACAGCAACGGCCGGACCAATGAGGAGCTGCTCGGCCGGATCGACACCAACAAACATGACGTCTCGAATTCTCGCCTTGGCTCTGAGACCGAGAGACTTTGCACGAGCTTCATCTGCTATGAGTGCAATCGCCGCGCCGTCGGTGATCGGGGAGGCATTCCCAGCCGTGATCGAACCGTAGCGCTTGTCAAACGCCGGGCGAAGGGGCGCGAGTGCTTCAACGGTTGTGTCGGCGCGGATAATGTTGTCCTTGTCGACGCACACGCTGAACTTGGGCGCCGGCCAAATCGGTATGATCTCGTCGTTGAATTTTCCCGATTCCTGCGCTGCAGCCGCCCGGTGGTGAGACCGAACCGCGAATTCATCCTGATCGGCTTTACTGATGTTGTTCAGCTTCGCCATGATCTCGGCGTGCTCACCCATGGTCAGTCCCGTGAGTGGCTCACTGAGGCTTGGTGGTTTTGGCAGCCACGCTCCAGGTGAGAATTTGCCAATCAACGCTAGTTTTGCGGCCGGGGCTTTAGCCTTGGATAGCTTGAGGAGAAACTTTCGCGCTTCTGCGGAGTAGGTGATCGGCACGTCGCTCAGTACCTCGACGCCGCCGGCGAGGATCATGTGTGGCGATCCGGATGAAATCGTGCGCACGGCATCGGCGATGGTTTGCATGCTGCTCGTGCACGCGCGATTGAGCGTGTAGCCGTGAATATGACGCGGCAGACCGAGATTGAGAATCGCGTCACGGGCGACGTTCGGGTTGGATGTTTGGGGAATCACAACACCAGCCGAGATTTCGTCGATCTCTTCAGGATCGAGCGGTAGTCGACGCAGCAAACCATCGATGACCCGACTGTAGAGTTCGAGAACATCGCAATCCTCGAACACGCCGAAAGACTTCACGAATGGCGTGCGCACTCCGTCGACGAGAACTGCCTTGCCGCTGCCGCTGCTTTCGGCGCGACGGTATCGCGAAACGGACGGTGACTTGCCTGTAGGGACGCCCATGGGCTGCAACTCCTGGCGGTAGGGCTTGGAAGATTGCGAATGATGACCCGACCTAAATCTGGACGGAAAACCCGCGATGCTTGCGCAAACTCTATTGGGATATCGAGGCACCAGTATACGGTCCGCCCGCCTGGGGCAACAAGGCCAATGTCGATCGCCCGTAATTCACCCTAAGTGCCCGGAATTGGCACAGATCCAGTGCAGAATCTGCCGACAAGTAAGGAATGCCGACGCGTTGTTTCGGGGGCTCTTCCGATGAGAAAATGGGAGGGCCTTGATGCGAGTTTTTCAGACGGTGAGAGGACCGTTCACGGTGCTGCGATCTTGCCCCGTCGACGGAGTGCTTCGACGAGTTTTTCGATGACAAGTTTGTCGCCGGCTTCAAGAGAGACGAAGGTGCCGCCAATGCGGAAGCGTTTGGGATCGAACCAGCGGCATTCGACCTTGCACGTCAGGCGCGTCGGGACCGAAATTCCGAGTGGAGTCAGGGGTACGCAGAGCCAAAACACGTCACCCGACTTGGCGTTTGCTTCACCAGTGAACTCAATTTTGAATCCGCCAACGCTGATGTCGAGAAGGACAGCGCTGTGGACACCGAAGGGTAGAAGCTTCCAGCGACGAAGCTCCACAAGCGCATGCGATGTGTATCGCGTGGCGCGTTCGGTACCGGCGACGGTTTGCTTATCGTTACTCAATGCTCAGCGACCCCGAGGTTTCAACGCGACCAAGCGATTTTGGGAACAGTCGGGACATTTCGGGTGCTTGGTGCTTTACTGAATTATAATCGTCATTTGGACCTGAGTCCACATGAGGGGGTTTGTTGACCGGGAATCTGCCACTTGCTTCATTGAACCAGCAGTCGCTGCGCCGGCAGTTGCCAGACCGCGTTCGCGTGCTGATTCTTGGTGGTGGCTGTCATGGACTCGGCGTGTTGCACGATCTGGCATCGCGCGGCTGGCGCGACATCCACCTTGTGGACAAGTCGACGATCGGAAGCGGCACCAGCTCGAAGTCGACGAAGTTAATCCACGGTGGACTTCGCTACCTGCAGCATGTTCGTGACTTTCCGCTGGTTGCAGAAGCTCTGCGTGAGCGACGCGTCCTCTTGACGGTTGCCCCTGATATCGTAAAGCCGCTCGAGTTGATCTTTCCCGTACTCAAGTCGGGCGGTGTTTCACGCCTCGCGATCAAGGCGGGTCTGACTCTTTACGATCTGCTCGCAGGTCGGGCCAACGTTGCGCGTCATCATCGTCTCACCGGCGAAGAAGCTTTGGCGCGGGCGCCTGTCATGAACCTCGATGCATTCTCCAGCTTCTATGGATTCTGGGACTGCCAGATGGATGATCTCGCCCTCTCACATCGCGTGGCTGCGAGTGCCGTACGGCTCGGTGCGGGGATTTCTGAGAACTGCAGCGTCGAACGCATTCGGCAGATCGACGACGGCTTTGAGGTTGAGATCCGGGAGCCGACGGGGAGCTTGCGCAAGGTCAGTGCACTCTTCGTTCTCAATGCACTTGGCCCTTGGTCGAACAACCTTCTGACCGCCAGCGGAATGGTCCCAGCTTGGAATGGCATCAACGTTCGCGGCGCTCATGTTGTGTTTCCGGATGTTGGGTTGAAGGCCGGACTCTTTCTGCAATCTCCGGCTGACAAGCGCATCTTCTTTGTCCTGCCGTGGCGGGGTCACACACTTGTGGGCACGACCGAAGCACGTCAGGAAGGTTCGCCTGACGACGTGGCTGTGCAGGACTCAGAGGTTTCCTATCTTTTGGAGCGCTGCAACACCTACCTCAACCGACCATTTCGACCGGCTGATGCGGTTTCAACGTTTTGCGGCCTGAGGTGGCTTGCTGCCGATGAGGATTCTTCACTGACAGCGACTTCTCGGGCGTGGAGCATTGGCGAGCGTCGGAGCAAACGTGGTCTTCTCATGACAATCTACGGTGGCAAGTGGTCCACTTACCGAGCTCTTGCTCAGACGATTGGTGATCGCATCACGAGTCACTTTGGAGAGTTTCGCCCATCCCGCACGATGGAGCCTTCGGCGTGGGCTGGCGTTGGTGAATCAGCGGTTCCCGTTCCCGACGTCATTGCCAGGTTTGCTCCAGACGCAGGTATCGATATGCCCGCACGACGTCTCGATATTGGGAGCGGGAGCTAAGGACACCAATCATGGTCATCAAAAAACCGCGCTCAAAATCCGCACGACCCTCGGCTGCTCCGAAGCGCATCAAGCCGAAAAAGCCGAAACGTAGTTACAAGGCTGTCATCGAGAGTCTTGCTCAGGTCTGGAAGATCGAACGGCTTCGCGACGACGATGCGTATTGGCGAATGGGCAAAGCCGCAAGCACGCATTTATCTCCTGATGCACTTCGCGTTGCGGTCTGGAATTTGTGCAAGGGCGCAGGTGGTCGACTGTTTGAGCACGACTATCGGATGATTTGTTACCGATCGGATCTGATCCTGACGCAGGAGGCGCTGCTCTCCGAGCGTGGGATGCGGACTTACTGTGAACCTGGATTTGAAGCCGTACACGCCGCGAGCTATCGCCGCCGCGACGGTGTGCGAGACGGAGTGATGACAGTTGCTCGGGCGAGCGCCGGGGATCACATCAAGCGTATCGTATGCAAATATCCGGAGCCCGTATTCAAGACTCCGAAAGTTGCGCTCGTTACGTTCTATCGACTGCAGGGTCGGCGCGATCATCTGATGGTCGTGAATCTGCATGCGACACTGGTGCGGCGTGTTGAAGGAGCCACTGAAGAGATGTTGCATCTTCTCGCGCGGCTTCCTGAGCACGATGGCCCAGTGATTTTCGCAGGTGACTTCAACACCTTTACGCCACGCTATCTTGCCGTCGTCGAGCGCGCTCTCTCTCGGGTTGGCCTTGAGCTCGTCGAGATTCCCGACGATCCACGACCGCCAATCGGTGCGCTTGATCAGGTTTTTGTTCGCGGTCTCAACGTGTCGAGAATTTTTGTCGACACGACGATCCAGAACTCAGATCACTTTCCGCTATTCGTCGACGTCGCAGTGGCCGAATCGAAATCCGGCGCAGCGTCGACCGGCAAGCCACGAAGCGTTGGCTAGTAGTCCGTTTATGTCACGATATAATCGCGACTGTGTGTCTCATTTCGCTCTGAATTAGGCAGGAAACTCTGACTCCACCACGGATTTGTGAACGACCCACCACTGGGAGCGGAAATCAAGCGTCCAAGAACACCGAGTTCGTTTTGGAATTCCCGACAATCGCGACTGCAAAGGTAAGTGAGGCGGCATGAATCAGCACAAGGTTCTCATCGTTGATGACGAAGTTGATCTGCGTCGAGTGATCCGGAAAGAGTTTGAACTCGATGATTTCGTGGTTCTGGAAGCCTCGAACGGTGCAGAAACCCTGGAGTTACTCGCCCGTCAAAAAGTCGATCTGATCATTTCAGACGTGCGGATGCCTGTGCTCTCTGGGATGGAGCTACTGAAAGCGATCCGAGAGAAGAATCCACGTGATCCTCTCGTGATCCTGATGAGCGGATTCGCCGACTTCGGCGAAAACGAAGCGGTCCGTTCTGGCGCTCTGGCCATGGTTGCAAAGCCCGTCGACATGGAAGGACTGCTCAGGATGTCTGCCGAGTCGTTGGCGTCCAGGTAACTATTCCAGGCGATTCAGAAAGAAATCTTTCCAATTCCTGGCGAGTAGAAGTCTCGAACCGCGAACGGACAAGCGGGGTAGTGCCTTCGACATACCAAGCATCATCCGACCATTCCAGGTCGGAAAAATCTCTCGGGATCCCGACTTGATCCCGGCAAAAATCTCGTCTGCGACTTGTTCCGGTTTGGAGAGCATCCAGGAGAGCCACTCCGGAAAGCCGCCCTTGCTTCCCTTCATGATGATTCCCGTGTCCACGAATCCGGGAGATACGAGCACGACACGAACTGGGGAGTCGCGAAGCTCCAACTCAGCCGAAAGGCTGCGCGTGAAGCCGACAACCCCGTGCTTTGCCGCGGAATAGGCCGTCATCAAAGGTGGAGCGAGGTGTCCCGCGACAGACGCCATGTTGACGATCGTGCCGTGGCCAGCCTCTTCCATGACATGGAGCACCTTGCGCGTGGCCTGAATGACCGCCGTGAGGTTCACATCCATGACGCGATCAAAATCAGTCTCTTTCGTTTCCCGAAATGCCCCGACGATGGAAATTCCAGCGTTGTTGATCCAGAGGTCGATCCGACGTCCGATCTTTTTCGTCGCGGCAATCGCCGCATCGAGATCGTCCGCGACCGTCACGTCGCCCTTGAACGTTTGCAGGGGTAGATCATAGCGGGAGCACTCTTCGACGAGCCTTTCGAGTTGCCCACCGTCACGGTCGAACGCGAGCACATCTGCGCCGGCATCAAGGAAGCGCCTGACGAGCGCTCTCCCGATTCCTGTCGCGCCGCCAGTTACGACAACGCACTGTCCGACGAGGTGCTTCTTGATTGGCTTGGTGCTTCCCATAGATCAGTTCTCTGCAATCTTTCCTGAGTCGTCGATCCAGCGCGCACCACTCTCGTCGACGAGAAGAATCTCTTCGAATTTTGCGCCGAAATCTCGCCCGCCGACATGAGGTTCGATGGCCCAAAGTCCAACGATCGATCCCTCGTGATTTACGTTCAGGAGCTGGCCG
>Ga0169931_10014389_pt1 | contig 10712 bp, 16 predicted proteins | sample Kivu_15m_20L_FD_129675 | JGI IMG/M metagenome (GOLD analysis project Ga0169931, IMG submission 129675) | Freshwater microbial communities from Lake Kivu, Western Province, Rwanda to study Microbial Dark Matter (Phase II) - Kivu_15m_20L... | ecosystem: Environmental > Aquatic > Freshwater > Lake... | reverse complement strand
TTGAGTGAAAACTCGAGTGCGTCAACGCCTGGGTTGACGAAGGGCTAAGGCGGACAGAGCATGAGGATCAAGAGCTGGATCAGGATTTTGGTCTACTGCTCGCGTTCTTGCGTCGCATTGGAGAGCAGGGTGATGATGTCGAGCAGCTGGGACTCCTTAGTGCCCAAGTCACACTTGACGCTAGGATCGAGATCAGGGGCAGCGATTCTCAAAGTTTGGATGAAGACCTTGGCGAAGGGTAGCACCTTGTTGATAAGAACACCATGTTGAGAACGCTCCTAGTGGTTGACTTGCTTAAGTTGAGTCATCACGAAGTCCTTTAGCAAGCTTAGTCTCCTGGGCATCTCTTGCTTGTTGCAGATCACTATCTCCCCGACGAGGGATGCGTGTCTGTGATTTCTGCTGCCCTTAAGGAACTAGTCAATGATCCAGTCTCCCATCTCTGTGTTGTAGGTGGAGAGCGCGATGAAAGTGGGTTCGATTAAGTTTGCCTTGATGGATACCAAGCTCGCGAGGAGGCTGAAGGACTTCTTGAGCTTCTCCACTGTGTCTTTCTGATTGGCAATCACCTTAAGGATGCTTGAGAAGTCTCCTGAGCAGATCAGTGACAGGGCTTCTAGCGCAGTCTTCTTCTAGTCCTAGCAGATTTACCTGGCAAGTGACTGATCACCTTGAACAGGGAGCTTCTAAGAGTCTAAGCCTAGAAGAGAGATGTAGTTGATGGCGAACGCTGCCTGCTTCGTGTACTTGGTTGATAGCGGGCTGTTTTCAAGGCACGTGACTACGTGGCGCCGCATGCGGAACTTGAGGTATTGGACCTTAAAGTTCTAGAGACTGGAAAGTCGCTGCTGGATCACGTCTTCAATGTTTTCAGGGGCAGCAGTCGTTCCTGATGAAAAGCTCTGTAGATTCTAACCGTAGACTGTCGCGCTGACAGAACCGAAGGCCTCGTCTTTGGCAATCTAGAGGTTGCAAACTAGAGGTAGGCTGTTCTCCTCCATTCCGGCCTCAACGAGCACCGAAAGGGGCTCAGCATATACCTCAGAGTCCGCCGCCCAGTAGTTGGTGAAGGCTATCTGGATCTCTCTGAGTTCGACTGGCTGAGGAAGTTGGAAGAGAAGCGCGTACTCTGGCCGCAGCTGGCCTTGCAGGTGCTTGATTATGATCCTGTGCTTGTAGGCCCGCTTGTTGACGGACCAGTCAGTCTTCGCGTAAGAGCTAACAGCGTCGCCACCATTCGACCACACCATCGCCATGTTCTTTGAGAACTCTTGGACGAAGACCTGGCCACGGTCTTGCCCGAAGATGCTGCTCTTGTCTTACGCGAGCTGAGGCGACTCCATGTCCTTTGTCTTTGGTTCGGTGCCTTTGGTCGGATCCGTCAGCCCTGAAGGCGATTGACTGAGCTCGGATATCCTCTGCTCTAGGTACAAAGCTAGGTCACTGCCTGCCAGGGACTGGATAGTAGAGCCACTTTAGGCGCCGAAGGTCTCAATGGTCTTTGCGGCCTGCTCACTCTCCTTGACCTCTTCGAGTGGCTCGTCGCTCAACTTCCTCCGCCTGGCGTCCGAGCCCACGCCGATGGTGTCCAAGAGGAACTCAAAGCCGCCCAGGTCGAAGACGAAGTGGCTTGCCACCGAGTCAGACACGAGCCACTGCCTCAACAACTTGGTGAAGTAGTCGTTTGTTCGCTCGCTTAGTCTGATGGAGACATCGTAGCCGAGTTGACAGTTGACAGCAAGGTCCGTGAGAGTTTTGTTCAGCTTCTTCACAATGGCCGTCATCGAGGCGAGCGCCACCTTTACGGCGGTCTCGCACCCAACGGACTCAGGCAAGAGCCCGAACACTTCCTCGATGTGCTCCGTCATCTGCTTAATCTTCGCAGTCGCGGGGGTGAGAGTGGAAGAGTTGCCCAGCTGAGAGGTGATGAGGTCGTCACGGGGCTGCCGGGCGTTGAGGAACAACCAGCACAGCAAGAGGCTCATGCTCTCTTGGAACTCTTTCTTTAGCTTTGCATTCTTGCCAACTTGTCCGAACAACTCCTAGATGGCGAGATGACCAGGCTTGCCTTTGCACTCGGCGAACCGAATGACAAAAAGAAGATCACTGGCCAAGTTAAGGCGCATCATTACCTACATGTTAGAACCAGTAACGCCCTCAAAACTGCACTTGTTGAGATAGTTGACTAGATACTGAGAAGTCTTGCGGAGGTAGACTGACATGTCCTCAGGGCTCATCTTGGCGTGTACAGTCTTTCCAACCTCTTAGGGTCTGGCAGTGGTTGAACTAATGAGAATGTCTAGCCAGCCTTGGCAGATTGAGTAACCAACTTTCTCATGGTGATTGTCGGTGACATTGTCGAGTGTAATGAACAGAAGATTACAAATGAATTTGCTTATGTCACTTGTGTGCACAGACTGAGTGGCAATGATCTCGGTGATGCTTAGGATCTGAGGGTACGTGATCTGTTTGATCTCCTCTGAAGACACGAGGAACGCGTTTACAAGCGCATCAAAGATCTTCGCCTCAATCAGTTGGTTGACACTCACGGCCGTCAGAGACTTGAGAACCAAGGACCACATTTGAGACAAGTACTTGGTGTGCGACTCAGTCTCTTTGAAGTGTGAGCTGTGAGTGATCTGCTTCTTCTGCTACTGAGAACCTTCGTTGACGTGAAGTAGCGAGACGAGGCTCTTGATTAACAGGAGGGAGGAGTTCTGCGGTTTGGCCTTACTCTGGTTAGGAGTGAGCGGCAGGCTGACTGATCGACTGACCGTTAGCGGTGGGAGTTCTTCGTCCGCCTCATTGGTTGCAGCGCTGTCGGATTGTCCGTCCTTAACTCCTTCCTTGAGGTCGTCGGTGCACTTGATGAAGAGGTCAAGAGTTAAAGCTAAGTGATCAAGCCAAACTCGCTGGCTTTGGTAGGCCAAGAGTAATAGACCCCATGCTTCTTAGCCTTAAAGAGCCTGAAGCTTAGCCATGTCTGGTTCAAGGCCGAGATCAATGAGCCAGCGTAGGAAGGCCTGCAAATGGAAGACGAGAGTCTCTAGCAGACGCCGAGACTCGGCTTGCTCATCAAGCAGCACCTGCCTCTTCTCTGAGGTCTTGGCGTCAGACTTGTGCTGTTTAGACGCGAGGAGCTTATCGACTTTAAGCTTCCATTAGAGGCTAGGCGGCTGTCTGATGTTGTCGAACAAACTCTTGAAGAGGTTGATCAGTCCTTGCGAGTTCAGGTGCAGGATTGTCACGAGGAGTTAGAAGAATTGATCACGGTTCGCAACTACCCCAGCTAGGTGCTTAACGCTCGTCAGCTTAATGAGTTCAAGCATTGTTTCGAAGAGAAGCTTCAGCAAGACTACCTTCTCCTCCTTTGTGAACCGGAGCGCTTGCTCATCTTGAGTGAGCCAAACGCAGGTGTCTAGGAGCACGACGAACTGCTAGTCGCAATCAAGTTTCTTGTAGGCGTGCTAGAGTCGGTGAGTCTCAGAGACTACCACTCCTTGTTGCTTCCGCTTGTGTACCATTGGCATTGAAAGAGAGCGGGCTGCACTCAGCGGAACCAGGTCCTCAAAGTCATCTCCATCTTCTTCTACTTTCTTCTTAAAGGGTGACTCGTTGAGGAGCGACTGCTAACCGTTCACATGTTGGTTTCCACCCTTGGGGTACAGGCGGGCGTCAAGCACCTGCAGCAGGATCGTTGGGCTTTTGTCTTGGTTTTTGAGGGGCCGAAGTAATTGGAGGAAGACATGAAAGCTGAAGTGTTCAAAGGTTCCGTCTGAGTAGCACTTCTCGCACAGGGTGTAGTCCTCACAGTTAGCGCACTTGAAGAGACGCCCAGTCACTGGCTTCTTTCCGCAATTCTCGCAGCTAACTTCCTCGAAGATGATCGTAGGGTCTGCATGTCCATCCTTGAACTCGAAGGGAGGGAGAATGGGTTGCTGCAAGTTTGCCGCTTTGATAATCGTCTGCGAGTTGTAGGGCAGAGGTTCTTGGATGATTACCATGACGTGGTCAGGGTATTCTGTGACATGCTTGGCAACGCACTTCTCACAAAAGTCTGAGTTGGGGCAGTGGCCGCACTTGTAACGCCAGCCAACGATGTGTTTCGAGTGGCAACCTGAGCAAGAGATACCGGTGTGAAAGGCTTGACCAGGTTCCGGCACACTGATCTTCCTGAGGGCGCCTAGAGCGAGTATCAGCACCGAGCTCATGAACACGAACGGTTGGATGTGAGAGTCCACCTCCTTCGGGGAGTCCCCGATCCGCATGCGCTGCACCATGAATGAGATCAGCTCGCCCTCAGGCACACCCAAGGCGCTGAGTGAGTCAAGCACTGCCATCTGGGAGAAACAGGTCTGGGGCTTTGCCAAGAAGGCGTCGATGGCATAGAATACAACTTCTCGTTTCTCTTCCTTTGTCATTACTGGGTAAAGGCACTCGCTGATGAAGGCAAGAGCGTCTTACTTGACAATTGTGCCTTGGTCATAGACCACGAATCTCTTGAACACTTCGAACGCCATCAGGCTCAGGTCAGGCTCGATGTCCCTGAAAATCTTGGAGGCCTCATGAGTAATCTTGGTGGGTGGCGTCTTCTGTTCCTTGAGTAGGCTCCTGATGAGTTTTGTGAAGTCAGAGGCCACCGTCATGTAGTATTCAAGGGAAGGAACGACATCGTCTCCCTGGTAGGACGGCTCTAGGTTGCCTTGAAGCACCGAGATCTTGTCGACTATCTCTTTCATGTTGGTATCGCCCGCCCTCAGCTTGCCCTTCAGCTCCTCTTGAAGCATGAGGAGCTCTGAGACCTGCTGCTAAGAGTGCTGGGTCGGCTTCTGTACAGGGGTGGTGCTCTCGACTGTTTCCTTCTCCTTGACGAGGATCCTCTGCGTGCCCTGAGGCACAAAGAGAGATTCAGTGGGGTCGTTCACGATTTGAAGCATCTGGACCGACTTGCCCACATTGTAGAGCTTCCCACTATTCTGCCAAAACTGTTGAGCCTTCTTGTCCAAGAGGTCCTTCAAATAGCTCGACGACTCAAGTACATCTTGGGAATGTCCGTAGACTTCCACAAGGCTGTCAAAGGTCTGGGGCTTCGGGATCTGCTTCTGGATGGAGCTGAGTGTAGTCCCGAACTAGACGACCAGCTTTAATCGCTGTGAGGTGAGAGCCAAGTTCGTCAGGGGAAGTCCCTCCGTCACTGTCCCTTGCTTCGCCACTTGAACGAACTAGGCGTACGTCTGCTCCTCAAAGGTGTTGAAGTAGAGGAGGCTAGAGTCGTCCCCGAAGATCTTGATCACGAGTTTGAACACAATGCCCTCTGCAGTCTGAGGCACGCTGAGAAACAGTCGCATGTCGGTCACAACGAGGTTTGGAGTCGCAAGCTCAATGTCAAACACGTGGTGGCTGTCTAGCCTAGTGCGCTTGATCCTATCGACGGGAAGAAGCTGAGCATTGCTTGTGGCGTCTGACTGCGCAGCCTGCCCACCAAAGTGCTCCCGCTTACCCGACTTTGAGGCCTTGAACACTGCCATGTCAAAGGGGAATGTGTTGAAGGCAGTTCGTGTTCGGAACTAAATGAGCTCTGGAGATTGAAGCTCCGGGATCTTCTTGAGACAGATCTCCTTGTAGAAAACAGCCATCAAGTGAGCTAGCGTCATCTCGGGGTTGATGGGGATGGCCCACTTGAGCATGCCCACGAGCGCCTCGTACCCTACACGCTTTAGTTACATGAGCTGCTTACCATGGTACGGGAGCAGGGTCTCTGGTACCTTGTCCAGGTAGTCAATGAGTATCTGGTAGAAACTGAGGCAGAAGGAATAGTCACTCTGGAAGTTTTGCAGGAAGGAGACAACCAGCTGACTGCCCGAAACGTCTCCGAAGAACAGATTTGCTCGCAGAAACTGTTTCAGGTCGATGTCTGCAAGGATGAGAGAAACGTAGTCACGGTCGATCTTCATTAGCTTTCCTAGGAACTGCACGATTGAGAGTCTCAAGTTGCTAGGCACGGCGGCATCTGAGGCCATCTTTGCAAGCACTCTGTTGACGACGTTGTAAAACTTTGGAGAGAGGAGGCACGAGCGCATGTACGAGAGGGGGATCTCGGGCATTCCGAAGAGAGGCTGGGCCGGACCAGCTTCCTAACCCGCGACGATGGCCTGCACAGAGACGCCACAGAGCGACCAGAAGTCCTCATCTCTGTCTCTGTTCCTCAAGTGAAGCGAAAGCCCCTTGACTTCCTGAAGCTAAAGGTGCGAATCCGTGATTTTGAGAACGGTCCTGCCTGTGAACTAAGACTTGCTCTCTTTGTTTTTTGCTGCGATAGCACTCCTGACGCCGAGGTTCATGTCGAAGCCGAATAGTTACTGGATCTCGAGGCCTCTCAGACTCTTCAGAACCTTCCCATGGTCATTGAGCACTCTCAATTCTAGGTCGTACTTTGAAACCATCGCAGGGTTGCTTCCTAGTGAAGTGGTCCCTTCTGCCAAACTTGAGGCACTGTAGACATCCGAAAGTGGCTGCGAGGTTCCCGTCGCACCGAAGAACTCAATTTCCAGCGGAGCCAAGTTGAACTTTTGGCTTAGCTTCTTGCGGAAGCTAGTGGGTTTCAGGAAGATATAGCGGCATGCCCTCTGGCAATCGGGCTCAAAGTTTATTGAGGTCTCCGAGTCAAACTCAAAGTAGGCCACAGGCTCGTAGGGCTTCAGAGAAGTAGGGTCCTTCAGACGGTCCTAGCGCCACTCCTTATAGTCCTGCAGAGTGAACTTGTGGAAGGGCTAAGTCTTCTCAAAGTCTGAGAGGGTGTCGCCAGTGAAGACTAGACCTGAGCCTATTGGGTTAGCTCCTGACCGCATTGCCAGAGGCGAGCGTACAGTGAACTTGTCAATGTGCATCGAGTGGCCAAGCATGTGCCTCATGAAGAACTCAGGAAGAGGATAGTTGCTCGCAAACATCTTGTCATTGTCCATTACTAATCTGCTCACTTGGAATGTTTGGTTATAGGAGGCGCCCTTGTGGTAGGCGACAACTAGCGGCAGGAACGATTGAGTCTTCTTGCTCTCTGGCGCCTGAGAGGATTGACTCAAGATCTCAGGCCCACCCACGTTCAGACTCAGGAGCCCGAGGTTAAGGTCCTCTGTCGATGGAGCGAAGTCCAGTTGCACTTCCTCGAGACTTGACGTTTGCTCGTCTCCTTGTTTGGATGCGGCTCTTGACAGCGAAGGTACGGCGGTTGTGCTGGCCCTGTCCGCAAACTCCTGTGTCGTGGCCTTGCAGTTGAAGGTCAGTTCAATGTTGAGTGCGATCAAGCTGGTGGGCCGCTCAAACTCCAGCTCAAGAGGAGACGACTCCCCGTTCTCAATGTTCCAGTGGTGCTAGGTAGTTAGTGCCCTCTCAGGAACAAAGTCTTCCCTCAGTAAGGAAGCGGTGAAAGCGTTGGAGGAGGCTCTGATTGCCTTGCCACTCATTAGCTACTCGTAGCGCCTGATGTCGCTGGCTGTCACGTTCATGGGGTTAACCTGCATTGCAAGTATTGCAGTCTCTGAGAGACTTTCTCGGTTTTCCAAAGCCAGTTGGCTCCCTCGCTAGCTATCGCGGTAGTTCTACCTCAGCTTGATCTGATCCTCGTCGATCAATAGTCGCCTGACCTAAGTCTTCCCTTGGCCGACGTTTCTTTCGAGGTACATGATCCCATCCTGTACGCTGCCAAGAGTCTCTGCTTCATTCAGTTCCACAGTGTTTTCAAGGGTCAATTTGTTCCCTTTCTGACAGTATACCCTGACTATATTGTCTGCTTAATTAGCTGCTACAAGCTTAGACGTGCTGGAGTCATAGAAAACGTTCTAGAGAGTTTAGTCTCTTAGTTGGTCAAAGTCAGGTGAGATGTCAATGTTGGAGATTGTGATCTCGTTAGTATCCTTTCCAAGGTACTCTAACTTTGTGAGTGCCATGCACTGTTGGCCGTCAGCGCTTCTGCCGATCATGAGCAGGTGAACCGGCGCCTCCTCCGTCAAGTCAGTGCCCATCTGGCAGAAATGGTCCACCTTTTCAAATGGCACTCGAACACTCGCAATGTGATCCCCCCTCAGGACCTCCTCTGGTCTGCCAACAAGGTAGAGGCCCTCAAGGATGTCCTAGTGCGATTCGAAGACATGCTCGAGCAACGAGTCTCTGTTGAGGCAGGGCAGGTCGCAAACAGCGCAGAGAGGCCTGGGCCCAACCTCACCTGAACGCATGAACCGTTTTAGGTAGGAGCTCCTGTAACAGTAGCGGACTATGTGGATGTCGTGGGATCCAGCATTGGTCTTGAAGATGGCGCCTGAAAGCAGGGGCTTGGTGTTGCGCCCCCCAGAGATGGAGGCAAAGAGGTGGCCGACGACCTCAGCTGCAGAGTAGTAGTCCCGGACTCTTGCCTTGAGCGCGTCTCGCTCACGCGCCTCGGCCTCCTCTCTCTCCTTGCGCAGTCTCTCCTCCTCCGCTTGCTTGAGGGCTCGCTCCTCCTTCTAGATTCTCTCGTTCTCCGCTTTGATCTTCTCCTCCTCTGCTTCTAGCAGTGCTTTAGCTGCTGCTTCCTCCTCAGCCTTGACCTGGGCTTCAGTCTTGAGGAAGACGTAGGCTGTTTGAGGAGCCGCCGTGCCGCAGATTTCGCAGACTGCTTTGCCATCTGGGTTCTTGAAGGTGCACATGGTGCATTCGTAGCTGACGACTTGGACCGTGGTCCCTGCTGGTTCCGAGGATGCAGGGTTGGTCTTGCCTTCCTTCTCCGAGAGTTCCATTAAGGCGTCAACTGCTGCTGCAACACTTGTGTTCAGCACCTTGACGAGTGCCTTCTTGCAGAGCTCTTGGGGGAAGCCCATCGCTTGAAGCTGGAAGAGGAAGTCAGGGCTCGGCTCGATGACAGCCTCAGTGAATGCTTTCTTGGCTTCAGCTGTCGCCTTGTCGTCAGGCTTGGGAAGCAATGGTTCTTCCTTGGTCTCCTCCATGTCTTTAACAGGCGGGAACACGTCAACCTTAGCAGGTGCGGATGGCTGTGGGTCGAAGTAGTAGTCGAGGATATTGTGTGAATCGTCCTCATCGTTTTAAGAGAGAGAATCCTCTGAAAAGGTGTCAACGGCACCAACAGCCTAAGTTTCATCAGGCTCTTCGAACATGCTGAACATGATGTCCTCTACAACGCTCTCTGGCACTTGCTCTTTAGGCTTGGCCTTCTAGTGCTTTTGGGTCTTGGGTGCGAGGACAAGTCTGGCTTAAGTGGGCTGGTTGTCAACGAGTAGGTCCCTCATCATGGACTCGTTGGCAACTCGGTCGCTGTAAAGCTAGGCCTTGAAGTCGTAGCGGCCCAGTCGCTGCAACACACTCTTAGTGTTCCAAATGTTAACACTGCCATCATTAGCAGCAGTCAGGGCCTTGCTACCGACTCCGAGTACCGATTCGATTATCGCGGGCCTCCCCTGACTGTTCTCATGAACTGAGGCAGGCAGGTTATTCAGAGTGTGAGCCAGAGGTACGTTCCAAGATGGGAAGCCCTTGAGCATTAGGTTGTTGGGAAGCTATCTTTCAAGGGCCTCACGCAAATCCTAGGAGGGCTAGGATACCGAGAGAACATTCTCAAGCTCGGTTTTGAACTCTTGGAAATGAACAAGCTTTCCATACTTGTCGCTAGAGTTGATCAGCCCGAGCTCTGCCATCTCAAAGACGCGTTGAATGTCGCCTAGAGGGAAGGTGGCCAGAGAGAGCAAGCGGCCGTAGGCAGTGTGCACGCGCTCGGACCTGCCCTCCCAGAGGTCTTTGACTACTTTGGGTGCGTGGGGGCCATGGCTCATGGCCCAAAGCTGGTCTTCGAGACCAGTGAGGATCGAGAGGAGGCGGTGAACGTCTACCACGGAGAGACGGCCGAACTAGAAGTCAAGTGCTAGTCCGTTGCTTGGCGTCTAGGCCAATGGCTTAGGCGGTTGGTTTCGGTGCAGAATCTCCTGCTCCTGGATCTACTCGAAGTGGCTCTCGAGTTGTTCGTACTGTGTAACAACGACGGCTAAGAGGGTCCTCACTGCGGCGACAGCCACAGCGTAAGGGTGCTCTTAAGAGGCCGTAGTGGAAAGGAACCTAGTTACTAGGCCAGTTTTAGTTAGGGGCACGAGTGTCCAGTCGATGTGCTGGATCAGGAACTAAAGCTGATTCTCCTCGATGCTCAGTCGAACTTAAGACATTAGAGCTTCAGGCTAAAGAGCAAGGGAGGGCTCAGGGAATCCTCCGTCGGGCTGTCTCGCGATCGACTTCACCCTTGCCCCTGCAGTGACCAGAAGCTTGTCGGAGCCAGCGAGGTACCTCATACTCCCTGCCTCGTGAGAAGATGTAGCTTCTCGGTACTAAGCCTTGCCGATTGACTTCTTTAATTCTACTATGGTCTGGGCGAGGCTCTCAACCGGAGCCTACTCTGTGAGTCCAGCAAGCAGCATGAATTCTTCACGCTCTTGGTCAGACGTCAGGACCTGACTAAGGACGAGGGTTCTTGCATCCTTCGTTTGAGGGAATAGAGCCTCAGGAACTTTCTTGGAAGCTTCCTCAGGCGCGATGAGGCTTGCGATCTGTCTAGGATGCAAAATCTTAAGGTCCTTGTTTCTGTGGTAGAACTAAACAGAGGCTTTGTCGTCAGGGAAGCTCATGATTGCAAACTTGACGACCTCATCTTCATTTGCCTGGTAGAGGATCTTGACATCGGG
>Ga0169931_10014387_pt1 | contig 10713 bp, 10 predicted proteins | sample Kivu_15m_20L_FD_129675 | JGI IMG/M metagenome (GOLD analysis project Ga0169931, IMG submission 129675) | Freshwater microbial communities from Lake Kivu, Western Province, Rwanda to study Microbial Dark Matter (Phase II) - Kivu_15m_20L... | ecosystem: Environmental > Aquatic > Freshwater > Lake... | reverse complement strand
CGACTTTAGATTCGAGTTTAGACCAGCCTTTAGGTCGGCCTCCTCGTTTGATGGAGGTAGATTCTAGAGATTCTAAGCTGCTCATGGTCTCCTTTAGTTCATTTGCTGCCAACTGTTTCTCATGAACAAAATGGTTCTTTGCTTTTACCTTGATCGGACCTCGGTCGTTTCCTTTTCGCTCCAGCGCTGAGAATTTAGGAGATCGCCCTTTCTGTTTGGTATGCTTAGAGATGAGAGATTCGATTGGCATATCTATATCATCACTTTCCACTTGTGAATCTTCAATCCGCAGATCATCATCCACAGCAATCGAATATTGATTTCCTTGCCCCATCGTTCCTCCAATTTGTCGATAGATTTTGATGTCTCGCGATAGCGATCTTGGAGTGTGCTCTATGGTATGTCTAGTTTCATTATGATCCCGATTTGGCGTGAGATCGTCAACGCCGCGTTTCGGCTTATTCTTTATCTGAAGTTGACCATGTTTATTCGATTTTAGAATTTTCGGCAAGTGTCTTTTGCGTTTGAAAGGGGTTAGTAAAGTAGATTCCAAAATACTGTTTGACTCTGTAACACGCTTCTTGTTTTTCCCAACATCTGATTCAGTCCCTGAAGGACCGTTTGTTTCGATGTTTCTATTACCGACGTTGACTATCAATGCTATTAACGGCTGAGAAGTATGGATGTCCTCAATGTCCTCAAAACCACTGCATCTTATAAAGACCCGACAACTGAGACCACTATTTAAGCTGACGATATTCTTCGTCTCTCTTTCAGAATCCAATGAGCTAACAATCTTTTCAGTTTTGTTACTTTTTGGTGGAGATGAAGTAGGAACCTTGTACAAGGAATCGTCAGAATAAACGTCTGCCTTTGATTTGCCAGGAAGAGGGCGTCTACCCAGTTCATACTTAGGTTTACTATTTAAGCTGACGATATTCTTCGTCCCTGTTTCAGAATCCAATGACCTCGCAAACTTTTCAGTTTTGTTACTTTTTGGTGGAGATGAAGTAGGAACCTTGTACAGAAAATCGTCAGAATAAACGTCTGCCTTTGATTTGCCAGGAAGAGGGCGTCTACCCAGTTCATACTTAGGTTTTCCATCGTTGAAAAATACGGGAGAATCATTTTCATAACTTGTCTCCACAGGAATGCAATCTTTACCGAACGAAAGCCGTGGGTTCTTTGTTCTATATATTCTGGCGAGCCAAGTAGCTAGGATATCAATATCGGTATTACTGAAAATCCCAACGAGACTTCTGGTCTTCAAAATTCCTCTTAACGCATTCGTCAAGGGAAGGTAATCATCGCCTGGCAGCGTGTCATAGTCCCGATTTCTAAGAGCGGCTCCAAATGCAGCGAGTTGACATCGGCGCACATCGCCGAGACGGTTGTTGTCCAACGTTACCCACCACTCACTCCATCGCCATGCCCAACCAAGTATTTGTAAAAACGTTATCCCTCGATCATATATAACCGCAAGATCACCTTCAGACATTTTCCCCAAGTTCTTCTGTAAGATAGGTTTTAATAGCTTGCGGAACTTGGCTTGATAGTCAGTATGATTGAAACATAATATTGAAAACTCTTGTTCGTCCATAAACTCAAATCCCGCCTGGCGTGCGCATGATACATGGAATCTTGATGGATGAAAGTACTCACTGGCACCTAATCGGCAATTTTCCATTCTACACAAAATTTTGACTTTGTCTTTACGACCACAGAGTAAGCAGAACTTTCCTCCCTCGATATGTCTCTTCCCGTCGCTCAGGACCAAATTGGAACAATCGGCACCGTTCTCATTAATTAGGACATCTTTATGCCACCTATACAGTAGAAGTTTGGAACACATAAGGCGCTTAAACATAATTGCACGTATTAAAAAATCCAATGAAGGAAGTACTCACATCGCACATATGGTGTGACACCAAATTTGTTTTCCGAAAAGACTTCGTTTATATTGAGACTGGTTTCCTTTAGTCCACTTGCTCTTTTTCATAGGGTTCGCGAAACTTTCCATCAAAAGTCCATCGTTAAAATTACACATGTGGCAATGGGGTTTTTCATAAAATTCCTTCTGGTTGTTTACAAAAGCATACTGACACGCATTGCAAGTTACAACGGAGTTTCCATTCGAACTCGATTTAGATTTCCATCCAGTAAAGCAGTCAGCGTGAAATGATGCATGGCATACGCCGCAGGTCATGAGCGGATCATTCACATTTACGAATGCATCGCAGACTTCACATCTATTTAGCATTTGCATCTCGACAATCCTCTGATACAAATTATGCTCATTATCAGTATTCTCCAAATATTTTTCTCTCTCATAATAATTCATACATTCAAAAGGCTTCGGCTCGGGAGGAAAACTCTTGGCAGCGTCCTTGAGTTTCTGAAGTTTTTCAAATGTATCCATATGATCGGAACGATTAGGATCAAGAGGAGAATGATCGGGGCAAAACAATGTCCATGGATTTTGATCGACACTTAAAAGACCTTCATGATTTTCCCCATGTTTCATATCACACAATCCGCTAGCCCTAGCGCATGTTATGTGCATATACTTTTGACAGCCTTCGTTGTGACATTTGTTGTATGCCCCGCGTTCTCCTTCGCAAAGGTAACAACTAATGCCTCTCCTTGAAAAGCCCGTTTTCCATGCACTAACATCTTCTAGGATTTTTTTATTGTCATCAACAAATACAACACCTTGCCATTTGGCACATACGACGTGGCACCACTTGACTTCTGTGTGAGTATTGCAAATATCTCTCGGTTGAATATCATGGCATCGATAAAAGGCCCCTTCTCGACAGGGACACAGCTCACAGACAATGGGAAGTGATTTTTTCCTCTCATCCTCGGAGGCTCGGGATGCAGAGGACTTGAAAAATTTACAGGCATCGCAAAAAAAGTCGCCTTCCGGAACATTTTGTATTCCGTAACAATTCTGATGAACAGCGACGTTACATGAGTCGCAGAAGATAATTTGATTGATTGGGCTTACGTCTCCGTCATTGCAAACATGACAAACAGCATCTAAGTCAATTTCAAGTTGAGAATCCTTCGCTGTAGCGACTTCGAGTTTGCGTTTAAGAAAAGAATCGTATTGAAGTAGTGTTTGCGCATCATGCAGAGTTTTCTGAATAGAATCACGACCCTCAAAGCACAAGCGCTCATGATAAACAGCTACAAGGAGCTCTCGAAATTTTGGTATCATGCGTATCTCAAGTTCAGAGAGAGCTTCTTGTTTTTTCCTCAATTCTTGTTCAACAAAGCTCTCATGTTGGTCCGAGTTTTGATTATCAGCTGATAATGTGTAAGGAAAACAATTTAAAACGTCCCATGACATAGTAGGTAACTCAAGCGGAAAAAACGAACTTTGATTCTGAGCATAGTCATCGTCGTATTTGACCCCAGTATTCGCGTAAGCCGAAGAAAGAGATTCGATTGAGATGTCATCGTTATCATGAATCTCAGATTTGTAGGTTAGTCTCACGTTTATAACGTTTTCAAGGGTTTGATCAGGAACACATTGATGTAAAACACGAGAGTAGCCTGCAGTAGTATTGCGATTGACATCATTTTCTTTCGACGACTGAAAATTCCCCAAGCGCACAATCAAGCGTTCATTATGAACACAGGGTGCATTAACCACTCGGAAGGTTCCCTGTTCCTCATTCCAGAGAGCGAAAGCGTAGTTGAAATTTATTCGATGTAAATTTAGAAACATTGCATTATTGGACGTTGCCACTCTGTCACCGGGTGAAGCTACGTAATTCATCCTGAAGTATTTAGAAAATAACGACGAATATATTGCATTCACTGGATCTAAAACTCCATACCGTACATTAAGCCGACGAGCATGCTCGATTGCAAGAGCTAAGAGTAAGATGGTAGACGCTGAGAAAGATTTACTGTGGGAGCTGAAATCTCTAAGATTTTTTAAACGAAGGATAAGTTCTGAAGACCTTTTAGAGTTGGAATCGCATGTCGCTGATGATATACTTCCTTGCTTATTACTTGGGGCTATGTTGATCTTAAGCCAGAACAATGAATATCTGATAAATCCAATAGGACTGTTGCGTGCTTTGCTGACAGCTACGATAATGCAATTACTCTGTGATCGCGAGAAAGGATTGAACGTTTCTTTATCGGGTCGGATCAAATCGTTCTGATCCAAGAGAAGAAATGAAAATTAGGATATTCCATTCAGTATGTTCTCTTATCAAAATTAAAAAAGAAACTTACACCAAAAGCGATACAGGATTCATCCCCGCTTTGAAATGGACGAAAGTATACATCATCATCAATTACTCCGTGTTTCCGGGCATATTTTATACAGTCCGACGATATGAACGTTTCCTTGGAAACTTCGGTAAAGGATTCTCTACGTTGAGCTGTTATATCTTGAAGAAGATTTCTTAGTACAGGATCTAATAGGTCCACTCGTCTTTCATCCTCCAAGAAACAAGGTCGATGGATAATATTATTAGTCCATGATTGTCCTTCATGTGGAATTTGATATGCTTCATCCTTGGTTCTATCCATCAATGACACAGTATCTATATCTAATTCATAATGATCACCTGTTTCTGCAGCTGATGCTGGGATATCAAACCCAAGTAACCGAGCATAGTACGATATTGGATATGTATCTGGAGCAGGGAAATATAAATTCATTAACGTAAGCATTTCTGTAGCTTGGGGTAAGACATCCGTCTTGGATTGACATGGATATTGTGGTAGTTCCAGCAATGGATTTGTTAAACGCCCAGGATCATTATCTTCAATTGAAAACGAATGACGAAACTTTTCAAAATCATCATCCATCGTTACATTGATAACTTTAGTCTTTCGGTTTCGCTGTACATTTTTATTTCTTCTTGATGGAGCCATAGGTCGAGGATTCTGGGCAGTACTAGCAGCAACGGAATGAGTAACAGTAGGATCCGTGGACGCAGTTGCAGACGACATCATAGAATTCGTCGACAACCGAGGTTTTTGTTGAACAGAGGAATGCCGAGACCGTTTGCGTTGCTGCTGTTGATAGTGTTCGGACATGATACGAGGAGAGGCTGATCGTTTTCTTTTCATAGATTTTTTACCATTTCTTTCAAGGGCTAGCATAGTAGAGTTAGCTAAAAAAGCATTAGAGACACCCTTTTTACTTGACTTCATTCCGTTCCCATCCAAGGAGTAGCCCTGCTTAGTGAGTACCTTCTTGTCACGTTTTGCACCCAATTTCATAGTCTGGTCAAAACTTGCTCCATTCTTCCGGATAGCACCAGAACCCGATCGAACATACATTTGAAAAAGACTCTTTGTATTATTTCGTGCTGTAGTGACATGATTTCTTATCGTCTCCCATCGGATGAATCCATGTTGAAAGTACGGATCGTTCTTGTGAGATTTTAGAAGGAGTTCCTTGTATTGTAAAGTACATTGATCACATAAAGACTTGATCAAATTACATTCCTCCTCAATCATATTTTTGAGTTTCTTGACATATTCCTTAGGATTGACGTTTGTCATATTTTCAAAGTCGGATTCAATTTGAGCCAATTTACTATTCTGTTGTATCGGTTGGGGTATGCTATTCGCAACGGCAAAGACCAATCGATCTAATTGATATTCAATGGATTCCTTATTTTTATCCAAAGGGCGAGCGATGATTTTTTCTAGATCTGACCAACATGTATTTAAGATTTCAAGTATACCTCGGAAAGAGTGTAACGTTGGATCTAAAGACACCAAAGAAGATACAGACGCAGCTGCTGGTAAGTCTGTAGAGGCATAATGTGAAGTTTCAAAACCTTGGAGCGCGAGATACTGTTCATTCTCGGTATTCATCACTCGATCCTTGGAAAACCCAGATCCATTTCTGCAATCATCCAATTGCTTAGTTTTCTTGGTATTCGTTAATACTGCGGCTCCATCTTCATCTGATTTTAGATTCACTCGATCTAGAACTGGTGACTCAATAATAGGCGTCTGTCCAAAGTGTATGGTTTTTTCAGCCATAATTTCGATGGGATAGACAGATTCGAATATACCAAGTAATGTTGGGATCAGAATTTCAAGCTGGAGGAGAGATGGAGAACGATCCTGACTTCGAATAAGCTATTATCGAATTGTATGTAGGCACTCCTGTAAGTTGAAAATCTTTGATTCAATCAAGCTGATTCAATATTAGGAATCCAACAGAGCATACCTTGATTCCACCGAAGGTCCTTACTCTGCTGCAGATGAAGGGTATTTTACGCCGCCTCTAGTTTACTTGTCACTGTTTTCCTATGTATTTCCGATTATTGTCACAGGTTATAAGGTGGTGGTATTGTATGATTTGTGCAATAGTACAGGTCCAACTGTACAGGCAAACATGTACTCCCGGGTACAGTACCGTACATACAATGGTTGTACGTAGAGATTTCTTTTTAACCCTCTCGGCTCTCGGCACCAATTGGGACATGGATAGTCAGATAGTCATCAACCGCCTGCAACTAGTCGAGCATCAGTCCTCGATCTTCACTCTACTGTGCCCTCGCGGCGTATTATCATTTATCATGAAAATTATAAGAGGACGATGTCTGCTTCAAAGACTGCGACTCCAGACGTTGGACATCCAAATACATACGCCTACGAGGGCGGTGATAGCACGACCGATGCACGATTTCGAAAATACATGTGTGGATTGGGGGTTACTTTTTATCCTTACATCGTGTTCTCCTCGGTACTGCACTATACATGGAACTTACAGTATTACTGTAGTTGTTCCAACAAATCATGGATATAGGTTGGAATGCAATGGATCTTATTGCTATGTCAGTCCAGGAACACTTTTAGAGGTTTCCTTTAGCTTTCAATGATGAAATGAGATTCTATTATCGCACCATTTCGTCGTTTACCGCGGATAACAGGAAAATTATATGTCCGTTCTATTCAATATGGTAATAATATTACTAGGAACGGCTGGTCCGCATCCTAATAGAAAGGTAATAAAGACGCATGGTCACTATTTCATTATGATAAGAAGATTGTGTGGACTGTGATGATGAAGCTGTAAATAATGCTAACGGCAAGTCTTTGAGGACGTGCTTACTCAAAACGGCTGGAATGAGTATGGACTTGCCGTTTGCATTGTCTAAGACTTCATCTTCGTAGTCCTATAAACAAAAAGTTCTCGATCGAATGAAATAACACCTCACTTCTAGGAGGATTTATATAGCATCAGTAATTTATAATAGTATTTTCAAACCGAGTGGTCAAATGCCTACTGTAGGATGCGATAGCTAAGCAAAAATGGTACCTACAATTATCCACACACTCGCGACTATGCGCGATTTACTCTTTCATATCCTGTAAAGTGTCGCTCAATTATTCACTACAGTACTATGTGGTTTCAACTACACATACGTACAATACATACATATGATCATTACTATATATGACCAAGGATAATTTTATTATGAGCATATCCACGATGAATATTTGTACTACACGCACGTGATACCTACGCAACTCAGTACATATTTATGCACGACTCAGGGCGGATATATTCAACACATATGTCGGGGGTGTCAATGCATGGGGCGAATGTTGGGGCCGGGTCGGGGTATCATGGCGAAAACGGCTAAGGGCGCGTTGGATATAGCCAGGGATCGAAAGATCCAACGTTCGTTGAGTTGGTGCCTGTCCAGTCAGTAGTAAGGTCATAGTGCTGACGCCAAAGTGAGATAAGGGCATCTGCATCACGTTTATGGATGTATTTAACGCTGAAGTCGTCAACCCATAGTGTGAATTGGATGGGATGGATTGAATGGCGGTATAGACCAGGAGTATGTGTTGCCGGTGTATAGCCACCCGTGAGAAGTCTTTCGTCGAGAAGCTTCTTGGCTAAGATTCCAGCTTGGGGTAAGCCATAGATACCCTTCATGATTTCTACCATGACATGACCATTGGTGATGAGTGGAAGAGGGTCATAGTGTTTGATAATGGCGGGAGGGATGATGGACATTGGAATTCGCATATACTCGAACCTCTCCATAGGCGTGTTGAGGTAGAAGTTTTTTAGGTCGAGAGTCATATGCTTTTCTCCAGGTGTAGAGAGGATGAAGTTGAAGTGTAACTTCACCGCGGTGATGTCTGCAGTAGGAGTGCTGACCTCAGAGTCGTAGTCAGAGCAGTCTCCCCCATAGGTCAACCGGACCCTGTGTGTTTCAGACTTGTTCATGTTGATTGAACAGACTGTACGGCGATAGGAGGAAATGCGATCGGGTAGTTTGGCCGAATGCGGAATGAATCGCATTGTATTTGTGCCATCTACTAAACCCGGGACTCCTTGGGCCAGACGACCAAGTTCCATCGCAACGGCCTTTTCCCAGATTGCAGCATCAGGTTCTTTGAGAGCCTGTCGAAGGCGTATCTCGGATGTTTCAGTCATGAAAGTATCAGCTGAGGAGGATGGAGAGGTAAGGGAGCTGGCACGGAGGACAGGGACAGGGAGAATACGATGAGTACGGGGGTCGAATTGCACTACCTTCGGACCACGGGTTGACCGACGAGAAGCGTTCAGAGGTTGCGCAGATTGTTGATTGAGATCTGCCATGGTAGAGTTTACGAGCGCTGGACTACACTCTAAAGCAGGGATGGGTAGAGTTGTAGGTGGAGAAGTCGTAATCGTAGAAGGAAGTGTATGTGGAGCCTCCGTAGTGAGTGTAGGATAGGACGTTGAGTTGGTAGCTGTCGGTTGAATGATTGGATTACGATGGCGACGATTGTGTCGTTGTGCCCTCCGCCTCTGCAGTCCATTGTGATTGTACGTATTATACGAATAATCAACATGAGGCTGTGTAACTGGAACATTAGTAGTTAAATGACTACTAAGAGGTTCATTGAGGCCAGTTGCACTGGGCTGAGTCGGTTGAGACAGCACCCTCAGCTCCGGCCTAGGAGTCATTCATCGTCAGAGTCGAACAAGAGCTGAACCAACTTTGCCTTGAGCTTGCTGCGCTTGCTGTCTCGACTGTGATCGTCCTTCGTCTCTTTCTTCTCTTCCGATTTCTTGAGGGCCTCGTCATCGTTCGATTTCTTGTCCTCTTGTCCCTGTTTTGCATTGCCATTTTTGATGTTGACGCCTTTACATTCAGAGGTGAATGGTGAGTCCATGCTTTATGGTTGGGGCACCAATGCCAATCCCATTTCCCACGTTTGATAGTAGTGGGCTCACCCTTTTTAGGCGCAATGGACCTCCAGGCTTTCTTGTCAGACTGATTGTTGTCGGTCTTGACTTTATTGTTGGAGTCGGGTTTGAATGTTCCATAATTGTCTCCCTTGGGCTTTCCCTTATTCGCTAGTTGAGCTTTCAGGGCGATGATTTGGGCTTGGGTTTTAGATGGAACCTTCCAAGATGCGCTTGGGTTTTAGATGGAACCTTCCAAGATGCTCGTAGCATCTGCAACTTATACTGTTCCTCGGCTGAACGCATAAGTTGCTCACCATCTTTGATGCAGCCAGGAAGGCCATGGTCATATGCGACTAAGAGGGACTGGATGAATCGATTGAATTCCTCATCATCGACTGATTGGTATGCCTGAAATAGGAGAGGAAGGATTCGATCAAAGCGGCGTCCATAGTTCTCCAAAGATTGAAGATTACTACGTACATAGGAATTAAACTCGACTATTGACTCATAATCTTTTATCTTTTTAGGGATATTTAAGATTAGTGTTTCCAAAAAGTACGGAGTTGCATTCCCAGAGGTCGCCACCTGCACCAAACTGATGATGGTCTTCAGTAGGGCAGGTCCATTGCATCTCTCTCCAAATTTATACATATCCATATATAGTTTTTTGTACGCGCGTTTTCGTTAATTGGACCCGGTGGGTCCAGATAACCTTCTACTGGATGTCTACGGTGTTTTGTACTGGAAATTTTTTATATCATCCAATCTCATTCATTTTACACGGTGTTCACCCCTCACATAGATAGTTGCATCTATAAATCAATTTACAAGATTTGATCATTAAAAAAATGCCCATGTCAGTAAATTAAACAAGGAAAGAAATGGTGTTATTTTGAAGTTCTTGACATAGAATCCCATTGAGAAATAAATTTTTTCAGCTACGATATCTCACATATAATCGTTGCTGCGTTTTTACGGTGTTTGGACTATGATAAGTCATAAGACTTGATCCCTTACAAAGAGAACACTAGCCAAGACTATCGATCCAACACTTCTTCTAAACAAGTAAACATCAGTGAACGAATTGAATTTGACGATGGCAGTTAGAAAACGTGTAATTGGTATCTTAAAAGAATCTAACATCACCGTCAAGTGTGAGAAGAATAAAACGTTTCATAACAATTGCAATAGCAATAGCAATGTTCTATCATCATGAGTATCAAGTATGGCGAGCAAATATGCATCATCAATAATTGCTTTTCACCTTTTTTTCTGTGTATAATAACACCTCTTTCTCGTCTATAATCGTCATGTCAAGTCAAACGAGGATTCATCGTTACTGTGTTCAAAAACCCAACCAATATCTTCTTGATCATTAGCCGGCTCGACTTCACTATCCGATGATGAGTCCATACTGGAGAATGATTATGGTCGTCACCATGTGGAAATGAAATAAGTGAATGTTATCCCGCGTAGCGTTACTACGGTGCATACGAGAAGAACAAACGCAGCAACTGTACACTTTG
>Ga0169931_10014386_pt1 | contig 10715 bp, 8 predicted proteins | sample Kivu_15m_20L_FD_129675 | JGI IMG/M metagenome (GOLD analysis project Ga0169931, IMG submission 129675) | Freshwater microbial communities from Lake Kivu, Western Province, Rwanda to study Microbial Dark Matter (Phase II) - Kivu_15m_20L... | ecosystem: Environmental > Aquatic > Freshwater > Lake ... | reverse complement strand
TTGCTGGAAACATGTTATATCAGGTAATAGAAAAAAGAATGAAAAGAAAATCTAAATGAGAGTGAAACAGCATTTTTTCCTGTGTCTTTTAGTCTTAAATTTTGTTTTTTCTTCTTCCGCAATGATGATGGAAATTGATGATGTAAAGACTGAGGAGTATACAAGTTCGAGAACCTTTTTCGCTAAATTTCATATTTTTGATGTAGGACAAGGAAATTCTCAGTTTATATATTATCCAGAGCAAAATATTGGTTTTTTATATGACGCTGGTTCTGCGTCAAAAAATAAGCATGTTAAATTTTTAGATAAGAAAATAAGAAAGCCGTTTCTTCGATTTAAGAACGAAAAAGACTTGTTTGGTAGTGATGAAGAAGACGAAAGGGATGAATTAAAAATAAATGTAGAAGAAAAAATTGGAAGAAAGAAATCTGCTGAAAGTAAAGAGAGTACTACAAGTAACGACCGTAAAGATGCCATAAATATTCCTGATATAAGACAATCAATTAGGGACGTTATAAAAAATTCAGGAATTAATCTTCTCTTTGTATTTCTATCCCACCCTGATAAGGATCATCTTAACTTTTTATCCGACAGCAAAGATGAGCCTGACATCATTCCAAATGGTTTAAAAACAATGTTTTTTGCCTGTGGTCAGTTTATCCATAACGAAAGTGAAGATGTGAAGAGGTTTTTATCTTACTTTAAGAACAAAAATAATACTTTTGCATTTTTTCCGTATACATGGGGAAGAAATACTAAAGAAGATTTTTTAATGTCTATAGAAAAGAAACCTTATGAAGACTTAATACAACGAGGTTTTTATGATTTTTTAGATATAGACTGTAAAAACAATGATGACAAAAAATTGGGTTTTCTTAAAGGTGATCAAGCCAGGATAAAAGAATTACGGGACAAGGTTTTTATTTGGGGAATCAATTTCCGTAGCAATGACCTTAATGCACAATCAGCTATTATGAGTTTCAAATTAGATGAAAATTCAAGTTTGATCGTCACTGGAGACGCTGAACCATCAACTTTTGATGCGGTAATTAATAAAGCTACAAATAACAATATTGACTCCAACAAGATTCTTGGAAAAGATCGTCTCTTAGTAATTCCCCATCATGGTGCTGAGGATAATATTTCAAAAAGTATGATAGAATACTTTAATCCTAGCCTTCCTATTATCTCTGCAGCGAATGGAATACAATTCGGACATCCTCACTCTAAGTTAATAAAATGGCTTTTAGTTCACATGGAGAATCAAAAGAACGAAAGTTTTGAGTTTTTAGGGGGATCAAGCAATATGATCGTTTATCATGGGAAATACGATGATAACGATTGGTATAAAAAAGTATCAAAGACAACTAATGCAACTAGTACAAATAGTCATTCTACTCTTAGAAAAACGGGAAAAATAGTTTCCACCAATGTATCTGGAAACATTGATTTTAGTGACGGCATCTTTTATCATACATTTTCTAACCTTCTAGAATATACGCAAGGAAACTTTTTAGTAAACTTTGAAAAGAGTGTTAAGATTCATAGTTTTTCAGAACCAGATATTCAAAAAGCTATCAATACCAACGGTGGGTTATTGATAGATAAAGAAATGAAATATTTCTTTGCTATTCAATATCAGTCTGATAAAGTGAATAGTGGGGTTAAACTGTATAGTTTAGAGAAACTTGAGGGGTGAGAGGATGAACAAGCTCTTTTATTGTTTGTGTGTGCTTTTATATTCATCAGTAGTTCATGGTAGTTATCTATCTATTGAAGATTTAGATGACTGCTCAAGAGTTTCGAGTAATATGTCGGTTTTTTGGGAAGCTAATAAAAGTCTCATTCCAAAGATTAGTAAATCCCAAACATTATCAGAAGAAGATAAATTAGGTGTGCTGAATAACGACAATTACATTGTACAAGATATGATTCGTGAATTCACATCAAATAGGAGTGGATTTTGTAAAGATATTGAGGATTCTTTATCTTACGCTAACCAACATAAAGCAGATATAATAGAGAATTCTGGAAAAGTAACCTTTAACAATTTAAATGGCGGATTAAAGGCTCTTAAAAAGTTAATAGCTAGTTTCTAATTACTTATGTCACACCTTATGGAAAAAAATTAGGTCTGAAGGAATTAACTTAGTATTAAAAATACCCTTTCTGTGTTTTGATGGTATTTTTTTTATTTAAAGATGGAGAAGTCTTTCTGAGAAAAACCTTTATGGGATTTAACCCAAAGATGGCACTTTGGATTTCGTAGAAGTTATTATTACTCGGACATTTCGAAAGCTTGCAATAGTGTTTGTCCTAATTCCTCCTCATCATCAATGGCAGCAAAGATAGATTTGTCTTCTCTTCGTTCCATATTCCCTTTGGGGCTTGTTTTTTTATATGGCGTAAACTTAACTTTATCATCATTTATCATAAATTCTATAGCTACATCTTCAGAAGGTCTAATTATCAATTTCATAGTGCAGTTAATATCTAGGCAGAGATATTGAATAATTTTTTTAGGGAGAGTCTTCAGAACAAAGGCGCTATTATGCTGCAAAATTACTGGAAAGCACCCACTTTTGTTTCGCCTGTACTATTAGATAAGGCATGATTTATAATTATGCCTTGCTGATTAAATACAATCTTTAAACGTTTTATACTATAGTATTTATCTAGATAGTTAATAGACATTCTCCGATAATTTGTTGAATATTTTCTTGTGCATTTTGGATGAGAGGTTTGAGTTTGGATTTGAGAGTATTCCAGCAATGTTCGATAGGATTAAGATCTGGAGAGTATGTTGGTAAATATAATAGGTAACATCCAGCATTTTCAATAATCTCTTTTGTTTTTGCTGATTTATGAAAAGTGGCATTATCCATGACAATGATTGTTCCTTTGGATAATTCTGGCAATATAATGTTCTTTAACCAGCAATTAAACACCTCCTTATTACACCCTCCTTGGAAAGTAAAGGGGGCAATGAATTTATGATTTATCCATCCACCAATCATACTGTAGCGTTGTCTTTTTTTACCAAGAATATCCGCATAGATTTTCTGACCACGTGGAGCTCTTGCATAGACTCTAAATAAACGATTATCAACACCTGCTTCATCAACATATACAATCTTCTCAGGAGATATCTTTGAGATGGTAGCTACAAATTCTGCCCGCTTTGCTTCATCTCTTTCCTTATAGAGTGTGGTCTTTTTTTTAATGTTATCCCAAGCTTCTTTAAATGCTTCCATACCTTAGAAACACTAAGCTTAACAGCTAATCCAATCTCCTTTAGAGTATGATCAGGATGAGATGAAACATACTGACGTAATACTTCTATAGGTACTTTCGTAGGAAAAACTGTGCGCTTCTTAGGCGAAAGCTCTCCTGCTTTATCACGACGAATCCAACGATAAACCGTATCCTCCCCTATATTAAAAACTCTTGATGCTTCCCTCTTACCACCTCCTTGGCGAATAAAAGAAATTACCTTTGTACGGAGGTCTAACGAATAGCATCTTGACATAATTTATCTCTACATATACCTTTATAAAAAAATATAAATAATTAAACGCTTTGTGTCTATTAATTATCTAGAAAAATACTATATCATCCGTACCACTCATAAAAAGATTAGCGAAAGGAACATAATTAATACCTTTGGCTTCACTACGTTTAAATTCGTATTTCCATGTCTCATTATGGTTTATATCAAAATCAATATCACAAGGTTCACCAAAAGTTGACCTTACTTCTTCCTTAGTTGTTTTTCCTTTAATTAAACACCCTTGAATTTCCTGTGGTGACTTTTCTTCTAAAAATTTGTGTCCAGTTTTTCCAGCACAACCAGATAAAAAAATCGCACAACCTAGCGCTGATAAAGTTAATAATTGTTTATTCATCATATAATATCCTTAATCTAATAATTTCATATTTACTAAAATATATTTTTAAATAAAATTTCTTAACAAAAAATTCAATAATTTAGTAAAGATAATATTGGTGTAATATTACTTTTACTAATAATAAAAATTTATGCCGACTTAAACAAAATGGTTAAGTACTGACGAGTGGATCACTTATACTCCTCGAAAGGCCATGCATAAGGGTCTTCGGGTTCTTTAAATTCAGCCTCTAATTTTTCCACTGCCTGATTAAATAACTTTATGTACTCTGGCTCACCATCCGTTAAAAGATCATGGAAACAACGTGTATAAAATTCTTCAGGCTTTAGAACAAATGAATCTTCATCAGCTTTTCCGATCCAAAAACTGGAAGGACGTGGATCAGTGATTGCTAATAACCACATAGGAACTTTTCTGATAACTCCTCCATCATCTTTTAATCCGATTAATATTCCCTGATAATAATCATTAAAAAGGAATGTCAGACTAAGTACAGTATACTCTTTACCTACCTCCAGAATATAATTATATTCATCATCTGGTATTAGCTTCCCTCCTTTGCCGTTTTGGTTAGCATCTTTTAGTGAGGTAAATAAACATTTAACTTTCATTTTAACCTCCTTTAATCAATTAATTTAGTTTTTGCTTCAACCACTTGTCCAGTTTTAGCGTTACGATAAGCATGGATTTCAAATTTCTTACCTACTTCTTGTTTATAGTTTTTACTAGTTATCTTCGACCAATCTTCTGCTTTGCCACCATATTTTTTTACTAATTTAGGGGCAACGTCTAATACTTCTTTAGAGCCATTGCCAGCAATAATTATTGGTTTTTTGCCATTTAACACTTCGTGCAATTGTTTATCGCTATACATTTGTTTAGCATCAAAGAGTTCTTGTTTTCTTAGGTCAGTTTTATATTTTTGATGTAGCACCACGTTTTTAGGGTTACTGCCTATAATAGGATTATTACCTTTGATGGATTGTTTGTAAGCCTTATTGAAGATTGGGAATTGCCGTAGGGCTTTGAGGGCATCATGGGCATTGGTATAGAGTTTACCACCAATTTTGAAGGCTTGTTCACTGACCTTGACAATGGAGGGTGCGCCAGTGGTGGAGCTAAGTGCTAAGATTACCGCTCCTTCTTTGCTGAGGTAGTTTAGGGCAGCCCACAGATTTTTTTCTTGGTAAATATCCATGGCTTGGTAATAGACGGTTAGAGTCCCTGCACAAGCCAGTAAATAGCTCATTAGTAAGGGGATGCAGTTGTTAGAACCGGTAAGTTGGGCACTCCATGCCGCCGCCTCAGGGTCAGCCTTGAACAGAGCTGCAACACTAGCAGAAGAGATTTGAGCTAAGGCAAGGTCAGATTGTAAAGATTTATCCAGTTCTTTAATTAACTGTTCGCTTTTTAACCCATTATATTTATGGTTAATTTCATCGAGTTTTTCCTCGATATAGGCATTACGGGCTTCGATGACGCTAGCTCCCACCATAGCGCCCATAGCACTGGAGTAGAGGTCACGCTGTCCAATGACATGACCCAATATCCCACTGTTTAAGCCATGCAGTACCTTGTGAAAGGCAATGGTAGGCGGGGTTTTCTCTGTCCCACCATACCATGCTCCTATCTGTTGTGCCCCATAACCTATAGCTATATCTGCCCCTAAACCATGGAGATTCTTGTGGAGGATATCTTTACTATCATCCTTGCTGATGACCATATTGACGGAAGTATTGACCATAGTTTTAATGGTGGAGGTTTTGAGGTGATCGACTAGGGATAAAGAACCGCTACTATCCAGATTAATCCCCGTATCCTTGATTCCTTGTAGGACACCTGAGGAGACGGCGCTGATGGCTACTTGTCGTAAGGAGCGGTTGGAGGTGAGGTTTTGCATAGTGGTGGAGAGGTCTCCAGTGGCAGCGAGGTTAGCGGCTGCTTGGGAGGCAAGGGTAGCAAGGGCGGCAACCCCCATAGAGGTGACGGTAGAGCTAGCCCCTAAGGCGGTAAAGAAGCTAGCCCCCACTTGATATTGCTGCATGGCGATGGCTGCTGCCAGACTAATTACCTGTACCCACTGGGATGAGCCTAAGCCAGAGGAGGAAGCACCGCTATTACTACCACTGAGTAAGGTTTGAGTTACTTGTTGGTAATTACCCTCGATCTGTTGAGGATTAAAGACCATGTTGGTGAAGGTAGCTGTTTTATTGGGATTATCATTAGGGGTAATGACTACTTTGCCTAAGTTAGTAAAGGTGGATTTACTTTCCACCTGTTTATAGCTGTTAGACCAGCTACTGTGACTGCTGGTAGGATTTTTAATATTAGTACTGGTACTAGAAGTAAACGTACCTATAGTAGAACCAAACTTGGTACCCTGATAGGTATGGTCATAGAGGGTATGACCATACCAGTTGCTACCATTAATCTCTGATTGATTACTATGTAGCCAGATCTTTTTACCATAAAAATCGTTAGCGAGGAATACTGGAATACTGCTGCTGGAGGTAGTGGTAGTGCGACTTCCTGACCAAGTAGTATTAGTGGTATTGTTGGTAACACTGTTATATCCTACGGCAGCATTAGCCTTAATCTGGTCTTTAATTTGGAAGGTAAGATATTCTTTGGCTCCTTCCTTAACGCCAGTCATGGTGAGGTTATTGCCGATGATGGTACTGTTATTGCCAGCGTAAGCTTGGTTAGGGACAAAGGTGACGGTAGTGGAGATGTTGGTATTTCTTCTGCCTTTGCTCACTTGAGTATTAGTTAGGGTTTGGGACTGAAGGGTAGTATTACCGTGAGTAGACCCTCTGGTAAGGTTATTACCTGATTTAGTTAGTACCCCTGTCTCACTGTAACTACCTCGGCTGATAAGAGTAACATCATTACCCCCATAGATGAGGTGTTGCCCATAGATAGCTTGTTGATAGCTGCCGTCACCCTTATAGTAAGCAGCATCATAGGTCTCGTTAGAGCGATTAATTTGTCCCCCACTGTAAAGGAAGACATTATTTTCTGCTACTATTCTTGTGCTGCTGTGGGTCTGATCGCCAGAGGTAAGCATCTTGATGTTCTTGCCACTAATATCACCGATACTTTGGTAAGGGTTGATGAACTTAGGGGGGACAATGAGGTGTTGGGTGTGTTGTAAGATGCCCTTAGTCTCATTGTAAATAGTTGCTAAAGCAGGTTTAGAGATGTGTTTAACAAACTCATGAATATCTTGGTAACGCTTCTTACCCTGAACAATACTGTTTTGAGCTAAGTAATTTACTAGCTGTTCTCCTGATTTCCCATCCAGATGTAATTGCCCCACATACTTGCTTAAAGCTTGTTGTAAAGCAAAGATAAAGCTGGCTTGGTCTAGGCTACTTTCTGAGGTGCGGTTATTAGTGCCAATGATAGCGGTTTTAGAGAGGGTTTTAGTGAGTTTAGGATCAGGTTTAAGGGGGAGAGCGGTTTTTACTTGTCCATGATCTAAGGCTTGGAAGAAGCCCCCTACGAGGTTTTTAGCGACTTTACTAAGATCAATGATTAAGTGGTGGGCATGGTCACTGTCATGGCGAGTACCAGTAATTTTGCTCAGCAGACTGACCACATCAATATCGATGACCAAGGCATTTAACTGACTATTGACTAAATACACTCCATCAGAACCTTTAATACTCAGGGTGTTACCTGCCATTACACTGGCTGGAGTAACAGGGGTACGATCACAGTGAGTATAGGAAGTTCTTCCTCCCTCCACCTCGCTGTAATAAGTGTTTCTGCCAAGGGAGATAAAGCAGGGTGCTGTGTTATTAGCTAAGGGGTCATTAGCGATAATTCTCGATAAGTGCTTACCACTATAGTTTTGCCTTACCTGATTATCGTCACTGGTAAAGGCTTGTTTCTCATTAGCTCTTAGTTTACCTTGGTGGTAAATGCTGCCCCCAGCAGTAATCTCGCTGGCATGGTTAACCACCACATCCACACCAAAGAATAGATCGAGGTAAGCATTGGTTTGAGCAGCTTTAGCGTACTCTAAATAATAAACAATGTTGGTGTAATTGGGATTACAAGAAGTAGAGCCAAAACCCGCTAACCCTTCGGTACGCAAAGCCCAGTACTTTTTACCTAACAGCTGCATATTGCCACGACTTCTAATAGCACCCCCCTTATTCTTAAGCAAGTTCTTACCTGCTAAAGTCAAGTTCTTGTCACTGTAAATCTCACCAAAGTCAACGATAATCTCATTATCAGCGATGATCTCTAAGTCTTCACTGCTAGCAATGTAAGCACCATTGAGACAAGCTTGCTCATAGTGGGTAGAGTGTAAGGTGTTGGCTCCACCAAAGACCCTTTGGGGGTGAGGGGTGGAAACTGACTTGGGTGCCCCCACCAATACCTTATTGGCTTTAATCTTATGGTGGCTTTGGCTAAAGATGCGCCCATAACGGTTATCCAGTTGCTCCTTAATGGTCAGGGTGAGCTGGTCGGCAGCAATCAAGCCCAACTGTTCATTCTTTACCCCATTAATGATGCTGTCAGCATAGATGTTAAGGTCTTGGCTGCTAATCTCCCCATAGTTGATAAAAATCTTACTATTGATGGTAACCGGAGCATTAAAGATTAGCTTATGATGGTTAGTGAAACGATCGTGATTGATAATTAAATGGGGAGAGAGAAAAACTGATTTGCTTAGTTGCGCGCCGCCATTGCTGTGGGTGGGCATCTGCCACACCGTCTCGCTAGTGGCAATAACTGTGCCTAAACCATCGGCAAATTCGCCGTTAATATTAAACTTCTCCGTCGCATCTGAACGTAAATAGCCCTGATTCTTTAATCTACCTACTATCGTCTCTGTCCCTAAGTCAATGATGGCTTGGGGATGGTTTTCTAAATAATCAATCTCTTTAGTGCCTGAACCTAGCACTACTTGACCGCGGTTAGTTAGTTGATCTAACTGTAAATCTCCCTTGATAAAAGAAATGTAACCAGAGTTATCAATGCTGCTAATACGGGTCTTTTCATAACACAATAAACCAAACTCTATCGCCCCGTTATCAACGGAACTGTTATAAACTTTCTTGTTATCTTTGGTAAGTTTTTTACTATCCAGATCCTTAATCCCTTGACCGTGATTGATGATCTTAATTGGGGCAGGACTGTTGAGGTAATAGAGTAGACTAAATCCTTTAGCTTGGTTAGTAAAAGTGCCATTAGTGCCTAAGTCAAGATTTACTCTACGCTCTGCCACCAAATTATCGTAATTAATGAAGTTTTTGGCTTTAATGGAAAGTTGCTGATCACTTTGAATCTTACCATAATTGACTAAATCCTCAGGGGTGATTAAGTTAATCTCGTTGCCCTTAATTAAACCATATTGAGCAAAAGTACCATGGTTGACTAGATCCATGGTAGAGCTATCGATAACCTTGCTATTGCTAAAGCTGTGGTGAGTTAGAAGGTCAAGGTTACAGCTAGAGACCTCGCCACTATTGGTAAAATCCTGTACTTCTGCTTGCAGATCATCAGCATAAAAATCCCCACTGTTGCTAAATTCATGACTCTTGATCGTAAGGTTTTTAGCATTAATACTGCCTTGATTGTCAAGGCTGGTGAAAAAATTACCATGGTTAACTTTTAAAGTAGAGTCCTTTTCCAAAACAGTGACACAACCATCTATAGCTAAATCATCAATGTGGTTATAGTCATAAAAAGATACTTTAGCAGCACTAAGTTGTAAGGAAGTGGCGTTAATATTAGCAATGTTTATTTGGTTAGCCTTAAGACGCATCACCGGATGGTCTTTTTTTAAATACACCTTGTCTAAGGTTACAGTACCGTCAAAACTAATATATAACTTGGGGAGTCCATAGCTTTTTAAATCCCATAACCACCCCACTTTTTGCTTTGCATCATCATAAATATCGGCAACCTTACTGGTGCCTAAGGAGTTTTTATCCATATCCTCCCTTGAATCACCACTAACACTTCCTTCACAGGTACTAGCAGTGATGCTGCCAGTATTACTACCGCTATCAGTAAGATCTTCAGATAATAATGAGGAATCTAAACATAAGCCTTTACCATTGCCTAAGTACCCATTTATTAGCTCTTCACCATCGCTATTCTTTACCCTTAAATTAATTCCACCAAAATCAGAAACTACCTTAACCTTATAATCATAACTACCAACGCCCCCCTCATCCATAGCGATAGCGGTAAGGAAGAAAATGTTATAGAGGTATGCGATTAAGGTAATTTTAGCGATTATTTTGAGCATAATTAAGCTAATCGATGGTTCAACATATACATTTAGCTTCCGACAGGGGTGAAACAGAATGCAAGAGTTTTTTATGAGTTAAGATTATTAATTGAGGATATTTTATTTGTATCTCAAATTGATGTTTAATAATTACCAGTTGGTTATATGGGAATTTAACGTTTGATGGCTAAAGCAAAAAAGTACACTAGCATGTTACATACGCGGATTGATATTGAACTTAAGGAGGAAGGGGAACAAGTTTTGCAATCTTTGGGGATGACTACCACGGAGGCAATTCGTCAATTTTTTAAGTATGTAGTGAAGAATAAATCGCTGTTATTTCTTCATGATGGCACAAGTCAGGTTAGTGATACAGGCTCCAAACCGCAAAGTACGATCTTTTCTTCGTACGGATAAGATGAGATACGATTTGAGATACATATGATTGCATTTAAAGAAGTTATCCACAATTTCTGTGGATAATTTTGTGGATAGATTGCTTTAGAGGTAGAGTTGGTAAGGGCTTTTTAGTGATTTTGTGAAAATTCCGATGA
>Ga0169931_10014385_pt1 | contig 10716 bp, 7 predicted proteins | sample Kivu_15m_20L_FD_129675 | JGI IMG/M metagenome (GOLD analysis project Ga0169931, IMG submission 129675) | Freshwater microbial communities from Lake Kivu, Western Province, Rwanda to study Microbial Dark Matter (Phase II) - Kivu_15m_20L... | ecosystem: Environmental > Aquatic > Freshwater > Lake ... | reverse complement strand
GACAACCCGGCGGCGATCACCACCCGGGTGGCGCCGTCGTTCCTGCGGGTGGGCCAGCTGGAGCTGTTCGCCCGCCGGGCGCGCAGCAACGCCCATGCCGGCGCCCTGCGCGAACTGCAGATGATCACGGCCCACCTGATCGCTCGCAACTACCGCTCCGAGATCCCGGCCGCCCTGCCCTTCACGGAGCAGGTGCTGGAACTGGCGCGCCTGTTCCGCGGGCGGCTCACCGCCCTGGTGGCGAACTGGATCCGGGTGGGCTATTGCCAGGGCAACTTCAACAGCGACAACTGCGCAGCCGGTGGCTACACCCTCGACTACGGGCCCTTCGGTTTCTGCGAGCTGTTTGATCCCCGCTTCCAGCCCTGGACCGGCGGCGGCGAGCACTTCTGCTTCCTCAATCAGCCGGCGGCGGCCGAGGTGAATTACGGCATGGTGGTGAAGTCCCTGCGGCCACAGCTGGAGGACAACCCCGACGCCCTGGCACGGCTCGATCAGATCCGCGAGGGCTTCGCCGTGGCGATGGGGCAGGCGATCGAAGCGATGTGGGCCGGCAAGCTCGGCCTGAGCCACTACGACGCCGAGCTGGTGAACGCGCTGCTGCAGCTGATGCTGCGTTCCAAGCTGGATTACACGATCCTGTTCCGCCGGCTGTCTCAGCTGCCAGCGCAGCCGGCCGCCACCCCTGCCGAGCAGCTCTCAGCCCTGAAGCAGAGTTTCTACCGGCCCAGTTCCGAGCAGCTCGACGGGGAATGGAACCAGTGGCTGGACCGCTGGGGTGCGGCGATCACGGCCCAGGGCGATCCGCGCGCCACCGCCGCCGCGATGCAGCGTCAGAACCCGGCTATCACCTGGCGCGAGTGGCTGATCGCCCCGGCCTACGAGCAGGCGGCCCAGGGTGACACCAGCTTGATCCAGGAGCTGCAGACGCTGTTCCGCCATCCCTACGACGCCCCATCGCCAGAGCTGGCAGCCACCTACGACCGCCTCAAGCCCCGGCAGTTCTTCAACGCCGGCGGCGTGTCGCACTACAGCTGCTCGTCGTGAGGCTCCCTGGCAGCTCTGCCATTGGCCTGGAAGCCAAGGATTAACGGATCTCATTCGATTGGCTGGGCAGGGATCCGTGAGAGCTTGGGGTTGGCACACCAATCAATCCCTCGTCGATTCCCACGCCCGGCTCCACCATGAGCTCACGGGCCTCCTGAGGCAATACTGCCCCGTTGCCGATCGACGTCATCTGGTGCCCATGGACTGGATGGTGGCCGGCCAACGCTTGCCATCACCAGCCCGCCCAGAAGCAAAGCTGAGAGCAGATCATCATGGTGGCTGGTCTGATGTATGGCATTGTTAGATCCCTATTTAGGACAGCCTAGCGGATTCCGAGGCAATATGACCAGCAAGAGATGTGACAAATGTCTTTAGGCTGGTCATTGGGGAAAGCTCCGAAAACTCACCAGAGCGTACGGCTTCTCGTGGCGATGACAGAAGGCAAGCTGAAGTATACAGGCCCTCCTTGACAAGCTTTTGACAAAGAAGATCATACCGACTCAGATAAGAGGAACCCTCGAACTCCGTAAAGACTGGAAAATGGGGAGACGCGTCGCGGACAGACTTTCGTGATGCATGCGAATCCTCGACCATCATGAGCCAACCAACAAATGGTCGTGGTTGATTGCCAAGCGCCCCTTCTCTGTAGGCAGTCCACAGGTCGTGGGCGGTACCGATAGCCTCCTCAGTTCGATTATTAAAGTTGTTTCCAAATGATCCTACTTGACTTTTTAGCTCAATTGCTGCGATGAGCTCACCCCGCTGCAGAGCCAAGATATCCCATAGCTTGGTAGGTCGAAAGAACCCTGGAAGAGTAAGCATTGTACGATTCATGTGAATCTGAGCATCGCCAAGCCCATTGAGTCTTATGATATCAATTATCAACGAAAGAAAACCATCCATATTCTTGCCCGATGTAACCCCTGAGCGTTCTCCTTGATCTGCCTTCCCAGATGCAATTTGTCTCGCTTTAGCCGCTTCACGGCTGCCCCAGAATTCTTTGACAGCCTCGTGTGCTTTATGCTTAAAGTTGGCGAGATCAAGGGCCATTAGAGCGTTGCCTCATGCAGAGAGATAAGGTCATCAATCCTTATGTTGTATAGCCTGCATGCTGCATCATTGCATGCATCAATATCGCGCGCGATAGCGGCTTCAGATAGTTCCTTTTTAATAATATCTGAAATCATGTACCATTTAGGGATCCTAATTCTTCGGAGATACTGAGCCTGGAACCGCAGGAAGCCACCTCGCATACGCGTTGAATACATGGCGATAAACGCCCTAGTCAATGATGACATCAAGACTGCCTGCAGACATCGCAGATCCCACTCATCACTAATCAGGTAATACAAATTATGATGGGGGTAGAATTCGCCATCTTCATACACAATATGAGACCCTCCCTTTATGTCGGGCACAAGAAGCTTTGGCCGTGCTGCTAGAGAGGGCGTAATCCTGTCAATTGTCCTGTACCAACTACTAGGATTCTTCTGTGCGCAATGCCGTGAAAGAATGGCCTGTTTATGTTGGTTTAGATATCTTTCTAGTTTTGGAAAATCCGTAAGCTTGACTAACTTGCCATTGTCATAAAAAGGATTAATGACGCCCTTGCCTAGCCACTGAACATGCCCACCTGCAATATCCTTGGGTCTAACAATCTTTAGCTTGCGGCAAGTTTCCACATCAAGCTGGTCATAATTGCCAATGAAAATCCTGTCAGCACCCGTTGCGACTCCGATTCCAACCTTGCAACCGGCATCTTCGAGCAGGGGGTATTCTGCTTCAATCTTTCTAATTAAATCGACCTGACTTAAGCCTCCTAGCAGCCATGGAGATCCGCCAGCCGACAAGGTAGTAGATTCAAGTCTACTAGTACCAGGAAAACTGTCATCCGAAGTAAGTTGATCGACGATTAATTTGAGTGAGTATTTGTTGAGATCTGGATTTCGCAAAATCCTCGTTCGCCCTGGAGGAGCATTGCTGATTATTGTAATTGCAGGATATGCAGATACATCTTCTTGAAAGGCCTGCGTTCGCACCATGTCAACATAAATTTTAAAATGATAATATTCAGAGATCATCTCACGCAGCGGCCCGCCATACTTATTCTTCATCCAGCGATCCGCGCAAATGAAGCCCAATACTCCTCTAGGTGCTAACGATCTCAACGATTTCTCAATAAATGGGACATAAATATCGGCGCGATCATAAAATGTCTTGAATCTCAATCTGTATTCACGGAGCAATGGAGTCGGAATGAGTTCTTGCCTTACGTATGGAGGATTTCCAACAATAATATGAAAGCACTCCTCTGATGATGCTAGCAAATAATCATCATTAAATAACCACTGATCTAGCAAGTAATCAGCCTCTTGGCCGGTATAGCCCTCATCAACTAATTCCTGCCCCAGCAATTCTCTCGTGCTTGAGAAAGTCTCTGTATGAAGCTCAAAAGCGACGAGTGAATTCTTTATTTCAGAAGGCGCGGGTAGCTGCCCGTGTTTCGTACGCCACGAAGACAATATTCTTTTCAATAATGGTAGCAAGAAATCGCCTCCGCCGAATGAGGGCTCAAGAAAGCGAAGCGTTGTAAGATCATCTAGTTCATTTACAGAGGCAAGATCAAGTATAAAATTAACAACCTCAGGTTTTGTATAGACTGCGCCTCTTGCTTCAATGCCTCCAGAGCTTGCCAGTGAGTTAATGGCATTCTGTACCCGCTCTGATCGACCTGCGGAAGTTATCGCTGAAAATGGAATCGGTAGCATGCCTTGATGCGCCTGCATGTCACGTGCCCTGCCTGTAATGCAAGTGTACTCCATCGGACCTTGCATGGCGAAGCGGTAACCACTGTGGCTCAGCATCGTGCGAACAAGGCAAGCAACCCAGAGGATTTCGCCAATGCAAAGACTTCAGAGCCTATGGCGTCTTGAATGGATCCAACAGCCGCATCGATGCTCAAGGGCTGTAGGGCCCGCTGATCCTCTGGGCGATCCAGCACTGGCAACAACCAGGCCAGACCTTGCATCTGGCCCTCGATACCACCATGCTCTGGAGCCGCTTCTCTGGGGTGGTGGTGTCGGTGGTGGTTCATGGCAGAGCTGTTCCGCTGCTGGGACAAACTCTTGATCATCCGATCGTCAGCGTCAGCGTCAGGGCCACGGGCTCGCTCGCCCCGCTGGAGATGGTGGATCGACTCCTGCCTGATGTGGAACCAGGCGCAGGCGTCGTTCGCCAGGGTTGAGCTGTCGCGCGAATCTCAGGACTGAGAGCTGTCAGGCCACCAGCCCCGGCGTCTGGTGAGCCCAGGCCCAGTCGACGGCGGGCGATCGGGCCGTCGCAGACCTCGTCCATGCCTGGGGGCGCCCTGGGCGGGACCGCCACCGGCAGCGGGGAAGGCTAAGATTGAGGAGGTATGATTTATGCCCTGTTCAGGTAGACTGATAGCATAACACCTCACAACAACGTTCCTCCGAACGACGGCAGAGCAATGGGATTGGCCATCAGTTACTCACTTGCGCTTGCCGATGCCTCGCCAGAGGAGGCGCGCCGGAGGATCGTCGCCCTGCATCAGGGGGCAGCGCGGCTCGACCTGCCGGAGCTGGGGCCCCTCATTGAATTGCAAGGCGAGGGCATCTGCAAGAGGGATAAGGATGATCCCCTGTTCTGCCTCAAACATGGCGCCATGACATTGGAGGACTACGACGCCTTTTTCAAGAATCGCGAGGCGATCCCCAGCTGCCGTCAGCTGGTGGGTTTTACCGTCTTCCCCGGGGAAGGCAGCCATCGCTGCTCCTTCGGGCTGGCCATCCATGCCGAGGGCTCTCAACAGTGGCAGTGGGAGGACTTCTGCAAAACCCAGTACGCCAGCAGCCCACAATGCGGTGGCATGGCTAACTTTATCCGCTGTCATCAGCGGGTGCTGGCCCTGCTGGATCTGTGCGAAGAGCTGGGCATCCTGGACAGTGCCTGTGACCCCTCAGGCTATCGCGATCACCACAATCTTGAAGAGCTGATTTCGTGCGTGAGCCAGTATAATGTGTTCACCGCCGTTGCCGTCGGTGGCCTGAAGGATGCGCTTGAACCGCTTGGCTACAAAGCTGAAGCGCCGATTCTGGAGCGTGCAGACTTTGAGCATCTTGAGGCGCAGGGACGGCTGGAAACCCCGCCGCCAGCCAGCTCCAACTGAATGGCGATCCAGTAGCGCCCTGCCCCCCGCCTGGGGCGATCAACCGCGGCGACCGGTGGCCGACCAGCTGCCGGAGCAGGAATGGGCCAAGCTGTCCGGGAGGTCCGGCAGCCCCGCCCCCGTTGACCCGAACCCCTCAATCCCCAGGGACCAGCTTCGATCAGCGCGTCTACGCCGCTGTGGCCCAGATCCCCGAGGGTCGCGTGGCCACCTACGGGCAGGTCGCGGAGTGGATCGGGGCCTATGGCTGTGCCCGCCAGGTGGGCTGGGCGCTGCGGCGGCTGCGGCTGCCCAGCTCCGTCCCCTGGCACCGGGTGGTGAACGCCAGGGGTGAGGTGAGCATGAGCCTCAGCCGGGAGGGCAGCGACTGGATGCAACGGGAGCTGCTGATCGCGGAAGGCATTCCGGTGTCCGCCACGGGCCAGCTGCCGCTGGCCCGGTTCCTCCGGCGGCTGGCCACGCTGCCCGAAGCACCGCTGGCCGTGCCGCCCGAGGCCACAGATTGGGGAGATGCCGCCCGGGGAGAGGCTCTCCAGCCCGATGACCACACCAGCCATCCCCGCACCCCCAGCCAGCGCTGACGCCGCTCACCCCACCCCTGAGGGCCAGACGCCTGAGGAGCAGACCCCGGAGGGCATCTCCCCGGCTGGGTTGACGGCCCGGCTGGCGGCCTGGCAGGTGCTGCTGGCCGTGGCGGGCGGCGCCTATGCCGACGCCGCCCTGGAGCGGGAGTTGCAGCGCACGGCGCTGCAGCCCGCCGATCGGGGCCTGGTCACCGAGCTGGCCTATGGCGCCATCCGCCAGCGCGCTCTGCTCGATGCCTGGCTGGATGCGGTGGGCAAGGTGCCGGCCGACCGGCAACCCCCCAGGCTGCGTTGGCTGCTGCACCTGGGGCTCTATCAGCTGCTGTTCTGCAGCCGGGTGCCGGCCGCGGCGGCGGTGAGCACCACCGTCGAGCTGGCCAAGGGCGGCGGCCTGGGGCGGCTGGCGCCAGTTGCCAACGCCATCCTGCGGGCCGTGCTGCGTCGGCGCCAGCCACTGGCGGCAAGGGCCGTCAGCGGCGGCATCGGTGATGCCATCAGCGGCGGCATCAGCACCCTGACCCTTGAGCCCTGGCAGGGGCTGGAGCTGCCCGCCGTTCCGGCCGCGGCCCTGGCCCTGCGCCGCTCCCTGCCCCTGGGGCTGGCGCAGCTGCTGCTGCAGTGGCTGCCAGCGGAGCGGGCGGAGGCCTTCGCCCGCGCCTGCAACCAGGCGCCGCCCCTGGATCTGCGGGTGAATCCGCTGCGCACAACCCGGGAGCAGGCGCTGGCGGCCCTGCGGGCGGCGGGAGTGGAGGCCGCGCCCCTGCCCGACCTGTCCTGCGGCATCGAACTGCGGGGACGCAGTGGCGATCTGCGCCGCCTGCCGGGTTTTGCCTCCGGTCACTGGTGCGTGCAGGACCGGGCCGCCCAGCGCATCGCGCCCCTGCTGGCCCCCCAGCCGGGCCAGTGGGTGCTGGATGCCTGCGCGGCCCCCGGCGGCAAGGCCACCCACCTGGCCGAGCTGATGGGAGCTCAGGGCACGGTCTGGGCGGTGGATCGCTCCGCTGCCCGCCTGCAGCGGCTGCGGCGCAACGCGGAGCGGCTGGGGCTCACCGGTCTCCACAGCCTGACCGCCGAGGCCCAGCACCTCCCCCAGCTTCGGCCCGACTGGATCGGCCGCTTCGATCGGATCCTGCTGGATGCCCCCTGTTCCGGCCTGGGCACCCTGGCCCGCCACGCCGATGCCCGCTGGCGCCTCACCCCCGAGACGGTGGCCGAGCTCACTGCCCTGCAGCGCCAGCTGCTGGAGGGGATCCTGCCGCTGCTGGCCCCCCGGGGCCGACTGGTGTACGCCACCTGCACGGTGCATCCCGCGGAAAACGCCGACCTGATCTCCGCCTTCATCGCCCAGCATCCCGAACTGCAGTGGCTTGCCAGCACCCAGAGCTGGCCCGGTGAGGGCCAGGGGGGTGATGGCTTCTACACCGCCACGATCGCCCGCACGGCCGGTTGAGTGGTCAGGGCAGGGGGGGGGCGGCCACCGGCGGCGGCGGCGCGCTGGCCGGTGGTGGTGGCGTAGCCGGTGGAGAGGCGGCCCCCGGGGCGTTCGGCGTCGCCCCAGGGGCCGCGGCGCTGGGAGCCGCGGTAGTGCCGCCAATCCCGCCACCGCCGCCACTGCTGCCGCCACTGCTGCCGCCGCCACTGCCGCCGCTGGCACTGCCGCTGCCCGGGCTGCCGCCGTTCGTCGGCGCTGGGCTGGTGCCTGGGCTGCCGGGAGGGGGTGGTTCACGGCTGGGGATGGAGCGCGGCGACCAGGGGCTGTCGGCTGGCTCCTGGGGCCACCAGCGGGACCGGCCCGCGCTCTCCGACCTCGGTTCGGACCTCGGTTCGGGCCTGCGCTCCCGTGTGTAGGTGCCGCTCAGCTGGGGCTTGGGGGGGAACCGCCGCACCGGCAGATCCTTCACGATCGGCGCCATGAAGCTGTACCAGGCGTAGGTCGCCACCACCGAGGTGGAACGGGTTTCACGGCTGTCGTCAAAGCCCAGCCACACACCGGTGGTGAGCTGGGGAATGCCGCCGATGAACCAGAGGTCCCGCCCGCCCTCCGAGGTGCCGGTCTTGCCGGCCACAGGGCGATCCGGCAGGGAGGCGGCGGTGCCAGTGCCGCCGGTCACCACCTGCTGCAGCATCCACACCATGGCGTCGGCGATGTCGCTGGGCACGGCCGGCTTGCCCGGCTCCGCATCGGCGCTCCGGCTCCAGAGCAGCTGGCCATCGGGGCCGAGGATCTCCACAAACGGAGTCGGCTTCACATACACGCCCCGGTTGAACAGACCGGCGTAGGCAGCCGTCATGTCGAGCACGGTCTGCTCATAGGCGCCGATCGCCATCGGATAGAAGCGCCCCAGCGGCCGGGTCACGCCGATGCCCAGGCTCTTGGCCGTGTCGATCACCTTGTCAAAGCCCAACTCCTGCAGCAGCCCCACAGCCACCACGTTCAGCGAGTTCTGCAGTGCCACCCACATCGGCACACTGCCCATATAGCGGTTGCCAAAATTGCGGGGGCAGTAGCCCCGGAAGCAGCGGGCGGAATCCCGCAGCACCCGCTCCGGTTTCATCCCCTCCTTGAGGGCGGCGAGGTACACGAACAGCTTGAAGGTGGAGCCTGGCGAGCGCAGGGCCTGCACCGCCCGGTTGAACTGGCTGCTGGAAAAGTCCTTGCCGCCCACCAGCGCCCGCACCAGACCGGTGCCGGGCTCCATGGCCACCAGGGCCCCCTCCATCGCCCCGGGGGTGTACTGATCGATCGTCTTCTGGGCCTGATCCTGCCACTTGAGGTTGAGAGCGCTGCGCACCGTCAGGCCGCCCACCTCCAATTGCTCGGGGCTGAGCACCCGCGGCAGTTCCTGCTGCACCCAGCTGGTGAAATAGGGAGCACGGCTCTCCCAGTACTTCGGTTCGGCCGGTTTGAGCGCCAGCGCCGTGGCCTCAGCCGCGGTCCGCTCGGCCGCCGAGATGAAGCCGGCGTCCTCCATGCGCCGCAACACAATGGCCCGACGCCGCAGGGCCAGATCCGGATTCACCAGGGGCGAATACACCGAGGGCGCCGGCGGCAATCCCGCCACCAGGGCCGCTTCCGCCAGGGTGAGCTGCGCGGGGGTCTTGGAGAAGTAGATCCAGGCCGCGTCGGCCACCCCATAGGCGCCGGAGCCCAGGTACACCACATTGAGGTATTCGGTGAGGATCTGCTCCTTGCTGAGCTGACGCTCCAGCTTGCCGGCCAGCGCCGCCTCCTTGAGCTTGCGGAGGATCGTGCGGTCCTGGCTCAGGAACACCGTGCGGGCCAGCTGCTGGGTGATCGTGCTGGCGCCCTCCTCCACCGAGCCCTGGGTGATGTTGCGCAGCATCGCCCGGGCGATGCCGGTGGGGTCGATGCCGTCATGCTCATAGAAGCGCCGATCCTCCGCCGCCACAAAGGCCCGCTCCAGAACCGCCGGCACCTGGCTGGCGCTGAGCTTCTCGCGGCTGGCCGCGCCGATGGTCTGCACCACCTGGCCATCGGCCGCCAGGATCGTCAGGGTGCCAGGGCGGTTGAAGGTGCTGATCCGCCGTGCATCGGGCAACAGCGCGTCGATGCTCGACACCAGGGCCGCCTGGGCCAAGGCCACGCCACTGCCCAGGGCCAGGGCCAGCAGGCCGCTGCGCAGGAGGTGGCGGCGGCCGCTGCGCTTCACATTCAGGCGACCAGGGCGCTGTGCCCCACGGCCAGCGCGGTCACCAGCATCCCCAGCACCAGGAAGGGCTGGGCACTGGCCTGATACTTCACGTCATAGGCCACCGGATCGCGCAGCAGCCAGATGTCCTGGAAGGTGATCTGGGGCACGATCAGCAGCACCAGCAGCACGGCGGCGAAGTGCTGGCCGATGGCGATCAGCACGGCCACCATCGCCAGCTGAAACAGGTCGATCATCCCGGCACTGATCCAGCTGGCCCGCTCCACCCCGAACACCACCGGCAGACTCTGGAGCCCCAGGGCCCGATCGCCCTCCACGCTCTTGAAGTCGTTCACCACGGCGATGCCCAGACCCGCCAGCGAGTAGGCCAGGGTGAGCAGGGCCGTGGGCCAGGTGAGCTGGCCGAACAGGGCCTGACCGGCCCACCAGGGCAGGGCGATGTAGCTGGCGCCGAGGGCGTAATTGCCGAGCCAGCCGTTCTGCTTCAACTTCAGTGGCGGCGCCGAGTAGATGAAGCTCACGAAGGAACCCCCCAGGGCCAGCAGCAGCAGCACCGGCCGGCTGTGGCCCGCCCACAGGTCGAGACCCCAGGCCACCCCCAGGCCTGCCAACAGCAGCACCCAGATCTGCAGCTTCACCTGATCGAGGGGAATGGCGCCCGAGGGAATCGGCCGGTAGGGCTCGTTGATCGCGTCGATCTCGCGGTCGTAGTAGTCGTTGATCGTCTGGGTGTAGCCGGCCAGCAGCGGGCCGCTCATCACCATGCAGGCGATCGAGGCCGCCACCTCCGGCAGGGTCCAGTGGAAGTTGCCGGAGGCGGCGGCACCACACAGCACTCCCCAGATCAGGGGGATCCAGGTGACCGGCTTCATCAGCTGAAGCCGGATCCTCCAGATGTTGGTGGTGCCGCTGGCACCCTTCATGCCCAGCAGCTGGCGGGTCGCGCTGCCGCTGGTGGCTTCGGGGTTGGGGCTGTTGGTCAAGGTGACCTCGGACGCTGGCGAATCAGGCAAGCGCAATTTCGTCGTCGAAGAACCAGGCGCTCTTGCCGTTGCTCAGGCTCACCACCACGCCGATGCCCTTGCCGTCGACGGTGCGGAAGCCGGTCACGGTGGCGCTGGCGTCGGCCTTGAGGACGTCGACCAGCTCGCCCGGAATCCGGTCGCGCACCCGGGTGACCCGCACCTTCGCACCGATCCGGAGCACGTCAGAAGTGGCAGCCTGG
>Ga0169931_10014384_pt1 | contig 10716 bp, 12 predicted proteins | sample Kivu_15m_20L_FD_129675 | JGI IMG/M metagenome (GOLD analysis project Ga0169931, IMG submission 129675) | Freshwater microbial communities from Lake Kivu, Western Province, Rwanda to study Microbial Dark Matter (Phase II) - Kivu_15m_20L... | ecosystem: Environmental > Aquatic > Freshwater > Lake... | reverse complement strand
TGTAGCAAAAATGAATGGAAGAAGGAAGTATAACTTAAAAAATAATAAAAATATTAAACCAAAGATAAGTAAATCATAGTGACTATCAAAAATTATCAAGTTTTGTGCTACTAGTTGCAACCCGCTTTTGCCAATTTGTCAGCGATATCATTGGAAACCGAATAGAAATCTTTTTTTTTAGTATGTGAAAATACATGGATATAATCTATTTTTCCACCATATTTTTCTGTTATTTTATCTATTTTCTTTATTATATCTTGGTTCATAACATCTTTTCCAGAACTTGTTTTCCAATTGTTTTTTTTCCATTCTATTATCCATTGTGTCAAAGATTGAATACTATATTTTGAATCAGTATAAATTATTATATTATAAATAATATCTTGCAAATTTTTTTTTATAGTTTTCAAAGCTTTTAGAATTGCATATAATTCCGCTCGCTGATTTGTTGGATTATCTGTAAATTTTTTTGAAATATTATCAAATTCTCCATTTGGAAAATACACTCCATAACCACATTTTATACCGTCTTTTTTTTTCATACATGAACCGTCTGTAAAAACTACTATCTTTTTCATATAATTTTATATTATAAAAAATAAATATATATTATAAGATATGCTTCATGGTCTCGAAAATATTAAGTCAGAAAACGAAATTTCTGATAGTTCTGATGTATCTGAGGAAACTCCATCATGGAGTGATGTTAGTGGAATAGACACAGAAGAACAAGAAGAAGAAGTAGTAGAAGAATTTCAAGCAATAAAAGATGTTTCAAGTAAAGAAGAAATAATTAAATTAAATAATTTAGAAGAACAATTGGTTAGTATTGGAATGCAAAAATCGGAAAATTTAAAAGAAGAAAAAATAAAATTGCAAAATATTGGAAAAATACTAAATGAACAAATGACAATTTTAAAATATGCAGTTAAAAAATATAATAAAAAAGTGGCAAAAGTAAAAATAAACTATAAAAAATATGTTATTTATAATGAAAATGAAGATGAAGATGATGGTGATGAAAATATTTCTAGTCAAATATCAGAAGATGAAAATTTTTTAATTCCTACAAAAAAAGAAGATAGTAGTGTGCCAAAGCTTGATGATGGTAGTGTGCCCAAGCTTGATGATGGTAGTATGCCTAAGCCTGATGATGGCAGTGTGCATAAGCCTGATGATGGCGGTGTGCATAAGCCCGATGGGAATAATAAAAAATTTCCTCTTAAAACAGATATTTTATCAAATGTTGAGCCAAATACAATAATTGTTGATCCAGCAGGTTCAGCTTTTATGCCCAAGCAAACTACATATACAGGAGGCGGACTTTCCGGAATTATATATAAACATTACGGATTAATTGGTGTATCACATAAATTATCTCCAATTAATGAAGGCGATGCTAAATTAAATGACGAATTAAATCTCCCAAATAATGTTAAACTTATACATGCTGTTGGACCTAATTATAGCGACAAAAATACGGACAATAATTTTTGGAATATTCTTGATAAAACAATAAAAGCTATTGGAGATGAAATTGTAAAATTAAGAGCTTTGGGAGATAATACAAAATATATAATTAGAATTCCTTTCATATCTTCTGGAATTTTTGCTCCGAAAGATTTAAACTTTGAAGAATACTTTGGTAATTATTATAGCTATGTTAAAACAAATATTATAGATCCAAATTTAACGATAGAATTAGCAGCAAGAGAACAAAAAATTATAGATTCATATAATAAATTGCCATAAAAAATATAGATTTTTATCTGTTTATATATTATATGTATAATAAGTATTTGAAATATTGTAAAAAACTTATGCAGAATGGGGGAAAATTATGTGAGATAACTGATAATGATAAATATGAATTTAAAAGGGAAAATGATGGAGAAAAATTTTCGTATAAAAATTCGATGGGGGAAATTTTTAAAATCACTGATATAAAAAATTATCCTTTAATAGGAAAAGGAGCGCATGGTGAAATTAGAAAAGTTTTAACTAATGAAAACAAAACAATAGTTGTTAAAGAAATTTATACCAAAGAAGATAATGGTAAAGATAATTATCAAACAAATACTAGTTTAATTTGTTTTGAATTAGAAATTTTAAGAATGTTAAATACATCAGAAAAAAAAATATTATTTCCAGAATTATATGGATATTATGTTGATAAAACAAACCTAAATACTTTGATTTTTATGGAATATATTTCTGGTATAAAATTTTTCTTTTCATCAAAATATATTTCCGGTGAAAAAATTTTTGATTTTAACAAAATTGTTTTAAATCTTACTTCCGGATTAGAATTCATTCATTCTAAAAACATAGTTCATAATGACATAAAAAATGACAATATTATGATTGATAATGAATATAATGTAAAAATAATGGATTTTGGAATTAGTTGTCTTTTGTCAAATGAAGATAATTGTTGTTCTTTCAATTGTGGTAAAAAATATTTGGGAACTCCTAATTATTCCAGTTTTGATTATATATATTATGCAAATGGTGATGATAAAGACAACATGAATGAAATTATGAAAAAAAATGATATGTGGTGTCTTGGAATTACAATTTATTATTTTTTATTTGGAAAAATACTTAATGAAGATGAAAAAGAACAAGATAATCCCAACCCTAACAGTGATAATGATAATAAAATTTCAAATATTATAAACAGGTTTTTTAATCCTAAAATGTCAAAAAAACAATCTGAGATGGTAATATTATCAAAAGGTTTAATGTATCATAGTTATATTGAATATAAAGATAAAGATTTAATAAAAAAAGCTATAAATGAAGAAATTAAAAAAAAAATAAAAATAAATATTTCTGATGAAAAACTGAACAACAAAAATATTGAAATAAATAAAAATGAAGTATCCAATCTACTTTTTAATTTACTTAATTTTGATTATAAAGAACGAAAAATCAGTTTTGTTGATGATACAATCCAAACCAGTTCTGTAAGACAGGTGCTAACACCAGAAAATACAAACACATTTGCAAAAATCAAATAATATTGTCAATAATAAAAAAAAATTGATAATAATAATATAATATTCATATTATTACTATAAATATATACAATTATATAACAATGCTATCAAATTCATCTATGTGTTCGAAATCAGAACGTGCTAATAACATCAGTAAAATTACTGATACTTTATCTATCGCTACGAAACAATATGATTTGAAAGATATTGCATCAAAAAATTTATCTGAATACAATAATAAAAAAAGACCAAGAAGTGATGATGAAAAAATGAATAGATCCACTATTGCATTGGCATCAACTGTGTCTAGTATTATCGCTCCACCAGTTGGTATAACAATAGGAACAATATTATTGGTATCAGAAGCGATTGAAACATATCATCATATTGCAACGCCTATTCAAATAGAGATAAATAATAATATCACTAAATCATTATCTCAAAATAAATCAATAACAGATGATATGATAAGAGATGTTATTTTTGATAGATGTGTAAATTTAATTCCTTAATTTTTTTACATAATACAACAATCACTTCTTTTTGAAATATTATGGTATTTATAAACAGAACCTCCTGAATATTCACTAATATCAAGATTGTCATTATAAGGATTATTGAAAAAATAAGATTGGTTTCGCCCATTTCTATCTCTTTTACAATGAAATGCAGTAGCACAAAACCAATCATTCATATTTCCATATATAAAATCCAAAATTTTAGTTGGTTCTTCTAAAAATTTAATTCCTTTTATTTTTATTAAATTTTCTTCGAATTTATCAATAAAATTTTTTTTAGTATAATCAATTGTGTAATCAACAGTGTTGTTGGAGTCTGAAGGGAACAATGATGAAGGTAAGACTGGTAATGGTGTTGTAGTATTTTGTAAAGATTTTTCTTCATATTTTTTTGGTTTTTGTTCAATAATTCTCCAATGATATTCATTAATAAGTAAATGGAAATTTTCAAGAAGAATATTAATAATATATATAAATTTCAATTCATTGTCTAATTCCAAAATATGTTTAATGGTACAAAATATTTTTATTATTTCACTTTGATATACAAATGGACCAAAACAATTTAAATGTTTAATCATACATGCTGTAAAATCAATTATTGATGCAAATATATTTCGTTTTTGTAAATACTCTTTTGCTATCATATTATTTGTTATTTTTATTTTTTCCGTATATTCATAATTTTTTTTCTGATTACTTGGATCATAGTGATATAAATCTTTATCTAAAATTTTATGATCATATACTAGAAAATGATTATCATAACCAAACATATCATCATGATTAAAATTTACAAATAATAATTCGTAAATTGGAAAGAAACTAAAATTATAATGATAAAAATCTCTAAATGTCTTCTTTACTTTTTCCATAATTTTACACACATGTGTAATATTTTTATTTTTACTATAAATTGGATTGATAATTTTACTCAAATTAAAATCAATATATAAAATATCATTATTCATACTTATTTCTTTATGCTTCATTTCAGAATATTTTTCTATTATTTTTGTAATTTGCGCAGTTTTTTGAATGTAATCTAATATTTCTTCCTTTTTATTATTTGAGTATATAGATTTAATTATTTCATCATTCATATCCACAAGTTGATATAAATTTCTTTCATAATCCGATTTTAAAGGTAACAATATATCCATATATTTATAATATTGATATGATGATTGTTTGACACCACGATAAAAGTGGTAATTCCAAAAATTATTCCTAATACTTTCCGCATTTACTAAAATACATTTTGATTTAGAGATATAAATAATATGTTTTTCTTTTTGCTCATTTGTATTTTCTGTTTTATATATATCTACCAATAATTTTAAAGTTTCAAAACAATTTGAAAAACTCATTATTGGTGTTATCAAACGTTAATTGTTATATTAATATTTAATAGTCAAATATAATAAAAAAATCAATTTTTTTACTTTTTTTACATAGAAAATCCAAATCCCAATTTAAATCCATCAGAAGTAATACCTAAATTAAAATTATTTCCTTTACCTGAATTTAATGTTGTTTGCAATTCTGTATTACTGCCTTGATAAACAATACCAGTTGTAAAATTATCATTAATACGAACAGATGCATCTGCAACAAATCCAATACTATTCGCATTACCAAAATTATATCCTGTTCCAATAGAAAACACATTATTGCTTAATGTAGTTTTTGCTAATATTCCTGTGCTTGTATCACATCCAAGTTCCATTTTGCATCTCCCATTTTTATTTTCATTTTCATAAGAAACAGATGAACCAACAAATGGCTTTTCATAAAATTTTCCACATGTTGCATTTACATTATATACTTGTGTTGTATATTCATGTTTCATATGTGTTGCTCCAATTGTAAGAGACTTCAATATTTCATTAGTTGAACCTGATGTATAAATTTTATTACTCATTGTTATGTTAATATTGTGACATATTTTGATTGTAATATTTAAAAAGTTTAAATTTCAATTTTTTATATCTTCTATGAGTGATGACAGTGTGTAAAAATAAATAAAAAATATAATTCGCGACAAATAGCCATGCAAAAATATATAAAGAATAATATATGGAAAATTTAGACAATATTAAATTAGATGAACTTATCAATAATTTAAATGAAGATAATATTATTTCAAATCCCATTGAAAAAGTATCAAATATATCAAATTTATCAATGTCTGATATTGAAACTAACATTGCTATTAAGAAAATAAATGAATATATTGACTCTGAAATGGATAAAAGTATAAAACAACCTTTTCCACAACAAAGTAGAAAAATGCGAAATCAAAAACAAGTAAAAATAATTGATGATAGAAATCAAGAAGGAGGCATTATTTCTAAAATCCTATCTGATACCGATATTTCATTTGGAAATCGTAAATTTCCCAAAAGAACTATTTATTTAATTGTTATTCTCATTTTAGTTGGCGTTGGAATTTGGTTTTTAACAAAGAAATTTAAAAATCTTGATAAAAAGACAGAGCAAAAACTTAATTTAAAAAATGAAAAAAATAATAAAAAAAAGAAGTAATTTCTACATTTGATTACATTCTACATTTTTGTTTGTTCTTTTTCTATACTTTTCACGTACTCCATCACAATTATTAATTTCTAATTCTGATATATATTTTTTATAACATATATACTCACAATTTGTATTGCTATTTTTTTTAATTCCAAAAATTTTACAAATAATTTCCTTTTCTTTTTCAGATAAATTTTCTATTTTTTCATGATTTATATTTATAGTAATAAATAAATCTCCATATTCTAATTTTTCAGTTTGATATTTTGGCATTCCCCTATTTTTTAACACTAATATTTCTCCTTCTTGACAATACTTATTAACATTTAAATCAATTGTTTCACTGCCTAAATTAACTATTTGCTTTGTAAATCCTACCAATGCTTCTCCAATACTTATTTCTATATTCATAGATAAATCACCATTGTCTATTTCCCCTTTTTCTTTTATGAGAATTCTCTTGAATATATCATGTTCTATTTCTCTAATTATAAAAATTATATTTGATCTCTTCTTTTCAAATTTATATGTATCTTCTGGCAAATAACTATGTCCTTCCCCATCGATAACTATTGGACATCCATTATAAACTCCCATTGGAACATCTATTTTTATTTCAACATGTTCCTTCTTCATTTGCGCTCCCTTGCATTTTTCACAAATATTGTCATAATCTACCTTTTTCCCCTCTCCGTCACAATCATCACACACTACTTGTGACACAAGATTTGCTCCCATCATCTTAAAAATATTCCCCCTTCCTTCACATTTCGCACATTTTTGATTTGAAAATCCATTCTTTGTTCCATAACCATAACATTTACTACACAATGATGCACGTTCTATTTTCCTTACTACTGAACATCCATTATATAATTCTTCTAATGTTAATTCTAATTCATACTGTACATCTGGAACTTCATCTTCTTCACATGCTTCTCCCTTAAACATTGCATTTATATTATCAAAAAAGTTAGAAAAATTTGCCATATTATTTTTATCTCCATTATCATATATTTCTCTCTTTTTTGGATCTGACAATACATCGTACGCTTTTGATAATAATTTAAATCCTTCGCCATTATCTTCTGGACACTTATCTGGATGTAATATTTGAGCTAATTTTCGATAAGCCTTTTTTATTTCATTTTCAGAACAATCTTTTTTCACTCCTAAGATATCATAGTAATTTTTTTCTGTATTTGACATTATAATATATTATTATTATTATTATTATTATTTATATAATATTTTATACATAATAACAAAAAACAAATAACATACTATAATGTCAAGCGCTAATAATACTAATAGTAGTGTTTTATCTATACAAACTATTAGCGAAGAAGAAAATAATGAAGATGATAATAATGGATGTTTTTATAATTTGATAAATAAAATTAAAAAAATATATAAAAAAATATATGTAGATAGCAAGTATTTAATTAGTGTTCCAATAATGGTTTTTACTATTGTTACGTCAGTATATATCACAATAATAGTAAATAAAATAAGTTCTTTTTATATTTTATTTGATGATTTGGCAAAACAAAAAGTCTATCCAATAGATATCAATTCCATAAACATGGCTATAATATTTTTTCCATATCTTGTCAATAACATTTCTAATATCACGCAAAATATAAATAGGTATGAACAAAAAATAGATATTATTATTGCTCTTTTGCAAGATATAAGAAATAACATGGAGAAATATAACTTATGATTTTATAATGTATTCTTCTATCGAATTTCCAAATGTTATTTCATATTTATCATCATATAAATATTTTATATCATATGGTTTTTTATCTATTGCAAATACTACTGAATAATCCTTAACTACATCAAAACTTGGATTTAAACTATTCGCCTGGTGTAATCTATATAAGTTTGCTAAAACTGTTATTCCTTGTCCAGCTTCAAATAAAAATAAAAATTTATCATCTTTTCTTGTATTTCTTATATTATGCGTTTTATGTGTAATTGCTATTGGCGTTATATTTTCGCTCAAATATCGACATAATCCTTGATCATAAAAAGTTTCAAATAAATTGTAAATATGCGATAAAGTACATTTTGTAAAATTTGTGATTTTTTTCTGGTAATCCCTCTCTATTCTAAAAACACAAATATAATTCTCTTTTTTTACATTCATATCTCCTATATGTAAAAATATATATGAATATACTGTCACATGCCATCCACCTATTATATTGACATATGGATCTCGTATAGTTGGAAAATATATTAATTTACTTAGTATATCACTATTTATAACTATAATTTCACTACCATTTTTTTCAATATCTTTGAAAACTATTTCTATTTGTAATTCTCCAAAATAATCTATGTAATTTGCAATATTCATTTATTATAAATAGGTAAAAAAAAAATAGTTACATACTGATATATTTTATTACCGACTGTTTAACATAATTAGAAACGTAACTTTTAACATGCTCTTCCAATTTTATTAATGTCTTATAATCTGTATTCTTCTTATAATAAATCATTGTTAAATATTCCTGATATTTTGTTGATATTAAACTCGATATTCCATGTTTGTTTTTCTGTATTGTATTCCCTATACATTGTGCCTTCCCATCAACGTATTTTATATCATCACACAAAAATATATTATCTAATGGATTTGGCTTATTTCCACTAACATAGCCTGCCGTTGATTTATATATAATAATATCATCCATATATTGTGAAAAATCATCTTTAAATATATCTTCTTTTTGAAAATGTGTATCTACATCTAAAACAAAAGAAAATAATAAATTATAGCTATTGTTTGATTTAATTCTATTTGATAAATATATTATTTCATCCATTATTAATTTTTTATTTTTATCTTGTTCCGTTTTTGCTATTGTCATTTCCAAAAATTCTGGACATTGCATTATAAAACTATCCGTAAATTTACAAAACATATTCATATCTTTAATACTATCTACTATATTCAGCAATTCATTTATTTTCCTCATCATATCACACACTACTAATTGAATACTTACACAATTATTGTCATTGTATATTTCTCTATGCATAATATGGCGCATATTGAATAATTGATAAATATTAAATTGACATTCTTTTGGATACGCTATTGTATTATTTGTAATAATTGCTTGGGCTATCAATGATTTATAATCAAAACTTGAATTTTTACCTATCATTTTCATATCTCTTGTAATATAATCAAATTTATCAACATCCAAACTATTTGAATTATTTGACACTATTTGATATATAAATCCCTTTGCATTTTTTGGCGGATCTATAATTTGTTGTATTAGTTTTATATGTTCATCGCTTACTCTTGATGATAAATAACTCGATTTTTTTATTATATTTTTAATTAAAACTTGCGATCTTGTTTCATGTCTCGAATTTTCATGCTGTTTTAATTCAGAATAATTTATAAATACATCATCAAATAAATGACTAAATGGACCATGCCCTAAATCATGACATAGTGCTGCTATATTCACTAATTCTTGCAAATATTTATCAAATTCACATTTCTTTTCTTTGTAATTTTTATCTATATAATCAGTTAATTCTGGTATATTACGCAAATATTCATTCATGTCTTGTTGTGATGTTGTATCTGCCAATCGTTTTGTTAATTCCTTTGATTGAAAATAAGTTCCCAATGAGTGTTCAAAACGAGTATGAATAGCATTTGGAAAACTATAATGTGCCACTCCTAATTGTTTCATGTCTCGTAATCGTTGAAATTCAATACTGTCTATTATTTCAGAAGCAAATCTTGAAAATTGAATTATCCCATAAAGAACATCATTTACTTTTTTATTTACTGAACATAAATCTGTTATTAACTTATGTTTTTTATCTATTTTTTCAATTTGTTGTTCCATTGTTTTTATTTTATTTTATTTTATTTTGAATTATATTTTTCATTTTATTTTTCAATTTTTATTATAATTATTATAATAATGTTCTTTATTGATTAAGTGATTTTGTTTCAAAGTAACGCCTATCATTTCCTCTAAACCATGTAAGTCCATCATCCTTACCAAATTGAAGGAATGTTTTTTTATCTTTTGATGCGGTTATATCTATTGGTCCATCATTTGTCTTTATCAACAATTCTCCCTTCTCTGAAATTAAACCCATTCTATTTCCCTTTCCAACAATATTATTGTTGTCTCCTTGTATATCAATATTTCCAAATTTTCCATAAATTTTTGCATCAATTCCTTCTTCTAACTCAATTTTTTTACATTTTAAAAAACCCCTATTTTTAATATCAATACTTCCATCTGCATCAATTGCTACATTGATATTATTTCCTGTTCCCACATTAATTCCTTCCACATTAATTTTTCCTAAACTTTTCATTGTTTTACATTCTATGTTATCAACTTTCAAAATACCATTGTTATACACAGAAGCTAAATTTTGTATTGATTCCAACGCAATTTGTTTTTGTGGGTCATCAAAAAATTCAACTCCCCCATTATTTTTATTTATAAAAAATAAAATTATAATTATCAATATTGTCAATAATAAACAATCAATATTTTTATTCATAAAAAAATAAATCCCAAATATAAATGCTAATATAATCAAAAGGATTTTTATATTCATAATAATTATATATTATATAATTTTTTTTT
>Ga0169931_10014383_pt1 | contig 10716 bp, 10 predicted proteins | sample Kivu_15m_20L_FD_129675 | JGI IMG/M metagenome (GOLD analysis project Ga0169931, IMG submission 129675) | Freshwater microbial communities from Lake Kivu, Western Province, Rwanda to study Microbial Dark Matter (Phase II) - Kivu_15m_20L... | ecosystem: Environmental > Aquatic > Freshwater > Lake... | reverse complement strand
TTATTTAAATTATACATATACATGTATACACCTTCCTTGATGGTCCACGAACATATTCAATAAACTTTTATCTGTTGAAGTAAGAGACAGTACAAATCAAATTCGATGAATTAAAAAGTCAATCAATTCAATTTCATTATTTAAATAAATTGTTCAACTAAAAATTACAGCCAGTATTAGTTTATACTTCTTTGACTTTTAGTACAGAGCCGTACGTAGGTAAGTCAGCCCGTCGTCAGCAGTGTCTTTGTTATCTCTCTGGGTTTTCAATTTTCCATCAAAATCAGCAAATCCAATGGATATGGACGCTGACAACCCGTGAATGTGCGTATGAATCAGATACTTTTTATTTGTGAGTGTAATAATAAGCTCACCATTTATGTAAGTCAAATACAATAATAATCAATGTAACAAAAATGTGGGTAGGAATCTATTTGAGTCTCTTCAATAGTGCATGGGTCCAAGTGAGAAACTCGTATCATCATCCATCGTCATCGTCACATTCACCCAGACGTTCTCCTTCTACTTCTCCATGGTGTCATCATCAACAACATGATCTTGATCGACGACTATATCTACAAAAACATCAATACAGAGGGAAGGATGATTATTTTGATGTCGATGATGAAGATCATTTACAAAATAACAATATAAATGAACAAGATCCATCATCTCGTCTTCCAACAATCCCTTTCCACAATCAACGCAAACGAAAAAATCAATCAGCATCCGCATTGCCAACTCGAAGATTTAGTCAACAAGTGGATCCAACTATTCTTTCACAAATTCAAAAACAACAACAGCAACAGAATCTGAAATCCATTTCGTCATCATCATCATCATCATACCAAGATACCCAGAGACCAGGAATATCGACAAAATCTACGAGAAGAAACGACAATAAACCCTTATTCTCCAAATCCTCATCACCTTCTACTCATCTTAGTTCATCCGATGCACCACCATTGGATGATGCAGCAATTGATCGGGTTGTTCTTTCATCGAAACATAAATCGATTGAGGAATTAGAACAAACTATGATACAACGATGGGGAACCAGTATAGATCGATGGAGAACCACGACATCCTCCTCCACAGCAACATCATCATCATCATCTTCGGTATCCAAGAATCGTATGAAGAATACCAAGAGCAAGAATGAAGATGAAGATGATGATCATAATTATGATGACGTGGAAGAACAAACAGAGGAAGATGAAAAACAATTGTCGAAGATGAAAATACGATCGAAACCTGTACTCAATCCATGGGATTCTCATGAAGCGACAAAAGATCGCAACAGCAACAAGATGATGAAGAAGGAGAGGATGGAAGATAGCAATGAAAACAACTATAAGAGGAATCTATCCTCCTCCTCATTCTCCAATCTGTCTAAGAATCATCGGCATGAAAAAGAATACAAGCGTGATTCATCATCTCCTTCTTTAGCAACAACAAGGAATAGTCGGAAAAAAGATTATGTTTTGAATTATAATTACATCGTTGATCATGATGATAATGTTGATGATGATTCTTCTATCCTTGAATATTATGATGAAGATGATGAAGGATATGAACCTACTACATCAGCCATAAAGACAACACAACGACAACGACAACAGCAGCCACAACAAGAACAAGAAAAGCAAACTACTCAAGATGGAAATAGTAAAACTAGGAGTGTATCTTCACAGCAACAAGAAGAAGAGGATGATTTTTATAGTCATATGATACGTCCAACTCCTATTGGAGGACATGGACGAGAACGAAGTATAAAATCATCATCACCCATAGTACAAAAAGAAAATGTAGATACAAAGGGTATGAGTAGTACGAATAGTAAGAGGGGTGGGAGTACTACTCCTACTACCACCAGCACCACAACCTCTACAAAAACGAGTACTTTGAATTCGTTTTTCTTTCATCCATCCCCACAACCATCACCACAATCGTCGTCATCTTCTTCTTCGTCATCTTCTTCTTCGTCATCTTCATCTAAAGAAAGTAAAATACCAACACCCAAGAAGAAGGAGGATATTTCTCCCAAGGATATAACGTTGACCATGAAGAAACCAGAAGATAAACAACCTTCTATCACAACATCTCCGATACTACGAGATTCAATGGGTCGAGAATTATTTTTAACCTTGGAACAAGCTCAACGAGATGCACAATTACATGACAAACAACAACAAGAACAATCATCATCATCATCATTATCCACGACATTGTCAACATCATCTTCCCTTCCCACAGTCGTTCCTGAAGGACATGGGAGTAACGTAAACGTACAATGGAAAGACATTGGCATTACACATCCTACTTTAATGGATAATTTACATCAAATGAAATGTTTAATACCACTTTCCGTCCAAACCAAATCGTGTCCATCTATTCTATGTGGAAATGATGTATTAATTTCTACCTTTACAGGATCTGGTAAAACCTTGGCATTCCTAACACCGATAGCACAACGAATTTTATTTGATTTACAAAATACTCCATCTACTTTACACAAGGAAAAGAATAATAATGATGATGGTGGAGTTCAAGCAGTCATTATATCACCGGGACGTGAATTGGCAAGTCAAACATTTGCGGTAGCAAAAAGTTTATTTCAAGGAACAGGAATACAAGTTGTTTTAGCGATTGGGGGGACACCCTTTACACGAAACTATGAACAAATACGTACCAAGAAACCACATGTAATCATTGGTACTCCAGGTCGTATGGCCGAACTTATTGTAGGTAAAGCCAATGAAAAAAGTGGTAAAATGAAAATTGCTTCTTTAGATACAGTTGTTTTAGATGAATGTGATGCGTTATTAGAATATGAAGCACATCGAGAACCAACGTGTGCATTAATGGATGTATTGAAGAAGCGACATGGTAATTCCTTACAATCCATCTTTTGTTCAGCTACAGCGGATGACCTATTACGGACGGATAGAAAGAAAAATCCTCCTAAAAACATCGAAGGTGCCAATATGGAAACATATTTAAGACATGGCTATGCTCATATCCAAGCGGATGATGATGATACATGGATTACTGGAATCAAGACAGGATCGACACGGGTAAGTCGCACAGCTATTCACGGTTCGATTCATATTCCCCATCCAAGGTTTGCATTAGACACAGTACGAAAAATTCTAAATACGGAGCCGATTCCTCAACAAGTATTGGTATTTGTAGATAATGCAAGAAGAGTAGGGATTGTGGTAGAAAAGGTATGAACGTCACTACACGAGACTCATAGAATATTATCGTTTTTCATATACTTTGTATTTTATATAATTTTTATTCCATGATTAAAGCTTGCAAATATGGGGATCATTGCTGCGCCGTTGCATGGTGGAGCTGGGAGTGACAAAGGTGAACGTTCTGAAGTCAATAAACTTTTACGTGAGGGATTTGTCGGATTAGTTGTTGCCACTGAAATGGCAGCGAGAGGCATTGATGCGCCATATTTAACTCATGTTGTGAATTTAGACCTTCCTACCGATGTCTCACATTACGCACATCGTGCAGGTCGATGTGGACGTGGTGGTCGTCCTGGTGTGGTAATTAACATTACCAAGGGCCCCATGGAGAAAGGCGTTCCTAAAAAATTCGCGGATTCTCTGAATGTAAAACTGTACACGGTAGAACCGCGATCTGGGAAATTAGCTATTGTTGAAGATTAGTAAAAGAAAACAAGTACAAGCAAAGCAATTAGGTTACTTTCACACCGTAGATATTATACTAGAGTTGAATCTATTGACAAGTACTGTCAATGTTTAATAATCGGCTTGTATCCTAACTAAACCATGGTAATCCATTCTTTTACGGTTTCATTCAGAAAGAATAGATATTCACGAGCATATGGATATAGGAACATGATTTCTCTGCGTGTACATAAGTAAACATTGAAAATAAATATCCGATACGTTATTCCTTCTTCTCTCTCGACGATCGCGTTCTATCATAATGTAATAATATCTTTGTCATTTGAGCAAAGAAACCTACATTGAGTACATAAAAACCCACCGAGGCATATAATAACCAATCGTATCCTGCCACTTCAAAAGCTTGTTTTAGAAAAATAGGCACCCAAATTAATCGACATATAATGAATAGAATATAAAATAAGACATAAATAGGAAAGGATTTGGATATTGTCCACCAACGGTAGATAGGAGAAGATATTTCAGTCATGAAACCTTTACTTGCACTTCGAATAGAATAATGTATAGGTGAGGCTTGTGTTCCAATATTCAATAAAAGTGAGATTAGGGCATGACCAGTAAACACCCAATCCTTCCGTTGAATGCAATCATATAAATCGACAAGAAAATAACCTCTTGAAAAGTATATAGGAACTAACTCTCGAAAAGTATATTCATCGTTGAAGTACAGGGATAGTGACCCTAACAAAACCACACCCAAGGAATGGGTCACATGTAATGATGCTTTCTTATCAAAACTATGTACTCCACCGCCCTTTTGATAATGAACCAAGTAATAATACGATAGTGCGTAAAACGTGAATGATGATAAGAGTATTTCATATCCTATCAGTTGGTCTTTGAGTTTCATTATCCACATCTTAAGGCAACTTGAATCTGTAATAGATTTACAGTAAATGAATTTTAACACATTTCGATGTGAATGATGTTTGGACGGAGATGGAAGCAGGAGATTTTCATAACATGAATAATAGGTTTCGATGACGATGATGTTCGAACTGAAAGAGTACGATGTACGATGTCGTGCGACCGTAAAATGTCATATCTGGTACTTACGGTGTGGGTAAGTACTTATTGTACCAGCTGCAGTTGATTCTTCCTCGTCCCCCCTCCCTTTCTGCGTTCTTCCCCCCAATTTTTTCTCCCGCACTCATGAAGTTGAAGCAAAAGAAAGATACGCGTGGTAATACGTACGTCGATCCGAAGTAAGAACTCCTACATACGCAGAAATCCTATCCTGCAAAAAGCTGAAAATGGCGTGCATGATCTCTCTAGCTAGCACTCTGACCTTCACTGTGTGATTGATACAGACAGCGACTTCAAGAAACGGATCAAAAACATCGAACTCCCCTGCCACAGGTTCCCTCTTTCTCTTATTGACATATCAATACTAGCAAAAATGAAAGTCGCTATCCTTGCTACTCTTGTTACTTCGGCTTCTGCTTTCTCGTCACAGGTGAGACATTTAGACTCTTGATCATCTCATTAACTAAACATGTGGTCTTGATGGATGGGTGATGGAGTGTATATTCCAAGTAAAGACAACAAACCGTTGGAACTATTCCTGCGTTCTACTAATAGTCAACGTGGGATGATAACAATGAAATATTTCTTCAATTGGAGTATGTCTCGTATGGAGGGATCAACTTGCTGTATCCTCTCGCCATCGTGACGTTTGTGTTTCTGGTTTTTACAATCGACGTATCTAAAAACATTCCAACTTACCTCATTGTTGTCATGCTCTAACCTTTTTGTTTGATTCTTTTGAACAAAGGGTACCGAGGCTCGTCGTGATGTAATCGCCAAGATTGCTGCATCGGGTGCTGCGTTTCTTCCTGTAGCTGCAAATGCTGTTGCCGGAGATGCTCCTAAATTTTCAATTTTTGGTATTGTTGGCGATGCCACATCCATGTCAGAATCTGCTGCATATGGTGTCGATCAAAAGGATCCCTTGTTCTCCCCATACTCAGTATACCCCGAGGCTTCAGAGAAGTCTCTTTATAAAGAAGGAAACGCTGAATCAATCAGCAAAAAGAAGGCTGTTGTTCTAGAGTCCAAGAAACGTCTTTCCCTGATCCCTGGATATGTTGCCAAGAAAGAATGGTTCAATGTAAAGGATGAATTGACTCGTTATATGTATGAGACTCGCGGTGCTGTACGAGGATTGGCAACCACGGCTGACCAAAAAGCGAAAGCCACTGAATTCTTTACGGCTATCGAAGCTACCTATGGAGCTGCTACTTTGAAAAAGGGCGATGCAGCACTTGCTTCGAACACCAAAGCGATTGCTGCCCTTGATGCCTTTATTGCCACTCTTTAATAAAATAGATCGATGGTAGTAATATTGATTCTGTTTGTAAGTAAATAAAATGTAGGTGTAGGCTCTTGAGTATCCATGCGGAACTGTGTAGAAGAGGCGATTGAGCGAGCATCGAATTTAAACGATTCGAGTTATGACACACAACATTATTTGTTACAATATTTATATACGTAATGGACTCTGCCATTCTTTAACCCAAGCCTAGAGAAAACATTACCGTAACTTTCCCCATACGCTGTCATATTTAGCGATCCGGTTCTCTACCTTGACTACAACAGTTTCTGTTCAAAGATCATAATTATCTTCCCTGATGAACTCAGCCGATTTTGAATTCAAAATTGGTGAAAAATCAAATGAGGGAGAAGAAGTAAAATTTATAATCGTTGGAGATACACTGCGTTTGTCTTTGCGGTAACTATTGTCCGATGTACGAGTAGAAACGAGTTCTACATTCATCGATCCATCTTTGGATTCCAACATGCGTATAGAGGAGGTCATTCGGTTGTAAAGAATCGAGTCACTTGATGACGATAGGGTAATATCTGAATGATTGTAAACGGGAGTAAAGCCAGAAAGGCCATAATACTCATTTCTTTCATTTTGAGTTATAATATTTTCCTCTTCACTCAATTCATACAACTCTTTATGAGAACTCTTCCTTTTTCGTGAAAGATATCTGGCAGAAAATACGGCAAGTATGACGAATAGAATTGTGCCTATGGCTATGAAAGCAATTGTAAGAGGGTATGCTTTTCCGTCGTTCCCTTTGGCTTGAGGAGCTATCTGAAGGGTAGAAGTTCCATCATTCAAATACTTAAGACTCACTATTGCTGGATGTACAGCATTTAACGACCCATCATTCATTACGGATTCAATGGCGTTCGTAGATACAACTATTGTTGATTGGACATTAGTCTGTAACCGACGACGATTAGTAAAGGAAAAATATAAGGTCACACCACCTTTAATCGGAAAGCAATTATTTTCATTTGATGCAGATTGACATAGCCCTACAATATGGATAAGAGAGCGGTCAGTTTGATAGACCATGGAATCATCTTTACTTCATGAAATCGTCGAAGCTTACCTTGAAGTGAAGAAATATCGATGTCGGGTGGATATGAACTTATGCCAGCTAGTTTAACGCTGCTCCCGAGCTGTCGCTGCACTACCTGATGCTGTAAAACTCTTTTGTTGCAATTACGATATAAGCTCTTAACCAGTGTATTCGTAACTGCGACTTCGAGATAAGGAAGCACGTCTGATGGATTGACACCCTTAATTAATTCCATTTGATAATTATAAACCACTGTAATTTGGTTTACTGTTTGTTCTCCTATAGTTCCTGTGGATGTCTCACATTGATTTACTGATGGTGCTACAGATGGCCTGAGAGTAGTTGTGGGCTTTCCTGTGTTATTGTGTGCGTGGTAGAATCTGATTCAGTATCAAAATCATCAACAGTTTCTAATACGATGACGCTATGCGATATACACATACCTGTTGGGTGTTGTGATGGTAAAGCCGTCGGTTTCCTACTGGGATATTTTGTTGGTTTCGGGGACGGTTTTCTTGATGGTCTTAACGAAGGTTTTCTAGTGGGACGTTTTGTTGGTTTAGAAGACGGACTAAGAGTTGGGCGAAATGTAAACAATGGTATGTTCGGAGGGTTAGAAGAGTTCCTAGCATTCAGGTCTACGTTATGTCGATCATCAGTTATATTTGCATTGAAGAAAAAACTCCTACAAGGGTCTATTATTGTGGAGATTACGACGATGGCAATTTGAAACTGAATCATGATAAATCATAGGGACTCGGGAGGCAGGTGGTTTGATTGTCGGCGTTGTTGATTCCCTTTCAAGGACTTAGTCAGATTGAATAATTACAATTGGTTTAGCTTCATTTAGTATCCTATTGGTATTACAATTACTTGACTGTAAAGCTCAAAATTCGCAGTAATACAGTCCCGTGAAAGCATGTTTGTAGATTAAAATAGCTTTAAAAGATATCCTGTTCAGAAAGAGTCTGTTGTTGTGTATGTAGTACATTTAGGACCAACGTATGCGTTTCTATTTTCTATGTTACGAGTTACCACAGTAGGAAGCGTTTGGCGATGACCGGGTCCGGTGCTAAGGTTAACGATTTTCGTCAATGTTTCACTTGTGCATTCTCTCCATATTATCATAATAATAGTTTCCAATCTTCGTCATATGAGAAATTTGATGTTAAGGATCTACCTCGCTGAATCGGTCAAATCACTTCAATCATCATTAGTCCTGCTTCGTCTGTCCTGGCTACATATGCAATCCTAACCTGGGCTAAAATCTGGCACGAGTAAGAACGTAGGTTCTTTATGCTGTATTATAATGATAAGTACCTATGTAAGTCATACAGTAGAAAAATGCTTGTATTGTCATTCGATCGTATTCTGTAGTTCTGTGTCTTTCAGTAGACCTGAATTTTCACAGATCAAGCAGCTATGCTATATGCTATGTGTAATCAATATGAATGCTAGAGTAGAAATCAGACGACGATGAGAACTCTGACCTATCATATCTCTGATATTATGTTCGAACTAATCCTTTATGAAAACTGAAAATGTTGCGAATGATTGCAAGCTCATCAGGAAGAGCGCGGCTCAGACCAGATTTAATGTACAATACAATAATAGATAATGCTTTACATAGTAGTCGTCGCTTCCTAGCTAATCAAACACCACAACCACAACCTTGGGTGAATCCAGTGAATCGTGTTCCAGGACAAGCTTTGAAGCAATACTCGACTGATTTAACTCAACTCGCTGAAGAGGGTAAACTAGATCCAGTCATCGGAAGACATGAAGAAATCCGACGGGCCTTACAAATTCTGGCTCGACGAACAAAGTCTAATCCTGTTTTAATTGGAGAGGTATGAGACACATTCAGATACAGTTGAGCACAGACTATGGACTTCTAAATATATATTGTTTCTCATTACAGGCAGGAGTCGGTAAGACAGCTATTGCAGAAGGATTAGCCCAACGGTGCGTGTGTATGTTTTATCAGTGAATGAATATTACGATGACATACCTTTCTTAATAAATTAGAAATATCACATGGTATTTAGTATTACTAGTGGACAAGTTCCAGAATCTATGAAAAGTAAAAGAGTTCTTTCTCTTGATATTTCATCTCTGTTGTCGGGTGCTATGTTTCGAGGACAGTTTGAAGAGCGCTTAAAGTCCATTTTGGCTGATATTCATGCAGCTGAGGGAAAGTATATTATATTCATTGATGAGCTACATACGATGATTGGTGCTGGAAAGGGGGAGGGATCTATGGACATGGGTAATATGTTGAAACCTGCATTGGCTCGTGGTGAACTTCAAATGATAGGTGCAACAACTTTGGATGAGTATCGTATGCATATTGAGAAAGATGCTGCTTTAGCACGTCGTTTTCAAAGTGTCTACGTCGCTGAGCCAAATGTTGAAGATACAATCAGTATACTTCGTGGCTTGAAGGGCCGCTATGAAAGTCATCACGGAATACGAATAAGAGTAAGTCAAAACATATTAATTTTTAGCTTTTGCGCCAAGATATGCAACGAATGATACATTTCATGATTTTTTTTCCAAGGACGAAGCGCTTATTGCTGCTGCGACTCTCTCAGATCGATATTTAACTGATCGGAATCAACCAGATAAGAGCATAGATCTAGTAGACGAGGCTGCCAGTCGTCTACGTTTGGAACAAGAAAGTAAGCCAGAAGTCATTTGGAAGGTGCGTAATATTCTGCTTCTTAGTATGATTTGATTTATGAAACATTCATATGCTTGATTCTTCAATCTGCAGGTCGAGCGTGATCTTCTTACGAAGCAAATAGAGTTAAGTGCATTGGCTAATGAGGGGGACGATAAGAAATCACTAATTCGTAGGGAAAATGTCCAAAATGAGGTTAATACTTTGAAATTAAAACTTGGTGATCTAAACAAGATATGGCAAGAAGAAAGATCAGTGCTTAATAAGGCTAAGCGGTTACACGAAGAGCTCGAGCAAGCTAAACGTGACTTGATTCAAGCAACTCAACGTGGTGACTTTAACAAGGCTGGTGAGCTGATGCATGGAACGATTCCTAAACTTGAAAGGGAATTAGAATTGTTTGAGAAGGGTGAGGTTTCGTTCGAATCATCCCCGAAGCAGGGTTTAAATATGAAGAAGGAGATGAAAATGCTATCGGATGCTGTAACTGCTGAGGCTATCGCAACAATTATCGGACGTCATACTGGCATACCCGTGTCTAGGATAACTGGAAACGAATCCAAAAAACTGCTGAACATGGAAGTAAAATTGAGAGAGCGAGTAGTCGGTCAAGATCATGCACTTGTATCCGTTAGCAATTGCGTTCGACTGGCAAGGACAAGACTCCAAGCTAGGAATCGTACACTTGGTAATTTTTTGTTTCTTGGTCCAACTGGCGTTGGCAAAACAGAGCTATGTAAAGCTCTCGCTGAGTTCATATTTGATGACTCAAACGCGATGACAAGAATCGACATGAGTGAATATGGAGAGAAGCATACAGTCTCACGGTTAATTGGTGCACCGCCAGGTTATATTGGATATGAGGAAGGAGGTGTATTGACTGAAAGCATTAGACGGAGACCTTATCAAGTGTTATTGCTAGATGAAT
>Ga0169931_10014380_pt1 | contig 10719 bp, 10 predicted proteins | sample Kivu_15m_20L_FD_129675 | JGI IMG/M metagenome (GOLD analysis project Ga0169931, IMG submission 129675) | Freshwater microbial communities from Lake Kivu, Western Province, Rwanda to study Microbial Dark Matter (Phase II) - Kivu_15m_20L... | ecosystem: Environmental > Aquatic > Freshwater > Lake... | reverse complement strand
CGGGACTTCCACATCGTATTGGTCGAAGACGCCGCCGAATCCATCGGGAGTCTTTATCAGGGCCGACATACCGGCACTTTCGGGCTGATGGGCGTGCTAAGCTTTAATGGAAACAAAACCATTACCACCGGAGGCGGGGGCGCAATTCTCACCAACGACAAGGCATTGGCAAAAAGAGCAAAGCACTTGAGCACCACCGCCAAACTTCCTCACGAATGGGAATATCGGCACGACGAAATTGGCTACAACTACCGGCTACCCAACCTGAATGCCGCCTTGGGCTGCGCCCAGCTTGAGCAGTTGCCGAATCTTTTAAAAGCCAAACAAAAACTTAACAAATTTTATCAAATAGCTTTCCAGGGAATAAAGGGTGTAGACCTGATTTCTCAACCCATTCTTTGTCAAAGTAACTTTTGGCTCCAGACCCTAATTTTGAGACTAGGCAAAGAAAAAGAACTAGAGGCAATTTTGGAAAAACTCCAAAAAGAAAAAATCTGGGCCCGACCTGCTTGGAATCTTGCCCCGTTTTTAAAGCCTTACAAAAAAAACTATCACATGGACTTATCAACATCTATCCGACTGGTAAGATCCATTATAAATATACCAAGTAGCGGAAAGATCGCTGAGTAGTAAAAAAATTATTATCGGAGGAGGAATAACAGGGGTAACTCTGGCTAAACTTCTTTTATCCTCTGGTGATTCAGTGGTATTAAGAGAAAAGTCCGAAAACCTCGGAGGGGTCATGAGAGATTGGGCAGTAAATGGGGATTGGTTCTACCGAAATTGTCAATTCATAAGTGAAGAATCAGAAGTAAAAAACATTTTTAAAAACCTAGGGCTATATAATTTTCCAGTACGCTTTTCTTCTTACGTAGATTTGTTTGGAAAAGAATTAATTACAAATAATTTTCAGGGCCCAGTTTACGACGAACAAGTTGACAAAATAACACTTTCCACAAAACAGGAAAAAAAATCATTAAAAAATAGATTATCGCAATATCCGGAAAAGATAAGCTCGAAGTTAATAGAATGGATAAAATATTTGGGTTTTGACCCAACAGAAGCTTACGAAAATTTAGTATATTACTTCGGCTTAGACAGAGTTTACTTATCAAAACATACAAATGACCTTAAAGAGTATAAAAAAAATTCATTGCTTGCAGATACTTTGTATGGATTACCAAATAATTTTCTTGGGAAAAAATGTTCTTCAGCCTATTTACCACAAAAAGGGTATTCAAATTTTTTTGATCAAATTAAAAAAACATTAGAAAAAATAAAAATAATTGAAAAACCAAACATTGATTTGCCGAGTGAGATTCTAGAAGGGCTTAAGAGCACAAAAGAAAAGGTGCCCGATGCTAAAATATTTTGGACAGCAAGTCCTGTTATTTTGAATAAAGCGTTTGGGTTTAATAAATTATTGTCAAAACCGGTGGTTGCTTGCAATTCTGTTTTATACTGTAAAAATCCATTTAATAGTCCTTTTTACATACAAGTATTTTCGCTAAAAACACGAGTAACTAGAATTTATTTTTACGAAAATAAAGCTACTATTGAATGGCTTCCAAGTCCCAACAAAAGTGATAATGAGGAAGCTAGTGTATTGGAATTCTTTAAACTTATTTTAAATAAATTGTCAGGCACTAACTTCAAAGTTTTTAACATTCTTAAAACTTTTAAAGAAACTAGATTCATGTTGACGAATTATTATGATCTTGAGAACCTTACTCAAATATCAAATCAAGCTAAAAATCTCGGCCTTATTTGCACGCCGTGGCATTTTTACGGGAGAGATGCAAAAATTAGTTATTTTAAATCATACTTAAAATAAAAAAAATTAAAAAAATTATCTTCTTATTTATGAAAAAAAATATAGACAATTTAACCAAGGCTGCTCCCAAAAAAATCTTAAAAAAAAAATATTTTAATTACAAAAATCTTCTTTTATCTCAGGCGATGCGTGGCGGCGTAAGACATTATGTTGATAAAACTATAAATGCTGGGTTTTATATTGCCGCTTGGGCGCTTTCGTGATATCGATACCTCCAAAACAAGGTGGCATCGATGACAAAAAATGGTGGTTGTTTGTGGATATGGTGCTCGATTCCTGATATGAAGGCATTCTTTGGCTAGCACCTTACCGATAAGCACCTTACCGATATCTTCGTAAAAGGTCAGCAACCAGTCAGGGACTTTTTTCTTTAGAATTTCTTTTGCTCATTTCAAAAAAATGATTCGCAAAGAGAAATTAGCTATCCTCTTCAAATAATTTCATGGTGGATATTTGTGACCTTTAAAGTGTCAAATAAGCTCGTAAGTAGCAGAATAAAGTCTTTTTAAACCTGCGTTTATAGTATTTTAAATATATTATTTTTTTGAGCTGTACCTAAATTAAAAAACAAACCGCTCAGACAAAAAAATAAAAAATTTAAGAAGAAAGCAAAAAATCAAAAGTAAATTTAATTGGACACAAGAAATAAAGACAAAGCCGACTCCAATCTACATGTCGAATGAGTATCAATCGTTATTTGCGGATTATGATGACTGTTCTGCAAAAGTATTAAAAATAACTTGCGGCGAAGAAACTTCTTACCTGCCATTATTAATCAAAGAAATTGGTAATGGCTATAAAGAGGCATACTCCCCTTACGGATATGGAGGGTTATGGGGAAATTATAATTTAAATGAATCTGATGTTGAAAACCTTCGAAAGTTCTTTGCCGCAGAAGCTATTGTAGCTGTTTTTATTCGAAATTCTCCATTTCTAGAAAACGAAAAACAATGGCCTCGAAAATATTTAGAACTTAATAAAAAAACCTATCAAAGAAGACTTAAAAAATATAATGATTTTGATCAATGTATTCAAGACTTTCCACAAAAAGTAAGATGGTCTGTCAATCGCGCCTTACGTGCCAATCTTACGTGTAGATTCTTACCTTTGGCAAAATGCCCCAAAGACAACCTAAGCAGGTTTTATCAACTCTATGTAAAATTAATGAATGTAAAAAACATAACAGGATATCTTTTGTTTTCAGAAAAAATTATTTTTAATCATGGGCAGTTTTTGGGTAATTCTTGTGAGTTATTAGAGATTATTTCATCAGAGGGTGACAATATGATAGGGGGGGCGTTATTCATGCTCGATGATACTGGGAGAGTTCACTATCACCTCAGCGCAGCAACCGAAGAAGCCATGAAACTACAAGCGATGGAGTTTCTGCTGGCAACCTCCATTTATCGTTATGGAAAATTGGGTTATATGGAAATCCACCTTGGTGGCGGGCATAAACTTGACGAGGACGATGGGCTCAGTCGCTTTAAGTCTAAATTCGCGGACCGAAAATTGGAGTTTCACTGTTTGGCCTTGGTCTGCGATGAGGTGGCGTATAAGACTGAACGCGCTCGCCTGCCACTAGCCCGGCCTTCGCTCTTCCTGATTTCCGATTCGCGCGGAGCATTGCCGAACCCTAATCATGTCAAATTCGCGGGGCAGGTATGATCGGGGGAGATTTATGCTTCAACCTCCACCACAGTTCGGGAATGCCTGAGTAAACTGCTTGTGGGTAACCTAGTGTACATCAACTTTTTCGCATTCTGGCCGAGACGCGTCCACCACCTTGTTATCCGTATTTATGCAGGTGACCGTGACCAGTGAGTGCTACAAAGAACTACGAAATGCTCCACTCTGAAGGTTATCAAATCATGTCTTCGTCCCCGAGCATCGCAATCCTGACCACGGCGCGCTCTGATTTTGGCCCGCTCAAGCGGGTCATTAGTCTTTCTGCTAAAAAGTTCCATGTAAATCTGCTGGTGGCAGGATCCCACTTCCTTAGCTCTCGAGGCGACACAGTAAATGAAATCGAAACAGAATTTGGTATGTCACAGAACATATCCTTGATTCGTATGAGCGCGATGACCGAAAGTTCGGCAGTCACTGACCATGTTAACGCACTGGCTGATACTCAGCGGTTGGCATCCCGTTGGTTTGCAGCTAATCATTGCGACCTGCTGCTGTTCCTCGGTGATCGCTGGGAGCTTTGGGGAGTAACGCTTCCTGCATTCCTGCACGGTATTCCGCTGGCCCATATCAGCGGTGGGGAAGTGACGGAGGGTGTGATCGATGATGCTGTGCGGCACGCGCACACCAAGATATCTTCGCTGCATTTTGCAGCAACCGATACATATGCCGACAACTTGAGCGGAATGGGTGAAGAAGATTGGAGAATCACCGTCACGGGTGAATGCGGTCTCGACCAGATTCATGACTTCGACTTTGCTTCATCAGATAGTATAAAAAAAAACTACGATTTAGACCTGAAGAAAGAAACCCTTCTGGTGACCTTCCACCCATCCACGTTGGACTTTGAAACGTCGGTCGCCGCCCAAATTGATGTTCTGCTTCAAGCACTCGTGCCATTCATGGGTCGGCAATTAGTATTCACTGCGCCTGGGGTAGAGAAGGGTTCTGAAGTGATACTTGGCGCAATTCAAGACTTCGTTGCAAAACATCCGGGCAACCACTTCATCCCGCATTTTGGCTCACGAAATTACCTCACTGTAATGCGTGCCGCAAAGGTTGTCATCGGCAACTCATCGAGCGGCTTAATCGAAGCCTCTTCCCTAGGCGTGCCCGCCATAAACGTTGGGAAAAGACAAAAAAATCGCGTAGCTGCAGATTCGGTGCAGCACGTTGATTACGATGCCAAAGATATCAGCCGAGCAATCGAGCATGCGCTGACCAGTGATTTCCAGAACTTTGCCCGGAATTGCCCAAACCCCTATGACCCATTCAAAGACGGAAAAAACTCAGACCGTATAATTGAGGCTTTGACGAACGCGTTAAAACGTTTGCCGCGGGAACGATTGCTTGTAAAAAAATTTGACACCAAAATTCGGCGGGACCAGTGGAACCAATTGTTAAATAAAACATCAGCAATATGAAGAAGGTTTATGTAATTGCAGAAGCAGGAGTAAATCACAACGGCAGTGTTGAGCTGGCGCACAAACTAATTGATGCCGCCAAAGCTTCACGGGCTGACGCTATTAAGTTCCAGACCTTTAAGACGGAAAAAATTCTGACCCCCAGTGCCGAAATGGCAAACTACCAGCAAAAAAACATGAAAATGGAAGGCAATCAGTTCCAGATGCTAAAAGAACTAGAGCTTTCCTACGAGGCATTCGCCGTCCTGAAGGCCTACGCAAAGTCCGTTGGTTTAGAATTTCTCTCGACACCGGATGATGAGGAAAGCTTAGACTTTCTCGTCGATAAATTAAAACTAACGTGTATCAAAATCGGCTCTGGTGAGGTAACCAACTTGCCATTTTTGCGCCGAATCGCCGCCAAGCAAAAGAAAATAATTCTTTCCACCGGTATGTCGAATCTAGGCGAAGTTGAGCGAGCATTTGAAACATTACGTCAAATCAGTAAGAAAGAAATTGTTTTGCTGCATTGCACCTCCAACTATCCGTGCCCCCCACACGAAGCCAATCTGCGTGCTATACAAACTTTAAAAAACAAATTTAAAACCCGAGTTGGATACTCTGATCACACATTGGGAACTGAAATTCCCGTTGCGGCGGTGGCTCTAGGTGCGGAGGTAATTGAAAAGCATCTTACTTTAGACAAAACAATGAAAGGTCCAGACCACGTCGCCTCACTCGAACCGCAAGAATTCGCAGAGATGATTTATAAGATTCGATTCATTGAGAAAGCATTGGGAAATGGTGTCAAGGTTTCATCAGTAAGTGAAAATGAAATAAAACCAATGGTGCAAAAAAGAATAGTCACAGCCCGCAAACTTCCAGCCGGTATTGCTCTTAAAATTAGTGATTTGCATTTTAAGCGTGCGAAAAGCGGAATTTTTGTAAAAAATATTAATGGTGTCATCGGCTTAAAACTTGTAAAAAAACTACAGGCCAACATGCCAATCGAGTGGAACTTTCTGTCTAAATAATCTTTAAGCGCAAGTAGAAATTATGCAAAATAGAATCTGGGAAAAAGTCTTTAAAAATCAGACATGGGGCCAGTATCCCGCAGAACCACTTATTCGATTTATAGCAAAAAATTTTTATGCAAAGAACCGTAAGCGGACAAAAATACTTGAACTCGGGTGCGGGCCTGGAGCCAACCTATGGTATTTAGCAAGAGAAGGTTTTTCGTTCAATGGAATCGATGGTTCTGCTACCGCGGTGATGCAGGCCAAGGTGCGACTCAATAAAGAGTGCCCGGGATGGAAAAAGCTTGGCAAAATCATAAAAGGAGATATAACAAAAATAAATTTTGGTGAGGAAATATATGATGCTATAATTGATAATGAATGTATCTGTTGCCTAGACTTTGTAAAAGCAAAGCAAGTTTACCAAAAGTCACTCAAAGCCCTTAAAACCGGCGGAAAAATATTTTCAAGAACATTTAGTGCTGAACATTTTTATTTACAAAAAGCCCAAAAAATATCCAAAGGTACTTATATCTTTGCACAAGGTAGTTTAGCCGGTAAAGGTCCTGTACGTTTTACAAAAATTAAGGAAATAAAAATACTTTTTAAAAATTTTAAAATACTAAAAATTGAAAAACATTTTCAAAAAAGTTATAAAGAAGGAACTAATAATGCAGAATGGATTATTGAAGGCATAAAATGTAACATATAAAATATGAAACACATGAAACAGGCATCTTCAAAACTGCTTAAACGTGCTTCTCTTTTACAAAACGCAACAATCAAAAATGCTATCGAAAGCTTAAATTCTTCGTGTCTAAAAATTGCTTGTGTTATTAATAAAAAAAGAGAGTTGCAAGGAACTATATCTGATGGGGATATTCGTCGAGGTTTGCTAAAAGGACTTAACCTGAGCAGTCCCATCGCAAGCATCGTTCACAGGAATGCGCTGGTCGTACCTCCTGAGATGAGACGTGAGACGGTGATGCAGTTAATGGCCGCAAATAAGATTCAGCAGATTCCTGTAGTGAACAAAAATAAACACGTCGTTGGCTTGCACCTTTGGGATAAAATGACCCTCCCGAACCGGCGTCCTAATCTCATTATCATCATGGCAGGCGGAGTGGGCATGCGGTTGCGACCGCATACGGAAAAATGTCCCAAGCCAATGCTTCATATTGACGGAAAACCGATGTTAGAGCATATAATAATTCAAGCCAAAAAAGAAGGGTTCTATAAATTTTGTATTGCCATTCATTATCTTGGTAAAAAAATAGAAGATTATTTTGGATGGGGGAAAAGCCTTGGAGTTGAATTCAAATATTTACGAGAAAAGAATCCATTAGGCACGGCAGGCGCGTTAAGTCTGCTCAATCCAACACCAAAACTACCTTTTGTTGTTACCAATGGAGACGTAGTAACAGAAATACGCTTTGGTAAACTAATTGATTTTCATTCAAGCCATAACGCGACCGCTACAATGGCCGTGCGGGTGCATAAATTGCAGCATCCTTTTGGAGTAGTTAAGACAAAGGGAGTTAATATTATAGGCTTCGAAGAAAAACCCGTATTTGAAAGCCGCATAAACGCAGGAATTTACGCGCTTTCCCCACATGCTCTTAGAAGTTTAGAAAAAGGAAAAACCTGTGACATGCCTACACTGTTCGAACAAATAAAAAAACAAGGAAAAAAAACAATTGCGTATCCAATTCATGAAAACTGGATAGACGTTGGTAACCTTTCAGATTACAAAAAATTTTCAAATCAGAAAAAAAATGAATGGTAAAAAAGAATTTTGTTTGCAATTAGACTGGAACTTATACAATCCCAAAAATTTTATTTTTATATTCATTCCGCACCACAATTATTATAACAAAAACAATTTAAATATAGAATTATTGTACTGGAAAATTTTAAATTTTATTAAAAAAAGCTTTCTTCTTACAATCAAAGGAAAAGATACAAGTCCAAAGACCGTTGAATTTCATAGAAAATACGGATGGATTTTAGGAAAAAACAAAAACTACGCTTTTTTAGGAAAAATCGATGTTAATAATTTAAGCTTAAAAATAAAAATAGGTAAGAACTCATATATTTCAGGGCCTTCACTTTTCTGTGGCCCTGGAACTGTAAAGATCGGCTCGTATTCATGTATTGCAGAAAATTTTAAAACAATTTTAAATGAGGATGATCATAATTTAAAAAATCTAAGTTTCATAAAAATATTTCAAGAACAAAGACTATCTCTAAAAAACAAATTATTAATAAAAAAATTTAAAAAGCCTTTAGGAAACGTAAACATTGGAAACAATGTTTGGATTGGAAGAAATGTTACAATCAAAAATTTTGTAACAATTGAAGATAATGCAGTTGTTGGAGAAAACTCAATTGTAAAAAGCAAAGTGCGCAACTTTGAAATTTACGGTGGCAATCCAGCAAAAAAGATATCAGAAGTACCGAATCAAAAATTTAAAAAAAAATATAAAAAATGGTGGAATTGGTCTGATACAAAAATAATAAAATCAATAAGGCTTTTTCAATAATGAAAAATTTTTTAAATAGAATAAAACAGTTTTTGTGCAATCAAATTTTTGCTGCTGAAAATATGCTTTATTATAAAAGCGTAAAAATTTTTTTAAAAAATAAAAATGTTGCATTGGAAAACATCTCGCAAAATTGCAAATCAAAAAAAACTCCGAATGAATGCACAATTTGGATTTTAATAACCCCTTGGCTAGAAACTGCTGTCCCTTTTTTTGCATTTGAAATAGGTGAAAGTTTGTTCCAGAAAAACAAAAATATCGGTTTTATTTTTGATTACTCAACTCCATTTGAAGAAAATCATTCTTCAAAGTATAAAAAACTAATAACAAAACTAGAAAAAATAGCATCAAAAAAGTATCCAATTTTAGTTAGAAAAAATAGCATTGCAAAACAAAAAATAAAATTCAACACAAGTTTTATAAAGACATCAATTTTAGAAAATTTAATCAGAAGCTATAAAAGTAAAAAAAACATTTTAGATGATCCAAGCCTAATTTCCAATAAATTGATTACAATCAAAAATAATTTATCTGATATCGTAATTAAGTTAAAAAAAGCTAAAATTAAAAAACTTGTTATTCCAGGCGGCATTTATGGTTTATCATTCATGTATTGTTTAGCTGCCAAAAAAATAAAAGCTAGTTATTGGACTTTTGATTCAGGAAATAATCTTTTGACAGTTGCAAAAAATGGAACGGCTGCTCACTTTCCACAATTTTATGCCGGATTTAAACAATCAAAAATGTTTATTAAAAACTTAAAAATAAGAAAAAGAATTGTTAAAAGTGTAAACTTCACATTACAAAAACGCATCAATGGTACAGATCCATATCGCTTACAGCCGACTGCAAAAAGAAATAAACCTATCAACTCAGATGTGCTTTTACTTTTAAACAACCGACTGGATTCAGCAGCTATGGCCCAAAACAGAATTTTTAAAAGTACAACGGAATGGATTGAAACTACCGCCGAAATTTGTAATCAATTAAAATATAAATTGCTTATTAAACAGCATCCTTGTGAAAAGTACAAAAAATTTCGTTCTAAAGAATCGTTTTTTTACTTACAAAAAAAGTATCCTCATTACGTAAAGTTTATTAATCATAAAATGAAATATAACACATACAGTTTATTAAAAAAAACAAAAGTCGTTGTTCCTTTTAGTTCAAGATCCGGAATAGAAGCATTATTATTTAAAAAGCCGGTTATCTCCCATTCAAATGCTTTTTTTGATAAATTGCCATTTGTAAGCCGTGCTGAAAACAAAAAACATTACATTTCATTAATAAAAAGCGCTGTTAACTCAAAATTGCGTATTAAAGAAAAAAACAGCGCCGTATTAGCTTACTATCTACTCGAAAAATGTAGTTTTATTAATACCAGAATTACACCGATTCCAGATGACTTTATAAAGTGGGCTTTTCAAAATCCAATTAATAAAGATGAAAACTTTAAAAAGTTTATTGAATGCATTTTAAAAAATCAAAACCTTCATTTTGAAATATTTAAAACTAAGATTAAGAATTTATGTACATTGGCGTAAGCTGTTTAGGTCATGATGGGGCGATTGCCGCTTGTGGCGAAAAACATGGGGAGATTACTTATGCCTTGAGTGAAGAAAGATACGCAAACGAAAAAAACCGATGGTATTTTCCGATTGGAGTTTTGAGTGCCTGATTGACAAAATGGATGTTTCTAATGTCGGTATAAATACTTCGCCCCGCTGCATTCTACAAAACAAGACCAGAAACTAAATCTTTTCAGATATACAGGTGCCTTTTTTCTCTAAAAAACATGTTTATTAACCGCTTCAAACTCTGAATGCCAACAATTGCAATGATCATCGTTTGCTAAAAAAACGGTGCTGGTACTTAAGTTGGTCTGAGTCAGAGCCTTCAGCGGTTTTTCGGGACTAGGCTTTCAATTCTATTTTCTAGTCTATATCCCGAAATGTTCCATTCGCCTTTTGTAGGTTGAATTCTTTACTTAGAGGAGCCAAAGGTCTAAAAAGAGATTTATGTTACATCAAGTTAAGATACTGCGGCGCTTTTTAACTGGAAAACTCCTGTCGTTAATTAATTTAGATAGCCGAAAAGACACCTCTTTCATTGGGTTCAGAGCACAAATCATTGCTAAAAAGGGTGTTCACATCGGGGAAAATTCTATTATCGGGGACCACGCGTGGATCAATAATTGCTGCCAAGACAGTTCTTGCCGAATTAAAATTGGAAAAAAT
>Ga0169931_10014379_pt1 | contig 10720 bp, 8 predicted proteins | sample Kivu_15m_20L_FD_129675 | JGI IMG/M metagenome (GOLD analysis project Ga0169931, IMG submission 129675) | Freshwater microbial communities from Lake Kivu, Western Province, Rwanda to study Microbial Dark Matter (Phase II) - Kivu_15m_20L... | ecosystem: Environmental > Aquatic > Freshwater > Lake ... | reverse complement strand
GGCCGCGTAGGCGCATACGGCCCGGCGCCACTTATGAACGGACAGAACCTGTCCAAACAACCGGAGCCACCTCTTCGAACAACTGCGATTAATTAATGAAACCATATACATCTTTCCTCGCATTTCTTTTTCTGCTCTTTACCAGTTCGCACTGCCATGCCGATCAATTGATAGGTGTCGTCGTGGGTGTATCAGACGGCGACACGATCCACGTACTGGCTGAAAACACTGAACACAAAATCCGGCTGCTCGGTATCGACGCACCAGAAAAAGAACAACCATATGGTCAAGCCTCCAAGAAGAGCCTATCAGACCAAATCTACAATCAATCCGTAGTGGTCGATTGGAAGAAACTGGATCGGTACGGTCGCAAGGTCGGCAAAGTTCTTATCAATGGCGTAGATGCCAATCTTGTACAGGTGAAGCGTGGTCTGGCTTGGCACTACAAGAAATATGAGAATGAGCAGCCATCAGAGGATCGGTCGGCATATGCCAATGCTGAAGTCGAAGCAAGGCAGACCAAAACAGGTTTGTGGCAAGAACCAAATCCCGTGCCTCCGTGGGATTGGCGGAAGGCAAAACGGGGCAATTAACACCTTGAATTAGCCCGACACAACCCAATCTATCAACTAGCCTTCGGTTTTCTGTTGCGGCATCTCCTTCCTGCCATCCCTACGCAACATTTAATCCGAAGGCTTTTTTGTATCTGGGAATCTGCCTAAACCTACATTTTAAATCATCGTTTTAGACATCTTTAAGATTGCGGCTAAAGGTACCTCATGCCAGGCTCGCACAGCTTCACCAGTTAGATATTAATCAATCAGTTAGTAGGTGTAATATATGATTTCTGCTGGCGTTAACCCTAAATTCTTATAAGAAATTTGATCATGGATGCCAAAAAATCAACTTCTCGAAACAAACTCTTCATAACAGGCCAATTCATCTCAACCTGGAATCTCTGTAACATGGCACAAAATAACGATAGGCAACACCCCTCAAGAAAAGGTAATGCCCCCGCTCTGGATTCTGTCCCTCGGCACCACACCCCCTTCAAAATATTAACAAAATCCAGCTTCATTCGACCCCGTCAAAAAGCCACGATTTCAGCTTTTTTCAGTCTAGTTCGCCCGATTGGTTGTCCAAGACCAGGGGCTGAAAACCACCGTAGAGAATCGCCATGCGGCAAGGGCAATAGTGATGGAGGCGACGTAGCGTGGAGGGTACGGAAACGGATTATGACCGAAACTGGTCTACCAGTTCGCCCGGCTTGAAGACGCCGCGTTCGGTAATGATGCCGGTAATCAGTTCCGCCGGCGTCACATCGAACGCAGGATTGTAGACGGCCACGCCGGCTGGTGCGATCGGGTGGCTCCCGTGGATGGTGGTAACTTCCAGGGGGGTGCGCTGTTCGATCGGAATGTCGGCTCCCGTGGCGGTCTTCAAATCGATCGTGGAATAGGGCGCCGCGACATAGAACGGAATGCCGTGCGCCTTGGCGAGCACCGCCACGGAGTACGTGCCGATCTTATTGGCGACATCGCCGTTGGCGGCAATGCGGTCGGCGCCCACGACACAGAGCTGAATTTTCCCCTGTCTCATGAGTGCACCTGCCATATTGTCCGTGATGAGCGTGACAGGAATCTTATCCTGCATGAGCTCCCAGGCCGTGAGTCGTGCCCCTTGCAGGACAGGCCTGGTCTCATCGGCAATCACCTGAATCTTCTTCCCCTGCTCCCAGGCTGCGCGGATCACCCCAAGCGCCGTGCCATACCCCGCTGTCGCCAACGCTCCGGCATTGCAATGAGTGAGGACCGTTTGACCCTCTTGGATCAAACCTGCACCATGCTTCCCCATGGCTTTGCACAGGGCGATATCCTCATCCAGAATCGCTTGAGCCTCGGCCAGCAGCGCGGCTTTCACGGCGGGCACCGCCTGCGCGCTCAGAGACGCCAGCTTCTTCTTCATGCGATCGATGGCCCAGAATAGATTCACCGCCGTCGGCCTGGTGGCACCCAGATGATCGCAGATGGCCACGACCGCCTGAGAAAAGCGGGAGAAGTCTGTTGCCGAAACCGTCTGCGCCCCCAGTGCCACCCCGAGCGCAGCGGTCACGCCGATCGCAGGCGCGCCTCTGACCTTTAACTCACGAATCGCATCGGCGACCGCCCGATAGTCTCGGCAGTCGAGGAACTCCACATGTTCGGGCAAGCGGCTCTGGTCGAGCAACCGGACGGCGCCGTCTTTCCATTCAACGGTGGGAACCATGGTGACCTTGTACCGAGATTGGCAGAGAAGTGCAAGGTGCACCCATCGCTTCAGAAACACAGACTCGATTCGGACAGCGCGCCCTCCTATCGCCAGCGCCCCACCCGCAGCCAATTCTCCCGTTCGCCTTGCCACACAGGACGTCCAACGCTGACAGGGCGCAACGTCATATCGCTCGTCCGCTGCACCTGCACCTCGCTTGTCGAAATCCGTCCGGTCACAATGACCGCGCCATCGACATCGGTGCGAAAGATCTCGCTCCCTTCGCCCGCATAGGCGTCAAGCACGGTCTGAACCGGATGGCCATAGGCATTGTGCCGGCCGACCGAAATCACGGCATGGCGCGGATGAACGCGCCTCACCCAGTCGTGATCCAGCGAGCTTCGGCCACCATGATGCGGGACCTTGAGCACGGTCACCGGAGCCTGTCCCGCCGCCGTGAGCCGGCGAAGCCCGGCCGCCTCGACATCCGCCGCGAACAACACCGCCTGGGCTCCACACTCAAACTGGGTGACGATCGATTCATTATTGAGTTGCGAGCCGCTGACCGGAGGCTCCGCCGGCCTTGCCTCATCCGCATCGAAGGGATTCATCACCGTGAGCCGGCACCCGACGGAGGACACAATATCCTGGCCACGGCGCGCCCGGCGATCACGGATCGTCCGCTCCAGCACGGCGCGGCGAAGATCCTCAAACAGCGGCTCATGCCGATCAACCCCAGCATGCCAATATTCTTGAACCGCAAAATGGCGAAGAATCCAGGGCAAGCCCCCGACGTGATCCAGCTGGGGATGCGTGGCGATGACCGCATCGAGGCGCCGAATGCCGTGATTCCAGAGAAAGGGCCCGACAACGCCGCGCCCGACATCGAAGCGCTCATACTTGGCGCCCCCGTCGATCAGCACGGCCTTGCCATCCGGCCATTCAATCACGGCACTGTCTCCCTGGCCGACATCCAGAAAGGTGACGCGCCACCGATCCCCATCGACGACAGGACGCACATCCCAAACCCATAGGCCTATCGCAGCGCACAGCAGCGCCAAACCAGCCACAGGCCAGCGCCGTCCGGCTGAATTCCCCATTGCGATCAGAAGTCCCGTGTAAAACAGGCCCATGACCAGCGGGGATGGCGCCGACACACGCCAATCCATCGCAGACCATGAAGCGATCCCATGCAGCCCTCCCACCAGCCATTCGATCAGCCGTTGCTGCACCATGGCGAGCGAGAGCCCGTCAAGCCCAAGCGCCACGGTCCAACCGGACGTCACCAATCCCAGCGGGACGACCACGAACCCCGTGACCGGCACCGCGATCATATTGGTCAGCACCCCGACCCACGGAATTTGGTTGAAATAGCAGGCCACCAGTGGAGTCGTCACGATGGTGACCGCCAGACTGAGGACCGCTGCCTCGCACGCAACTCGGCGATACCGTTCCCACCGCGATTCCTCTCGCCGATCCCCCTGCGCCGATCGAGCCGCATGCCACTCGGCAACCTGCACGATCGCCAGCACGGACAAAAATGAAAGTTGGAAAGAAATATCGCCGATGGCGCGAGGATCGTGGAGCAAGATCACCAGCGCGGCCAAGGCCAGTGCATGAAGGAGCGCACGGTCGGACCCGATCCACACCGCCGCCAGTCCCGCGGTAATCATCATGGCCGCCCGCAACGTGGCGAGCTCTGCCCCTGCCAGCAGCGCATACAGCATCACTCCGGCCCACGTCACGAGAATGGCGCCGCGCGTGGGCGTCAATCGTCTCGACAGAGCCAACAGTACGGGCGCCGGCAATTGCACCAGCCCCCATCGCACCAGGCCAAATAGGACGATGGCGATCAATCCCAAGTGCGACCCCGAGATCGACAGGAGATGCACGGTCCCCGTGATCATGAACCATTCCTGGACATCCTCCTGTAAATACCCCCGTTCTCCAATGATCATCCCCAGAAAAATCCCGAGCGCCGGCTGGCGCAACGACCGGATCGCCGCGTCGCGAATCGCGCCCCGCCACCGATCGACCTGCCCCCATCCAGCCCACCACCAACTGCTCATCGCCGGCTCCAGCACCTGGACCGCCTCAGGCCCCGTCACCGTGGCGACCGCCTCGATCCCTTGACGTTCCACATAGGACGCGTAATCGAATCCCCTGGGGTTCAAGGATCCCGTCGGCGCTCGCAGCTTGGCGCGAAACGTAATCCGATCGCCATGCCATACCGCCCTTCCTGGATCACGCCAGGTCAGTCGAATCGTGGGCGGTGAAGCAGTCGATTCCCGTGGAGACTCGGTTTTCACCAACAGCGTCAGACGATGCGGGGCATGCTGCACCGGGCCAATAATTCGCCCAACCCGTATCTCGCTCAAATCGACCGGAGTCTCGTCGAGCGCATGAAACGCCCCAGGCGGCGGCACGACCGCCGCCTAATAGACGAGGCCCAGCAAGAAGGCCGCATACCCCATCGTCGCCCGCAAGGGCCCCAGACTACCTGCCCGTTCGGCGATCCACAGGGCCGGAATCAGCAAGCCTAGCAGCACACTAATCGTGACGGGAAAGAACGGAAGAAGAGATCCGAGCGCGAGACCGGCAAGAAAGACCGCAGAGAGGGACGGCAGCATAAGCCTTCCCGTAGCAAGTAGACAGGAGCGTCAGCAGAGATGTTTGCGCACGAGACGGGCGAGATCCTCCGCCACTTCCTTAATCTCGGCATCCCGTTCACCCTCGACCATGATGCGAAGCAACGGCTCCGTCCCTGAGTAGCGCACCACAATGCGGCCGCTCCCATTCAGCCGGCGCTCGTTGTCCCGGATCGCCCGGTCGATATCCGGGATCGACTCCAGATTGGGTTTCTGCTTGACGGTCACATTGAGCAGAATCTGAGGAACCGCCGACATCGCCGACGCCAATTCCGACAGCGGCTTGCCCGTCCGCTTCATCAGCGAAATCATTTGCAGCGCCGAAATCAGCCCATCTCCGGTCGTGTTATGGTCCAAGAAAATAAAATGGCCCGATTGCTCGCCGCCAAAATTATATCCGTCCGCCAGCATCCGTTCGAGCAGATAGCGGTCCCCCACCGGCGTTCTGAGCAGCGTGATGCCGGCTTTCGCCATCGACAACTCCAGCCCGAAATTGCTCATGACGGTCCCGACCATCGTCTGCTTGGCCAAGAGACCGTTGCGGTGCAGGTCGAGCCCCAAGGCAGCCATCACATGGTCGCCATCGATGATCCGCCCTTGTTCGGACACAAAAATCGCCCGGTCGGCATCGCCGTCCAGCGCAATCCCGATATCCGCCTGATGGTGGCGCACCGCCTCTTGCAACCGTTCCGGATGCACCGCGCCGCACCCGGCATTGATGTTCATGCCGTTCGGCTCATTCCCGATGACCTCGACCTTGGCGCCAAGCTCGCGCAAGACTTTGGGCGCCAGCTTGTACGCAGCCCCGTTCGCGCAATCGACCACCAGCTTGATGCCTTGAAAATCGAGGTCCTTCGGCAACGACCGTTTGGCAAACTCGATGTAGCGCCCCTCCGCATCGTCAATGCGAAAGGCCTTGCCGATCAGATCCGCAGTCGGCCTGAGGTGGCTGATCTCGTTGGACACGATCAATTCCTCAATGCGCGCCTCCATCTCATCGGGCAGCTTGAGCCCATCCTTGGAAAAGAATTTAATGCCGTTGTCCTGATAGGCATTGTGCGAGGCGGAGATGACCACTCCCGCGTCCGCGCGCAAGCTTCTGGTCAGAAAGGCAATGGCCGGCGTGGGCATGGGGCCGACCAGCAGCACATCGACGCCCATCGAGCAGATCCCCGCCGTCAACGCCGACTCCAGCATGTACCCAGAAATTCTGGTGTCCTTCCCGATGATGATTTGATGGCGGCCGGCACGGCGCATAAACAAATGGGCCGCAGCCCGCCCCAACTGCATCGCCATCTCGCTGGTCATCGGCTCAAGATTGGCCACACCCCGGACACCGTCGGTTCCAAATAATTTACGCATAGTCTTCCTGTTTCGATGAGGCCGCAGCGGCCTTCAGCGCAGCGGCCACCTTCACCACATCCAACATTTCCGCCACATCATGCACCCGGAGAATGGCCGCGCCTCGATCCACGGCCAAGGCCACAGCCGCGGCGGTTCCCCACATTCGTTCCTGCACAGGACGATCCAAGATCTTTCCGAGAAACGCCTTGCGCGACAGCCCGACGAGAATCGGTCGGTTCAACGCGCTGAATACCGACAACCGATTAAGTAATTCCACATTATGTTCCTGCAGCTTACCAAATCCAATACCCGGATCAAGCACGATCTGGCTTTGGGGAATGCCCGCCTGTTCGGCGGCTGTGAGCCGTTCTGCAAAAAATGCGCGCACCTCCGCCACTACCTCGTCATACTGCGGCGCCTGCTGCATGGTGTCCGGCATCCCCTGCATATGCATCAACACCAGGCCGGCCTTCATCCGAACGACGACGGATGCCATCTCCGGATCGAACCGTAAGGCCGTCACATCGTTCACAATCGACGCACCCGCGTCGAGTGCCGCCTGGGCAACCCGGGCCTTCATCGTATCGACAGAAATGGGAATCGCCACCCGTTTGGCCAGACTCGCAACCAGAGGAACGATCCGCGTCAGCTCCTCCTCGACAGCGACAGGAGACGCGCCAGGCCTCGTGGACTCCGCGCCGACATCCAGAAGGTCCGCGCCCTGCTCGGCCAGATCCAACGCGTGGGCCAGAGCCTTTTCCGGATCGAGAAACTGTCCGCCATCGGAAAAGGAATCCGGTGTCACATTGACGATCCCCATCATGAGCGGGCGCGCACCGATGTGAATGTGCCGCCCTCTCGCCAGCCACAGATGGCCGTCCACAGTATGCGCGCTCAGATTGTCAGGCATCGTTCGATAGGATTCAGCCTCTCCCGAGCTGCGCGGCGCCTGTTCGGCACAGCGACACGAGAGAAGCCCTCAAGAGGTCTTCTGCGTGATACTGGTTCACACAATACGGTTGCCGCGCTTCAGGTGCCCACCAGTGAAGCGCGGCGACCACGGATCGAGACTAGGCAGGAACGGTCTGCGAGGTGGCTTGTAAGAGAATCTGGTCGATCTCCGGCGCATCGAGCACTTCTTTTTCGAGCAAGGCTTCGGCCAGCGCCTTGAGGCTCGTCATATGTTCGGTCAACAGGCGTTTAGCGCGTTCATAGTTTTCCGTCACCAGCCGGCTGACTTCATGATCGATCTCCAACGCAACCTGGTCGCTGAAATCGCGCTTCGTCGCGATTTCACGCCCCAGGAAAATTTCTTCTTCCTTGCGGCCGAACGTCAAGGGCCCCAGCTTTTCACTCATGCCCCACTCACACACCATCTTGCGGGCCAAATCGGTGGCCCGTTCAAGATCGTTGCCGGCGCCGGTCGTGATGTGATGCAGGACCAGCTCCTCCGCAACCCGCCCCCCCATCAGGATGGCCAGATTGTTATAGAGAAAGTCCTTGGAGTAATTGTGGCGGTCATCCGTCGGCAATTGCATCGTCACGCCCAAGGCGCGTCCGCGAGGAATAATCGTGACCTTATGAAGCGGATCCGTCCCGGGCAGCAGCTTCGCCATCAGCGCATGACCAGCCTCATGATAGGCCGTCGTTCGCTTCTCCTCGTCGGTGAGCACCAGGCTCTTCCGCTCGGCGCCCATCAAGACCTTATCCTTGGCCATTTCAAAGTCGATCACTTCGACTTCTTTCTTGTTCAGACGGGCAGCCCACAAAGCCGCTTCATTCACCAGATTTTCCAGGTCGGCACCGGAGAATCCGGGCGTCCCGCGCGCAATCTTTTCCAGCTCGACATTCGCCGCAACCGGTACTTTCTTCGTGTGCACTTTGAGGATTTCCGTGCGGCCGCGAAGGTCCGGTCGGTTCACCACCACTTGCCGGTCGAACCGGCCAGGACGCAGCAAGGCCGGATCCAGCACGTCAGGCCGGTTGGTCGCCGCGATCAGAATGACGCCTTCCGTCGTGTCGAAGCCGTCCATTTCGACCAGGAGCTGGTTCAGGGTCTGCTCGCGCTCATCGTGTCCGCCGCCCAATCCGGCTCCGCGCAAACGGCCAACCGCGTCGATTTCGTCGATAAAGATAATGCAGGGCGCATGTTTCTTCCCCTGCTCAAAAAGATCGCGCACCCGTGACGCGCCGACCCCCACAAACATTTCGACAAAGTCCGACCCGCTGATGCTGAAGAAGGGCACGCCCGCTTCTCCGGCAATGGCCTTGGCCAGCAAGGTCTTGCCCGTTCCGGGAGGCCCGACAATCAGCACGCCTTTGGGAATCCGACCGCCGAGCTTCTGGAATTTTCTGGGATCCTTCAGGAACTCGATAATCTCCAGCACTTCTTCCTTCGCCTCTTCCACCCCGGCGACATCGGAAAACGTGACTTTTTTTCGTTCTTCCGTCATCAACCGGGCACGGCTCTTGCCGAACGACAGGGCCTTGTTCCCCCCGACTTGCATCTGACGCATGAGGAAAAACCAGAGACCGAGGAACAGAATGAACGGCCCCCACGTCACGAGAAACGTGATGTACCAGGGGCTTTCATCCAGCGGCTTCACCTCAATCTGCACATCCTTCTCGCGCAGGACTTTGACCAGATCGGGATAATCCGGCGAAAACGTCCGGATTCTCGTCTTATCCTTCAGCACCGCGCTGATATGGCTGCCCTTGATAATGGCCCGCTCCACGTCGCCCTTATCGATTTTGGCCATAAAATCGCTGAATATCACATCTTCTTCAGGGGCATGCGTCGGCACGCTGAACAGGTTGAACAGCAAAATCATGAACAACCCGACGACCACCCAAAAGAGCAGGTTCTTCACCCTGGAATTCATCCAGATCTCCTTGTGGGAACGTTAAAAAAAGGGGACACCACTCGCACGATCGATTGTGGGTGATGTTAACACAGGCCTGTCAAAACAGACAATATCGAGAGATAATCCTACGCTTCTTCGTCCACCTGATCCAGCACGGCAAGATAGGGCAAATTCCGGTACTTTTGCTGGTAGTCCAGCCCATACCCCACCACATATTGATTGGGAATTTTGAACCCTTCGTAGTCGATCTGCACCTCGACCTCCCGGCGTTCCGGCTTGCTCAGGAGCGTACAGACCTTGATCGACCGCGGCTTCTTTTTGGACAGGGTCTTCACGAGATATTGAACCGTCAGGCCGGAATCGACGATATCCTCGACGAGCAGCACATCTTTCCCTTTGATCTCCTCGGTCAGCTCGGTGATGAGCTTCACTTTCCCCGAGGTCTTCGCCTTCGATCCATAACTGGTGACAATGATGAAATCCACCCGGATCGGGATGCGGATCGCCCGGGCCAAATCGGCATAAAAGGCATAGGCCCCCTTCAGCACGCCCACAAGGACCAGATCCTTCCCCGCATAGTCGGCGCTGATCTGCTTCCCCATTTCGCGAATACGGGCACGCATTTGCTCCTGAGTCACAACCGGGCGGCCAAACACACGTTCCATCCTACAGCGCTCCTTCTTTCATTACTCCATCGCTGACGTTCACGACCAGACAATGCCGCGTTGAAGGCCCCACTCCAAACCGGTCATCCTGCCGATAGCCCAACAGGCCGACGATCCCCTCCGGTGAGACGAGAAGAGGAATCCTGCCCCGCATCGCTTTCGGCACTTTCAGATCGGTGAAGAAATCCTGCACCTTCTTCGAACGGCCCTTCATCCCGGAAGGACAAAACCGATCGCCCTGTTGCCACGAACGAAGCATCACGGGGCCTGACACGCGATCGGCATCCAGCACCATTGACCAATCCGGCAACGGCTGTAGCAGACGCAATCGTTCCACCGGCACCAGTTGTACCCGAATTTGCTGTCCTGTTCCAGCCCACTGAGTTTGCGAAGGAACGGCCAGAGAAATTTCACCCCCGACATCTGCCCCTTCCGCCTGCTTGAGATCATGAGCACGCGGAGCCAGGCGCAGATACCGTCCGGATACGGTCATCACGACCGATGGCAACGATCGCGCGGCGGCTGATGGCTTCTTGGCAAGCATCCCCCTCACCGCCTCAACCGCCACGGAGCTGGATGCCCGATGAAGCGGATGGCACCGGCGCAAGGCTTCCCGAAGCAGCCGCCGCTGAATGGCCGGGGGCAACGCCTGCACCAGTCCGCGATCAACCACATAGCCGCCCTGCCCGTCTTCTTGAAGCATGGACGATGCCAACCCGGCGACCTGCGTCTCAAGATACCCCTCGTCTTCACGACAGAGATCGGCCATCCGACAGAGGGCATCGACCGCCGAAGGCGCGATCCGATTCATCGCCGGAATCAATTCATGACGGATGCGATTCCGGGTATAGATCGGCTTGGCATTGCTGGAATCCTGCCGATACGACTGCCCCATCCGGACGAGATACTCCACAATGTTCTGCCGCCGCACATCGTATAAGGGGCGCACAAT
>Ga0169931_10014378_pt1 | contig 10720 bp, 3 predicted proteins | sample Kivu_15m_20L_FD_129675 | JGI IMG/M metagenome (GOLD analysis project Ga0169931, IMG submission 129675) | Freshwater microbial communities from Lake Kivu, Western Province, Rwanda to study Microbial Dark Matter (Phase II) - Kivu_15m_20L... | ecosystem: Environmental > Aquatic > Freshwater > Lake ... | reverse complement strand
AACCTTTTGATTTAAGCTGTAACCCATTGTCAGAGGTCAGCATTATTGGGTTTTCGTCTTTGTATTTTAGAGCAACTGTCAAGATAAAATTGTCTGGTGATTTTTTGTCAAAGTCACTCGGTAACAAAGTCAGGTCTGCCGTAACCATTTTGATATTGCGTTTGTCAAAGCTGTAGTTTATTTGTTTGATTGCTTTTTGAACATTTTGTTTTTGTTCGTTTGTTGGCAATGTTACTTTCAGTTTGTCTAACTCGTCAATGACTTTTGCAGATAAAACAACCTGATACTGTTTGTCAATTTTAGAAATTATGTCGGGTTGGTCAACAAAGACATTGGTATCAATGATGTAAATGTTTTCCTTGCCTTTGATGATTTCTTTTTTAGGCTTTTCAAATTTGGATAGGTCTATCTTGTCGATAACTTTTAACCCTGGTGTTTTAGGCGGTATAGAATCATTATTACTGGTTTCTTCTATAATTTTGGGAGCAGAAGTATCATTGTTTAAATCACACTTTGAAATAAAATCAGCTACCAAACCTTTGTAGGGCTGAACCACTTTGTAAACTTCATCTAATAGAATCAATGTACAGAAACGTGCTCTGCTTGTTGCCACGTTAAAACGGTTTAGCTTGAATGAAAATGCAGGACTGCCGTCTGAAAAAGCAAAATAAAAGCAGAAGTCAATTGTTAAACCTTGAACGCTATCGACTGTATTAATCAGAATTTGGTCTTGTTTATCATTCAATTTATGAAGCAAATTATCTCTCAGCAACTTAACGCCTTTCTTGGTGGATGACAATATCGCTATTTCAAACTTGGGGTTTATTTGAAGTAAGGCATTTATTTGACCTAACAACAAATCATAAATACTTTTCAAATTTGTTGAATCATAATAGAATAATGAGCAACCGCCTTTATTATTGTAAATATTGGGTATTCGGGAAAATAACTCATTTCCTTTTTGAATATCTGACTTTGATTTAAGACTGTTTTCGTAAAATGTATTTGTTTGGTAACAAGCATTCTCAGAAAAACGGTAGGTTGTTGTAAGCCTAAATTTTGGACAATTTATAGTTGATGCATAGTAAGTAAAAGACTCCAACATCAAATCAATATTGGGTGAGATGTTACCTGGATTATCTTGATTTACAACTGGGGGCAACTGAATTGGATCGCCAACTAAAATAACTTTTTTTCCAAGTAGTTTTGCAGCTGCAATAGTTCCCAAAAAGCACTGACTCGCTTCTTCTAATATAACATAATCATAGACTGGGCTACTAATATTTTCAACCGCAATGCCAGACATTTTATAGAAAGTTGTAAGCAGAATACTACCAGCCGCAGGCAGGAAATCTTTTGGCATAGGCTTTAAAGAACTTACTTCTTTTGATTCTTCCAACGTAAGATTGGATTTATAAACCACCGTCTTATTGGCTGTATCTAACTCATAATACTTCTTTGCCAATTCAATCAATGACCGATTGGCTAAAGTTGCAACAAGCACCGATTTATTTTCTTTGTTTATGACTTCCAGTAGCCTTGATATGAAAAAGGTTTTACCAGTACCCGGAGGGCCTTGTATGATGATGGTATCGTGGTGCTTTAAATCAGTTTTGTACTTGGCAATTAAGTCTAAGGAATCGTCAATATGAACCGGTTTGAAATCGTTTAAATGATATGTACCGTTTAGTATTTCTTCTGCCTTTGCTGACTTAACATCATTCTTGGTAATCTGAATAAGGTTGAAATAGTATTTTAAGGGAGGGTCAGATATGCCAAACACAATTTTATCGCCTTTGGACAGTGAGTTTAAAAACTCCAAGTCGAAATTATTGAAACCTATATTGAATTTGCCTTCCTGCCCGTGATAATATACACCATAACATTCACTAAATGTTGCAACATAATTTTGGCGATAAATACGATAAGTATAGTCAAAAAAGTTAGAAGCAATAATAGCTGATGATTTTGGTTTAGTCGCTGTTAACGGAATTTTTGTCTTAGGGAGACTACCTTTTGGGAATGAAAAGACAACCTGATTTCTTGATTCATCAATGTACTCAAAGCAACCAATAAAAAGTTCGTTTTTATTTATTAAGTCTATGCACTTAGAACTTAGATATGAATTATACTCTTCTCGAATTACTTCAATTTCTTTATTATAGAAAATGAATTGCTGTTCCTTTGTTAATTTCTTCATACTTTAAAAGTTATCTCCATCAAACAAGTTTGGGTCAGAATAATCAATAAACTCTTTATAAATCTTTGCGTCTTTTGCATCCTTATTAACAATAAACACAAAATGCCACTTGCTTTTTTCTTTGATGTAATCAAGATTGTTGTAATCATCCAAACTGTAATCATTTGGCATTCTCAATACTCCAAATGCATTTTGAGGTTTACAGAATTGGAATAAATCTTCTTGTGAGTTAAAGATGTTAATTTGGCTATTAGTATAAACAGCAATCTTTACTTTGTCTTCGTTCAGTCTTTCCCAATGAAATAAATCAAGGTACAATAGACCCTTTTGTGCAGAACGAACAAGAATTTCATCATTACCCGCTTTTAAGTACCGACCTTCATCTGTGATTGGTGAATTACGGTAATCACCTTTTATAAGCATTAGCGTTTTTATCTTGGCAGTTGAATTAGCATCAATTTCTCCATCCTTATCCCGACTTATATTTATAATCTCGCTTATATATGCTATTTCTTCATCAGATACACCGGGTAATATGTCTTCTATTAATACTGGTCCTTTTTCAGAAGGTTCTTCTGTATTGTACAATTTCCATAAATCTTCAAATTTGAAATCGTTATTTTCATCAGAAACAACCTTCTCTAATGTTTTCTTATGGTCAGATTTTTCATTAATATAAATATTTTTCCCGTCCACAAAATATTCACCTTCATTATATTTATAAAACACATAATTGTCAAAACCATCGATAACAACCAACCGTGGCATTTTGCCTTTAAATAGATAAATTTTAAATTCTTCAGATGTAAAGTCTGATTCTGTTCTGTTTTGAATGATTTCTTCACGATTAAAATTGTCCATATTTAAAACAATATGTTTTTGTGACGACAAAGAATTGTGAACTCTAACGATTTCCTTTAGTACTGAAAATTGTTCTGGATTTTCAAGAATACATTTTTTTTGCACGATATAATGAATCGTATTAGCTAGAAGCAATCCGTCAGCAAAACAGCTTTCTTTTGCAATCTTATTTTGATCAAATTCTGTATTATTGAGAAAGAAACTACGAAGCTCACAAACAGCACTATTTTTAATATGAACGCCAATCTTAGAAAGAAAAATAAGTTTATCATCCTTCTCATTTGATTCAAGCCAATTTACTATTTCATCTGAAAGGTATTCATTTTCTAAAGCAAATTCTGATGGGTAAATTTTTTCTTTTGTTCCAAGATTAAAAAAAGAAGAGGCTTCTGTTAAATTATTTTTGTATAAGAACTCTATTATTGCTTCGTTTGAAATTGCAGAAAGACACTCAGTGGTAAAAAGATTTTGGTTTTTGTAAATAGAATAAAAAAGTAAAAACGAAAATTGGTTAATATTTAATAGAATTGGATACTTCTCTTTTAACTCGGAATATATTTCGTCTTTCCTTTTATTCTTAATCAGAAAAACCTTTTCAGATAGCTCTGTTTTTGTAAAGTCCGTGAATTGATTAATTACGTTGGTTACAATATCGCTTACACCTTTATAATCTGGTAAAATAGAAGATAGAGAAAGCGTAACACTTTCAAAATTCACATCGTCCTTAACGGCAATATCATCAAGCCTTAGTTTTCCATTAATTAATATTTTAGAACCAAACTTAGTTTGAAAATCATCAGCGTAACAATCAATAGCTAATTTAAGGCAACGGTGTTCAAAAGAGTTTTTATCATAAACCTTGCCTTCTTGTAAGGAGTAAATTCTTAATTTCTCCAGATAGGCGAGTTGGACATCTCTATCACATTCTCGAACAACGGGTAGTAGATTTTCAGAAAATTCTAATGTTCTTATAATTTGCAAATACAGTTCCTTATCCTGTAATAGACCTAACTCTCCAAAATTAGCAGGATTAAATAATTTTGGCAGTAGTTTAAAATTAGGCAAATCCAGTAAGAGTTCATTTATCTCCTTGTGACCTGAATAATATTGAAAAATGCTATGATTGTTTTTGGCTAATAAAAAATCATCTTCTTTCTTTTCGATACTTACAAATGAAAACAGTCTTTCATTATTGTTTTTAGCAAATGATAAAACTGCTGATGTTTCATTAAAAGATAGAGTGCAATCTGATTCTACTAAACTGCTAATTGTATCGTTTCTGTTAATTTTAAAAGGTGAGTTATCATCAATCAAAAAATCAAAAATTAGCTTACTTGGGAATGCCTTATCGGATATTTTTAAAATTGCATTTTGTAATTCATAAAAATAACTACCATTAATGTTTGTGTTAAAAAATACCTGCTCAACTTTTTTGAACCCATCGTTTGTGAAAATGCTCGACAATTTATCTAATTTCTGATTTTCAGGGTTTAGCTTATAATAATATGTTACTTGAGTATAGAACTCTACAATGTTTAATTTTTGTCCGATAATAAAGTCCCAATTCTTATAGATAATTGACTGATAAACATCTTTGTCTTCGACAAGATATCCGTCAAGTTTATTTATATACTCATTGGAGCTGATTTTGAAGTTATTTAACCAATTGGGTATTCTTGTATCTCCTTCTTTCAATAAATTACGCAAAGGGCGAATAGTACCAAATGTATCTTTAAAAAGTTCTAAATCCTTTAAATTTTCAGGACCAATTCTATCAAAAATCTTAAGAGTAAAAAATAAATTATCCTTCTGATCAGGACGCAAATTATTCACCTTGCATTTTTCTGCTATTGCCCTAAATAAATTTACTTCATTGATATTAGGCAATATAAGTTCGAATAAATTTTTATTCTTAGAAATGTCTAAATTAGAGACTGAGAAGCCGAGAAAACGTAGTTCTTGCTTGATTTTTGATACCTTATCATAAATCAGTATAGCATTCGGATTGGCAAAAATTTCATTCAGAGAATAGTAGTTGCCATCTGTAAATTTGAAAAGTTTAATCTGAGAAATTATAGGCAAATCTCTCTCTTTTATGTTTTTATCTAATTCTTGTATTAAAGATAAATATGTATAGTCTTTATTATTTGCATCTGCAAAGTGTTTTTCATTTGCTTGCTGTACCCATTCGTTTACAATTTCAATATTACCCTTATCGATGGTATACTTCAACAAATCAACAATATCCCATTTTTCAAGATTGAGTTTTTCTTTATTACTTGCTTCATCAATTAAAGCCTTATCCGTTTTCTCGTTAAGCCAAGCAAACCATTCAATCTCAGGGCAGCCAAAATCTGACGGTTGTAGTGGCAGTAAAGTAGCTTTAAGTTTAACATTATCAACATTATCGGAATATCCATTTAGAGTAGGAATATTTAGTTTCAGTATACTAATAATTGGCTCAATAAGGCAAGCATCCACCCAATTTTTGTGGTTCTCAGAAGCTTTTGCTGAAAGCAATAAATTGGAATATATGTTGAGGAATCTGTATCGAAACCTCTCATTTTGAGAAGACTCTGTTTGGTATGAATGTAACTTTTGCTTCAATTTTTCGCAAATAACCCTTAATAAAACTTCATTTATACCCTGGGATTCATTACTGCTGTTTTCATTTGCCTGTAGGTTTGTTCGCTGACTTGCGTTATAAAATCCGGTAGAATGAATGATAAAAGATAGGTTATGAACTTCTTCACTTAGGGGAAAAAATAAATAAAAATTTGGATTCCCTTTAATCTCCTTTAGTGCCATTTTGTAATCCATAAACCCAATAAGGACGTCTATGTCGGAGATATGTTCTTCGCTTCTTCGTTGTGGTTTAATTAGTTTATATTCATCTGAATCGAATTTGATGACAAATCTTTCAAAAAATAGTTTTTTTGCTTCAAAAACACTTTCATTTAAGCGGATTTGAGATATGCCAATTTTGCCTTGAAATTTAGCGATGTTATTTAAGATACTCAGTGAAAACTGAATACCATTTTCAATTCTTTTACTTGAAAGTTTAGCGTGTTTATTTTTACCCAATTTTAAAAAAAATAAGGAGCCGCTATTCAAGCTATGTTTCGCAGGATCTACCTGTATTTTAGTACGAGACCACTTAGCTAACTCGACAATTTCATCTTTAGTTAATGCATTAAGAACATCTTGATAATTTAAATCTTTTATTGTTTCTTCGGGTTGGCAAGGAAAGTTTGTGATTAATATTTTGAATAGCCAAGGAAGGTTTTTAGAGTTTACAAATTTCCCATTGGGTAATTCTCTGTAAAAATCCTTTTCAAAAACAAAATGTTCGTCAATAGTGAAATTTTGTAAATCTATTAACTGTTCAGACTTACCCCAGCTAAACAAAATAGGGCCAGATAAATTTTTTAATTCTTCTAAACCTGACTTTTCTCCTACTAACCTATGTATTAGTTTAAATCCTATACCAAATTTCCCAATATTAGAATTGTCCTGAGATTTCGTAGAAACACCAACGTTTAAGATTGAACGTATACCTTCAAAATTAAATTGAGAGCCATTATTAAAGGCCAAGAAATATTCTTCATCATAGTACATTTCGAATGTTGTACTGTTTGCGTCAACCGCGTTTTGCAAAAACTCATATATGGCCTGACTGTCTTGTGCCATATCAAGAAAGCCCCGTAAAAAGCCTTCAATACCTTCCTTTCTTGCTTTGTCACCGTGGTAAATATCGAAAAAGCCGAAAGTAGTTCTATTATTTATTGATATAGAACTACCTATAAAGTTTTCATCTCTATTTTTGTCCCAAGATTTCCTGACTCCCGTTTTATAAAAACTCCGAAAATTTTGAATGTCTCTTATTTTCATAAAAACTATCTTCTACTTAACAATTGAATTGGTTTCTTGAATGCGGCTTCAAATTTTGGGACGTGTTGCACCATAAATTCAAACATTTTGTTCCAGTCTTCTTCGTTGAAAACGCTTACTCCGCTTAACTGGTATTTGATGCGGCTCATCCGTTTGTCGGACAGGCGTTCCCATTCGAGGGGATTGCCAAAAGTTGCTTCAATCTTGTCTTTTTGGCTTTCAAGGGCATCGAAGATGGCTTTGTTTTCTTCTTGTGTTTTGCCGTGAATGGAAAGTTCAATTCGGATATAATCGCCTGTTACTACACTCGTGAATGTTACTCCGCTGATACCACTTCCGGCACTTATCCAATGGTCTTTGCCGGGGCTTACATTTTGATAGAGTGAGGTTGCTTTATTGATTTCTTTGAGGTAGGCTGTCCAGAATTTACGCCTTACAATGTGGCGTTCTTTCATCAGTTCTTGTGTGCCGACTTCTTCTCTTGACTTGTTGGCCATACTGATGACAAATTCTTCTGCTTCTTTGATTGGAATGATTTGTTCCATATTCAAAAATAGCTGATCGTTTAAGCGGAAAGGCGTAGCCTTGAAGCATTGCAGGCGTAAGCCGTAATTGAGCAACCAAAGAACTGTTGATGTTACTTCTTTGCGAAACTCCCCGGCTATCATCATTATACGCTGTGAGTTACCATTGTTGAGTTTTTCTTTGTAGTCTTCTGTTTCCAGAAATTCTTCCAACATTTCCTCCGCTGTTTCGGTACTGCCGATTTTTTGTAAGTATTGGTTGTATATGGCAATGATTTGAGAAGCATTGAGGGTAGAGCAATAGGATGAGTATTTTAGCACCTGCCAAGTTACATCACGCCCTGTATCGTCTAATTTATTTTCGATGATTACGAGATTGCCCTGCTTGTCAATTGCCAATAAATCTAAGCGTTCAGAAGTATCATAAAAACCATCAAACTCTTTTTGAATAATGAGTAAATCTTCATTGAGGCAAGATGGATTGTTTGCAATCCACTCTTGCAGATGCTCTCTTTCTTTAAAGCCCAACTGCTTGAAGGTGGTGCTTTCAATTTTCTCTATTCGGTTGGTTTCTTTATTGATGATGTACATATTCCTTTATTTTTACTCCAACCCCATAGCTTTAAAAGCAGCATCTACAGGGTCTCCGTAAATGACTAAGCTGAATTTAGAAATCAAGTCAGCCGGGACTTTGCCGAGTTGTGCCATATCGACCGCAGGTATTAATACTTTTTTAGCTCCACTATCTGCGGCTACTTGCAGGTATTCTCCAAGATTATCTGAACCAATGATTGCACCACCAATGCTCATAGAACCCAATACAGCGAGCTGTGATAAGACAGGGCGTTCTGCTATGGAAGAAACCATAGACAGGAAAATAGCCAATTCTAATCCCCGATTATTGCCAATGCCATTAAGGTCGGTGCATTTCAAATGAAATTCAAAATCGTTGTATTTGGCTGATTGTGTGATGCGGTTAAGATTTGACCTTATGTAATTTACAGCCTCTTTTAATTCTTCTTTTATGGCAGTGCCACCACCAAAACCTGTATCACTTATTTTACCGTTACCCGGCATCTTTTGAATGTCTAAGCGGAATAAGCCTTTGTGTCCTGAATCAGAATTTTTACCCACCACATAAATTGTTCCTGCAGGTAGATCACCTTCTGGAATTAAGGACTTGCCACCACTCTCAGGAACGCCTACAAAATGCTCTTCATTATCCTCTAAATCAATGTAGCTGAAATGCACATCATAAAATTCCATGCCTCCTATCTTCTTAAGTTGCTCTTTTACTCTTCTTCTGCCCACTAAAGCATATTCAAGGCATTTACGGACTTCTTCCTTTGTGTACTTGCCATCGGGGAAAAGAAGCTTTACCAAACCGCTTACGGTGCGTTTTACAGCAATTGTATCACGCTGGTTAAGGTCTTTGCCTAATCTGAAGTATTGGCTGATAACATCTGAGAAGTTATGCTTCCTAAGCTCCCTTAAACACTCGGCATAATAGTCAGAGATAAAGCCATAGGCATTGGTGAAAAACTCAGGTCGCATTTTTGGAATTTCCCAGCCTGGCAGGTAATGATGAAAGCGGTCGAAGAATGCCGTGTCAATCATGTCTTTTGGGAAAGGGCTAAGTAAATGGCTTGTTTTTACGAGATTCTCGATTGAGCCGTTGATGTTACCAACAAATACCATAGAAGCGTCTGCATTAACACTTTCCTTGCCCCTGCTGAAAGAACCATTGGCCATAAAGCCTTTCATGATTTGAATGCCGTCTTTATCCTTCATATTTATTCCGGCTACCTCATCAAAGGCAACAACATCCCACATTCCAACCAAGCCTACCGTTCTTGTGCTCATGTTGTAAAACAAATTGGCAACTGTGGTTTGCCCGCCTGAAATAAGAATTGAATAGGGTGATATCTCATCGTACACATAAGATTTACCAGTGCCTCTTGGACCTAATTCACAGATATTAAAATTCTTCTCTACAAAAGGAATCATCCTTGCTACTAAGTGCCATTTGGTTTTCTCGTCTAAGTTGACGGGTTCCATTCCGACACTTCTGCAAATGATATCTATCCATTCTTCCAGGGTAAAATCTTGCCTGTGTTGCAAAAAATCTGAAATATCAGTTTCCGGCATTTGGATGGGTTTGAGCTCCACCACTTTGAAAGGTGAATCTTTGGAGTTTTCATCAAACCAATATTCCAGCGTAAGAATTGACCAGATGCCCCCTGCCAATAACTTTTCATATTTCCGAATGTAGCTATCATCAATAATTACATTTTTGATGTTGATGTTTGAAAGCAGCCCCTCGTATCTATCTGCTTTTTCATTTAGCTTTGCGGTAACCCTGTCGATAATCTTGTAACGACCTTTCTCTTTGATTTTGGCTTTAATCTTTTCGGATTCGTCAGGGCGAACATAATTTTCCGCTAAAATCTGTTTTACTTTTTGAATACCTTCCTTTATGGTGGTTTCATCATCGGTAGCACAATACATGCCGAGTAAATACTCCAACACATAGACAGGCACATTTGCACCTTCCTTTATTTGCTTGGTTAAATCCTTGCGTACTACTTTTCCTGCAAAGGACTGATTGAGTTTTGAATCTAATGCATCCATATTATTTCCTTTTTAGAAATCATCAAACTCACTGCTGAATGCGATTAGCATACGGTAAGTGATGGTTTTGTATATTTTAAAATGACTTGTGCCTTCTATGTTTTCCTCTAATTTTAAGAATACATCTTGACCGTTTAGTTTTGATGCTTCGGAGGTAAATACAAAAGTTTTTCTTTGTTCTCTTGCGGCCGCATCGCTATCTCTGCTGTCAAACCTGATGTTTGATACATCAGAAATAAGCAAGTTGTCTTTTGTATAGAAGGCTGCCTTTAAATCTCTTGCTAAAACCTTATCGCCAACAGGATTCTTTTGGTATAAGCTTACTCCAAAAGTATTGCTAATAATGTTGTATGAAGGACTTGAAACATCAATTTCTACTTGCTCAACATCGCTTTTACGGGCTTTATTTATTTCCAACACCGGAATCACAATTTCTTGTAAGCTGCTTCCACCATGAACATAGCGACTACCTGCACCTTGTATTCGCATTCGGTTGATTGACTTAGGGATTAATGCCTCTGTATCATCAGCAAAACCTAATGCTGCACCTACCCATTTTTTAACTGATTCATTGGTAGTGAGGTCTTTACCTAAAATAAATCTGCGACTGTTT
>Ga0169931_10014377_pt1 | contig 10720 bp, 11 predicted proteins | sample Kivu_15m_20L_FD_129675 | JGI IMG/M metagenome (GOLD analysis project Ga0169931, IMG submission 129675) | Freshwater microbial communities from Lake Kivu, Western Province, Rwanda to study Microbial Dark Matter (Phase II) - Kivu_15m_20L... | ecosystem: Environmental > Aquatic > Freshwater > Lake... | reverse complement strand
TTTCATTAATAGTATTAGACAAGTATCTATTGTTCATTCATCTTTACTTTAGGATTGTTATTTAGACTAGTTTGGCAAGGTCTGGGACCTGTGACAGTTCATTTTCTACTATAAAATCAACGGTTCGATATTGAATTTGTCCGCACTTATTGACAGCAGCATTCAACAGCAGAGGGTTATAACGGCACTGTAGCAGAAGTTACGTGCGGGAGGTGCGCATGGGCGGGGGAGCTGGCCTCAGCGTACCTACTTTCCGCCAATTTAGTAGCCTACGCGAGCACGAAGCAAAATGCTATAAAACTACAAGACGACAGACGACGCACGACGCCAACAATGACTCGGTAGTACATTTGGTGACGGAATCTTCCACGCCTTTGCAGTCCAGGATACAAGGATTCTGTCATACCATCGTCCTGCCCCTCATTCGTCCTCTGATTTTTCCTAGACGTAACTCTAATCCTCTTTCTCGTATGATTTCCAGTAAATGGGTTGATAAGAGGCATGGTGTGGAGAAGTAGGAAGAGAAATTCAAGTAGAAAGGAAAGTGATGTCGCAAAAAGAAGGGTGCCTCAGACTCTTTAGACTGAACCCAGCTTAAGCTGTATTACGGTCAAATCTATGCCAGCGTCTGTCCACGAATTCGCTAAATTTAACTTTTACCCATTCATTTTTATATTAAGATTTTAGTTTTATCATTCTTTCTCGAGTGATGATTTGCGTAGCTTACTCAGTTGAGAACTTGTGGATGATTATTATCTATTATTGATATCCCTTGGCTATACAAAATCCGACATAATCATCAATCAACGTAGGCCAAGCACTACCGTCTAGATCAAAAGTGGACACTGAATCGAATTCCATACAAAAATCAAAAAAGGATATCCATGGATCCAAAGTAATTTTATCATATGCTGTATCCTTGGATGAAAGTAGGAATTCACTGAAGGATTGTGTTCTATGAGCGGGGACACGATCTTGTAGAATAAGAGGTATCAATGCAGCCACGAGATCTTTGTCAAGAAACCGATTTGTTCCTTGTCGATTAAATTGAAAACAAAACTATCCATGAGATGATGAAGGAGAATAATCATGACCACGGACATGGAGTATGTTTACAAAAAAAAGTACAAATCATGAGTGCAACGATAAAATATCATATCTACTCTATTTGAAGTTTAAAAAAGAATAGTTCCAGCCATGTTCATACCTTGAAGAAATCGCGAAACTCTGTCTTATCTAAAAATCCTGTATCCAAGGTGGGAAGTAAAAGACTTAATGATAATTCCGTCTGTATATTCAATTTATTACACCCATTTTGAAATTGTTCCTTGCTGAAATGTCCTGGTTGAAATGATTTATCTTCAGTTCCAGCTGAGGGAGAAGGTCTACTATTGCTTCCCAATGACGATGTTCTGTTACTACTCGATGATGATAAAGACGATGACTTCTTTAGAGTTGCAGTGTTGAAGGATGAGAAATAGTTCCCTTGTCCTTCAATCATTTTCCATAGAAACACGAGAATACGTATATCCGTCATGGGATCTATTTTGAAAAATGTTTCTGCGAAATGACATATCCCTTCCATGGTGGCCACAGTATTATCATCTTCGGTAGGTTTGAAGTATTCATTGAAAAATGCATCGACATTTAACTGTATTATATAGTATTTGGTTGTGGTAGTGATGGGTATAAGATATTGATTGGTAAAACAAAGCATAAGAAGCATCATAGAGCTCATTAGGCGATTCAACCTCAAAAGGTACTTACTTTGGAGGATGAAAAGGTTATATCCATAGCATTCTGATTGGATGATGTTGCAACAGTAGATAAGTGCTCTTTAACTGTATCTGCTGATTTGCTTGTTTTAGTTTGACGCTTTCCTCGAGTTGACATTGGAACGACAAAAAAATTTATGAAAAAAGAAGAGTGATCAGAGCGATAATGTATGGTATTGAATTATTATTCTGTAGAGGAGGAGTCCTCCTGTACAGAAAATATTGTAGAGGTACAAAGTTGGGGTTGTCAATTGTCAACCCGTCGTCTGGTGTTACAGTTGTAACATCTGGGCCATTTTTCATCCCGGCTTCTACATAGTTACGCATCAATTTTTTTAGCTGAAACAATTGTAGAATTTAGTGTGGATTGAGGTTACCTAACCCAATCGATGAAAAACCACAGGACAACAACCAATAACACGACGATTAAAATAAGACAGATATTGCGTTCCGTTTTATGTACACACTCCATGAACGGGGAAGATCATATTGATGGATTCTGCGATTTAGAAAACTCAGACCCTGTGCTTCAATTTTTGTCGAATCATCATTGGGTTCGTGATGATGTAGCTGCTGCAACTGAAACTGTAACGCGACGAATAAAGTCTCTTATCGAACAATGGAATCAAGACAATTCCTGGGATCATACGGAGGAAAAACTTCAAACAGACAATAAGGCTCCTCAAGCAGATCATCATAAAGATAAAAAGGTTCAAGGGGATGCGCGGAGGTACCCAACGCTAATGGCTGAAGTAGCGAAAAACAAAAATACCACTGTTACTCTTGGTACAGGACAAGGAAAGACATTGATTGCGATGATGACGATTCGCCATTTCCGTGATAAAAATCCAAGAAAACAGACTTGGTTCTTAGTGCCCTCAGAGGTCTTGGCGATTCAGCAAGCTGAGGCACTCAAAGTGAACTTACCCTACTCAATTGGTATAGCCGTCAATGCAGCAATCAGCTCCAATACAGCCAGGCATGAGTTAAGTAGGGTTGATATTCTTGTTGCGACTCATGATTCTGCATTGAACTTGCTACGGCATCATGGAAATAAATTCAACTTCAACAGGGTGAATCTGCTTGTGATGGATGATTGCCATCATGCGATCAAGCAGCATAACTACGCTTTGATTATGGAAAAGTTTTATCATGCCAGAGCGTCTAAGCATTCTCGACCACATGTCTTGGGTCTTACAGCTAGTCCTATCCTCAACATTAACAGTCAAGCCCTTGTCGAGAAGATTCTCAATGAAATCGAGCTCAAGCTTGACGCACAAATGATGAACCTTTCAAATCTAATCATCGCGCAAGATGAACTTGGAGTGATAGAATCCAAGGTAGAAGAACTTGTCGTTTATTATACAAATGACAACGTTAACAACAACTGGCCTAATATTGAAACGTCAGGAATAAAAACGGCTCGCTTGAAGGAACTTGATCAGCTAAGATTCTTGTATGAAGAGTTCGGACCTTTACTTGTAAAACAATATTGCCAAAATTTGGTTGTTGAGTTATCCCAAAATATTTATGACAAAGAGTCGACAGAACAATATAAAGCGTTGGTACTTTATTTACACGCTTTTATAGAATTTTGTACCCAGTTGATGCGCAGCAATTCCGTGCCTCACGTGAGTAATAAACTCGTAAAGTTAGAGAATCTCTTGTCCGAACTTTTTAATCCATCTACGGTAGAAGGAGGTGAGGAGTCGATTGGAATCATTTTCGTCGAGCAACAAATCACAGCTACGGCACTCAAACACTACCTGACGACAAGCGCATCGACAGGGCTAGCATTTAAATGTGGTATGTTAACAGCTTCATCAACGAATATTTTTAAATGCCTCCATTACCGTAACCAGAGTCATCGGGCACAGCAAAAGGCTCAGGAAAACTGGTTGCATGTTGTAAAGGATACTCGTTCGGTGCTTACTAAGCTGAGGCCCAGAAAGTTAGATATTTTGATTTCAACTTCTCTTATTGAAGAAGATGTAGATGTAGCCACCTGTTCTTTCGTGGTGATGTTGGATGGCTTGAACACTACCAAGTCCTATATACAATGCAAGGGACGAGCGCGGCGACCGAATTCAAAATTTATCGTTTTTGAGAATGAATCAAAAAACCCTCCCGTATCGCTGCAACAGGCATGGGATATGGAATCTCACGTGAATGGTTTTATTGGAAATCGACCTTCTATAAAACACGTACAGAATGAACTTCAGATTCAAAATTTTGAAGAACTAACCGAAACGTCATCGATCGAAATCCAGGCTCTGCAGACAGGAGAATATCGAACCAAGCTAGCTATTGTTGATTTGTCTTCGTCTAAGAAGGTCATGAATCGTTATGTGAATGCTATCCCTAGAGAGGCCAATATTCGTTCCTCAAGAGAATCTATGACTCCCTATCTTCCTTTTATTGACGAGTTCACTTTGATTTTACCATCTCATCTTCCTCAGAGTATTCGCCATATTCACCTTCCATGCGCATATCGCTCATTGACTAACAAAAAAGCCGAGAACGAGGCTAGACTCGCCCTTATGGCATGCGTAAGACTTCATCAAATAGAGGCCATTAATGATCAATTGCTACCCTTATCCCGCGATGATTTCACGAAAAGAATTCTAGTAGATATTCGACCGAACATCGCAATGGCCTGCGCGGAGAATTCTCCACGAACTCTTGATGCGGATAACATACCGTCATACTATGGCTACGTATATCCCATCCTCTATGAAAGCGAAAGCTTTCAATCCTACGATAGCTGTCTTGGGAGCGATGGACGAAAATTGGGATTCTTGTCATTGTATCAGCTGCAGTCCTCTGTAGATGTAACGTTGCGTCATTCTCAATTTGGTGAGGTTTCTTGTAAGGTCAAAAAAGAGGAAATGCTAAAAGTATGCTTGAATTTCAAGGAATGGATAGTTTGCACATCATTCTACGAGGTATTATTCAATGCAAGGTGGCGCCGGCGGACGGTGCGAGAACTTTTCCTCTTCCACGACGACGCTCTGAAGCAAAGTCGAGATAATAAATCTTGTCCTCTTTATATTGTGGTATCTTTGACAAGAGAAGGTAAGCTGGATTCGGATCGTATGTGGAAGACAATACAAGATTATCAGAGATCCAAAACCGAACGACGAAAAGCTGTACAGATGTGGAGACAAGGTGATCCACCTCGGCTCTGGGCGCCTGTATACTCTCCTAATACAACTTATGTGGCATTAAATCCGAGTGGGTCGACTTGCGCAACAGATTTCCCCGACGATAAATACACCAATTACGCGGACTATTTTTTTCAAAAGTCTAGCTTACGCTTTGCCCTAGAATGTCCACTGATCGAGGTCCATCACATGTGGAATTTACCGAGTGATATGAAACCATCATTTGACCATCAAGACCCAGAGACTGATCTTTTGCCAAAGGATGGATGCTGGGAGTTCCCAGTCGCAGATGCATCTTTATTTTTGCATACAACCCTCTTGCCTCAACTGCTGTACAGCGTAGAGAGGCAAGGTAACGTTTCTGCGTTCCTGAATTATTGCTGTGAAAATATTCCTCCGATAGGAATCTACCTGAGGGCTGTCCCTTTGCAACTCATCACGATTGCACTGACTGCCAAAAGCTGCTCATTACCTTACACTTATGATCGATTGGAATATCTTGGTGACGCAGTTCTGAAGCTTTTACAGACGAACTCATTGCTGTTTAGCTCAAATGAGCGGCTCTCACAGTGGTTGAATTGTCTTCACGAAGGGGACTTATCGGCGTTGCGATCAGCGATGGGCTGCAATGAGAGACTGCAAGAGGTAGCTGAGAAGTACGGCATAGATAGATACATCATGGTGACACCGTTAGATCGGTCTCTGTGGGTCCCCCATGGTTTGATGTCCAATTGCAAGGCCTTCAAACCGTCGAATGATGTTCAAGCCGATGTCATCGAAGCTCTACTGGGAGTGATTTATCTTCATCATAACTTTGATGCTGCGACGCATACTGCCGAGACTCTGGGACTAGCCTATCCCATAAAAGATGTAAACGTTGAAATAAATGATCATAATTCGACGTCGAATGCATCGAAGTCACTCGAGGAATTCGTAACAAGATTCCTGGGTAGCAGAGTTGAAAGCAACGCTCTGCTTGATGAAGCTTTTACGCATCCAACAGTGATCAATGTCTCTGTACCAAATTATCAAAGATTGGAGTGGCTAGGCGATGCTGTTTTATGCTTATCCGTTCGTGAGTGGTTGTACAGGCAATTCCTTGAAATGACGGAGAAAGATCTATTTCTTCTGGAATCGACTATGGTTTCAAACGATGTACTTGCATGGCTAGGATTTCAATCTGGTATACACAGGTATGTCGAGGAAATAAGAGTCCTTCAATTCACCAGCATAGAAGAAAAGATTGAAATTTTCAATATTTTTTCCCTGTTTACCCTTGACTTTTTTTCTGCATTTTTGAATGACATCATAGGTGTATAAACCACTGCGATCCTACGTTTCCTCGCCGCTTCGAGGAATATCATGATCAAATAAATGATCCGAAGAATGGAGTATGGGCAACGACGCCACCCAGGGTTTTAGCCGATGTAGTTGAAGCCCTTATAGGCGCTGCTCATATTGACGGTGGCTTTTTTAAGGGACAAGCTTGTGCTCGACATGTTATGCAATCAATTACATCGGCTTTAGTTGAGTCCCATAAAAAGGACGTAAGAGCCCCTTTGGTGTTGACTCATCCTCAACAGGTGTGTTGAATTTAGCGAACGGAAACTTGTCTAGATATTGTTATCAGGTTTAAAACTTCTCACCGGTTAATTTTTACTTCTTCTCTTAGTTACTCATGAATCTGTGTTCCCCTTTGAAAGTTAAAGAGATGACTGAGCAATTATTTCAAAAGAAGGATTTTCAGCTAGATATTCTTCAAGGTCCAAGCTGTCGTAGAGACTTCGTTGCTAATGCTCACATTGGGTATATAACTTTTCATGGTGCAGTTTTAGTTGCGGCTAGAGATGAAACATCTAGGCACGCAAAACTTAGAGCATCCTGTATTTTAGCCAACATTCTTTCAGGGCGCCCTGAAATTGTACAAGAGTTACTGATGCTGTCATTATCTCTCCAAAGACGAGATCCAAAGACGAGATAATGGAACGAATTCAAGAAATGCGAAGTCGAATTAAACACAGTAATATTATGATGTATTATAAATATATAAGAAGTTACTCAGCTTCTGTAGTTAAGTATAATACAGTGGTAGCGGCACTGTGAAAGTGAAGAACAGGTTGAATTACAATCTAGATGACGACAAGGTTTGTGATTTAATTGTTAATGAGAGTGTTACGTAAACGAAAGAAAATTCACGAGCTATCGTTGGCGATGAGATCGCACAGAATCATGAGCTGTGTTTGCACAATCCGGAACAGTTTCGAATGGCGTTAGTCGCTAAATAATGCCATTTTTTCACTTTCAAAAGAAAATGATAAGGGGATCTCGATAATTTACTGAGAAAAGAGTCAATATGTATCTATAACAAGAAAAGAAAATAAAAGAAAAACTATACAAGAAACAATTTTCTCTGCTTTTTTTCCCCATATAAACATGTTTTTTGTTTCTTCAAAATGCAGAATCTTCTGTAAAGAAATCTTCATCATCATGATTGGATTTCAAATCATGTTTCCATTCAATGACAATATCTAAATCTTCAGGAACACCTGGAAAGGGTATTTCTACAATATTACTACTCCCTAACCATTTTCCATCTTCATTTTCTTCTTCTTCCTCCTCGTCGTCTACAACAATATTCTTTGACCTTTCTTTATCTTGTTCCATGTCATCATGTAGCAATACGTTAATACTAAAACTACTACTACCAATATTCGATGATAATGATAATGATGATTGTTTTAACTCTTCTTCATATCTTTGTCTCTTGATACAATTCCTTGTAAAATCTTGTATCAACATTAAATTTGTTTTCTTTCCAGTGACATGTTGTATTTGTTCATGTAAAGTCGTATAATGTTCCCATTTATGTTTGGGTATCGATTGATATAGGATAATAAAATCATCACATAATAATTCGGAAACTAGACTTTTACCTGGAACTAAAGGTAATTTCGATATAGATTGAACCATGTATTGTGTATCCATAAAGTAGAAGGATCCATATGCTGCCATGGAAAGTGATACAAAGGAATCTAAACCTAATTTAAAAAGTTTCCAAAAGATACTAGTATTAGTAGAAGACGAAGAAGTAGATGTTTGTTCCGATGGTATATTCTTATTGGATAATAGAGATTCAGTCCATGATGTTGTTGTTGAATTGGAATATGGATTTCGATCTAATGGAAAACTTGTATTACTACGTGTAGTAGGGGATGATGATGAAGATGACGAAGAAGATTGGAATGAATTCTTCGTCGCAGTATTTGTATTCATATGTGTAACGAAGAAACGAGGACCCATTCGTAAGAAGACAAAAGTTCCAATACCCACAGCAATACCTTTCCATAATCCCAAATCATTATTTATATCTGTTATCCATTTTCGTTCCACCGTATAGGGTGCTGACTGTATCGTAGCATCTAATTCATCCATAATTGATGTATTGGATGTCATCCATTGTGCCTTAAAACGTAAGATATTCATAAAGGTGCGTACAATGGCACGTTCTTCCGTTTCACCGGGATACGATTGTATCGTCCCTTCTTTTAGAATTGTTGGAGGGAGTGGAGTTTTAGGTATCAGAATTCGTGGAGTGGATGGAGGAGTTGTCATGACGCTGTATATACCGATGGACGATGAAGAGGCAGGGTATATATTGATGGGGTGAGGGGGTATATCTCTGGAAACCAACAATCTAAAGACGAGGGTTCTTATATTTTATTGACGATATTATCTATCGTTCGTCGGCGTCAGGCGTCAGCACACTTGATACTTTTTATAAAAAAAATATAATACGCCGGGCGGGCGGTACAGTACAGTATACATAAGTACATACACCGCATTTTTTTTTTTAAATAAATACGTAGCTGTATCGCTGTATCTCGATCATGTTGACACTTTGACACTCGCTGTGTATCTGTACAGATTATTTTATTATTTGATACCCCCACACACAGATGACCGTACCATAATGATGGTACTAAAGCTTTATTCTTATTGCTTTATTGGCCTTACTTGTGTCATCTCTAAGGCAGTCTCCCTGTCACAGTTACAAAATCGTCGATCGACATTATTCGATATTTCCTCGATACTCCTACTCACTCATAATTCATCTCCATCCTATGCTTCATCGGAGGATACAAATCTAAAACATCAACCAACGACAAGAACACCGATTGTATCTGTAGAGGATTCTCCTACTTCTCCATACTATCCAGCCCTAACCAATACAAAAAATACAATACATATACCTACAGTGGGATATTCCTTTTACAAAACAGATGAATCTCAAATTGAATCTTGTACCTATGTAGCTCTAGCGGCAGGTGTACGTCATTTCGATATAGCTGCCATGTATGGGACGAATAAACAAATAGGATCCACTCTTCATACATATATATCCACGGGTTATATCCCCAACATCAATCAAACATCCTATCGACCTATATTGATACCATCTCCAGAATCTACCATCCTCCAAGGAGACAATGGCACAAATGAACAACAAGAAAAAAGAAGACAAGAATTATTTATTTCACATAAGTTAAGTAATATACAACAAGCAACAAGTCGTAAACGAATTCGACAGACTATACTTGAATCCATGGATGAATTACAATTATCCTATATAGATATGATTTCGATTCATTCACCATTGACAGATAAAAATAGACGTTTAACAACCTATCAAGAATTAGTGCAAATGCAATGCAATGAAGAAAAGAATAAAAAACCAAGGATAGGTTGTATAGGTGTTTGTAATTATGGTATAGGTCCTTTAGGTATGTTTTATGTTTTTTGTAAAAAGTCACAAATATATGTATATATATATTTCATTGTTCTTCATGATCATCCTGTCCATGTCCTTTATGTATATATATACACATGTGTATGAAAGAGGAAATTGTCAAGGCAGGTTTACCACCACCTTCTGTGATACAATTAGAATTAAGTCCTTTTAATCAACATAAGGATGTCATAGCATGGGGGAAGGAACATGGATGTATTATTTCATGTGCAGCATGGTCGAAATTAAGTAGTATAGATGGACCCCAAGATGAATGGGCTATCTTAGCATCGATTGCAAAGAAGTATGACATGACCAAGGTATGTATATGTATGTATAGCAAGTACAAGTGGTGTGTATTATAAGTACTATCTATACTTTATGTTTTATTTTTCTTATAATTCCAAACATCTTTGAAACACATGAATATTTGGATTTGATTGGGGTTGATTCATGTAAATATACAGGCACAAGTATTGGTTCGATGGGCATTACAAAAAGGATATATTAGTGTACCACGATCCGGTACTGGTTCTAAAGTAGAAAGGAAAGCTATCTTTGAAAATTCATATCATGGAGTTGAACCATTTCAACTCTCTTTAGACGATATGGAAACATTAGATGGATTAGATGTAAATCTCAAGGCTGGTAAATTAGGCAGAAAAGATGGATGGGAAGATTCAGATGTTAAAGGAGTTGATTGGGATCCTACTTTATTTACATGAGTTTCAAAAGGGAAAATAACATCCAGTTTTTGTTTTTGTTTTTGTTTTTAAGCATAGCGCAGCTATGCTATATATTCTCCTACGTGCGCGTGCGAGTATGTATGTAGGCTGGTACATAATTTTCCAGCGGGTACCCATTTTGCAAAATAAATTTCTTCTATTTGGTCCTAATGCTCATCACACAAGTTGTTCAGACCTGTCCCATTTCCTATACGCATTCAAAGGAACTGGAGTTCTACAGATTCATGTATCGCTTTTTCATTTTGGACA
>Ga0169931_10014376_pt1 | contig 10721 bp, 6 predicted proteins | sample Kivu_15m_20L_FD_129675 | JGI IMG/M metagenome (GOLD analysis project Ga0169931, IMG submission 129675) | Freshwater microbial communities from Lake Kivu, Western Province, Rwanda to study Microbial Dark Matter (Phase II) - Kivu_15m_20L... | ecosystem: Environmental > Aquatic > Freshwater > Lake ... | reverse complement strand
TTGAATCGTACCAAACGGCTACTTTCAATGCAACAACCTGTTCATGGGATGTTACCGGTACGCCTCCAAGCGGATGCTATGCTGTTGAAGTGTATGCCTTCAACCAAGGCTTAACCAAAGCAGGAGCAGCAGTGCTTCCTGAGCGTTCGATTGCAAACAACGCCTTGGGTGCTCCTAATGGACAAACCCCAGCCGTGTATGCCCCAGTTCAGAATTTCGTATCGCTTGGATTTGGTGGATCGATCGAACTTCGTTTCGAAACGCCCATTGCTAATGGTCCGGGTGCTGATATCAAAATCTGGGAATCTTCTGCCAGCCCTAACAACGAAACTGCAACTATCTCAGTGTCTCAGGATGGATTAGGATACGTTCCTGTTGGAACCATTACAATGGATGGTGAACTTGATTTTGGAACGGCGTTCTCAGATTATATTCAATTTGTACGCATTGTTGATATTACCAATCCGGCTACTTGGGGTAACAGCAATGTTGCCGATGGTTACGATGTTGATGCTATTGAGTGTTTACATGGCGCTTACGAAATTCCTGAGCCTGTTTCATGCAGCGCAGTTGAAGTTGTAAGTTTTGTTCAAGGTCCGGTTCAGGATTTAGTAAGTCCTGTTGCTGCAGATCGCTCTATTGTTGCTATGCATTGGGCACGCCCGAAAACAGCGATGCTACAACCTCGCCGGCAAACTATAACTTCCTAACTTTAGGATTTGGTGGTGAAATCGTATTGAAATTCGGCTATCCGGTTAAAAATGGTCCTGGCAACGACTTGTTTGTAGTAGAAACAACATTTGGAGCCGCTACGACCAATAACTGTTTACGTTTTCCTGAGCGCATCCGTGCATTTGCTTCACAAGATGGTTGCAACTGGGTGTATTTGGGCGAAGGGTGTCAAGATACGTACTTTGACTTCCAAACATTGGGATGGGCACAATATGTAAAGCTTATCGATGTTAGTCCGGTATTGAACTTTGCAAACGGTGGTGATGCTTACGATTTGGATGGTATCCTATGTTTGAACGGCGAAGAAAGCAATCCTGTTCCTGCTGCATTCGGTGCCGGAGCATCAGAGGTTGTTTCATACAACCAAGGCTTACGTAAAAACGGTACGCCAATTACAGCAGATCGCACCAATCCTTCAAAAGCATTGGGTGTACCGCAGAACAACTCTACGGTAAACTTTGTATCGCTTGGTTTTGGAGGTAATCTTACCTTGAAATTCCCTTATGTGATTTTCGATAACCCTGTTGAGAACGACATTCAAGTTGTAGAAACCACTTTTGGAAATGCAACATGTGCATCATACCCAGAAAAAGCACAGTTCGAAGGTTCATTGGATGGCATGAGTTGGACTAGCCTTGGTGAGCTTTGCCTTGATGGACAGATTGACGTATCAGCTGCCGGAGCTATTCAATACCTCCGTATCAGCGACCGTTCTGCTGCATCAGCCTTTGGTGGTACAGCCGATGGGTACGATGTGGATGGAATTGTTGCTATCAACACCCTTTGCGCTACAGCACCAACGCCACGTATTATTGGGGATGTTGTAACAGTTGACGAAATGGCGAGTCTCTCGTTGTTCCCGAATCCTGCTACAGAATACACAATTGTTCGTTTGGAAGGGACTCAAAACGATGAAGCATGGACCATCGAGTTAATCGATGCAGCAGGTCGTGTAATTACCCGCGAAAGCCTTAAAGCTTCGGTAGGTTCTTACGAATACTTCCTGAAGTTGAACGCTTACGAAAGTGGAGTTTACACCGTTCGTGCTTACAACAATGCAAATCAATTGGTTGAACGATTGGTGAAGTAAAAAACACCAATCTTCATCCAACAAGGATAAAAGGCGCTCTCTGGTTTCAGGGGGCGCCTTTTTTCGTAAAAAGAAAAATACGTGCTATCGGTTTGATTACGGATATACTTGTTGCTTCAAGTAATCCTGAATAAAACGCAAGGCTTTACGGTATAACCGTTTTAAACGTTTATAAACGTTTATTTACGGGTAATGAGCAGGGGTTTTGTAGCTTCGCCGTTAGGGTAGGGGGGATAGGATTCCTATAAAATCTAACGCTTCAAGTCAATTTTATTTATTAACATCCTTGGTTAATGATTTAATTGTTCTTTGGAGGCTTAAATTCTCGAACTGCCTCTGAATGAAACAGGTGAATACTCAAAATTTTCCAATCAAAACCAACAAATTAATCACGATTGCTATTTCGCAAAACGCGTAGCTAATTCATCCATCGGAATAATTTGGATGATGTTTCGTCCCGATGGACTCGAATTGCCGGCCTCGCAAGCAAATAATTTATCGATGATGATGAGCATCTGCTCAGTGCCGGGAAATCGGTCGGAATACCGTGCGCCAATTTTTGCCAGACTTTTGGCAATCTTCTCTTTGTTGCTTAAATGCTGGTTACCGCTTTCGTTCCTGTAATTTTCTAAAATCTGTTCGATGGTTTTTCGTGCATCGGCATTGAGTGCTTCGGCCGGAACACCTGTGATTTTTAGGGTGGAATCTCCGAAGGGCTCATAATCAAAGCCCAATGCCTGGAGTTCATCTTCGATTTCGCCAAACAAGGCATAATCGGCTTTCGAAAGCTCCACAAGGGTAGGGAAGAGGAGTTGCTGCGACGCGCCTTGTTGTTGCGTGCGCGTGCAAAAGCGTTCGTATAAAATGCGTTCGCGTGCGCCTTGCAGGTCGATGAGCATCAGGCCGCTTTTTACCTGCGAACAGATGTATGTACCATGAAGAAGCCAGGGCAATGATTTCTCGGCATGTTCCGATTCGGCGGGTAAAACACTCAACTGCTCGGGTTCGTTGCGGCCTTCGAGTTCTTCCCAGCGTATTTTATTCATTTGGAATGATGTGCCTGCAGGTTTGGGCGGATCGAATGGATTGTAAGTGGGATCGACCTTTATTTCAGGCGCTTTGATTTCGGTACTGCGCGATGGTAGCGGAACGAATTGTAGCTCGGCTTCGAAATCGAGGCTGGGCGATAAGGCAAAAGCACCCAATGCCTTGCGGATGGACGAAAGCAGAATGCCATAGGCCGTGCGGTCGTCTTCGAATTTAATCTCGGTTTTGGTCGGATGAATATTAATATCGATGCTGGCCGGGGGCACATCGAAGCGGATAAAATAAATGGGATGATCGCCGGCGGGAATAAAATCCTGATAACCCATCTGCACGGCATGATGCAGGTAAGTGCTTTTGATGAAGCGGTTGTTGATGAAGAAAAACTGTTCGCCCCGTGTTTTGCGCGTAAAATCGGGCTTGCCAATGAAGCCGGTAATTTTTATGGAGGTATTTTCTTCGTTTACCTGGATGATTTTCTCGTTCCAACTTTGGCCGTAAATGGCTACGATGCGCTGTTTGAACGAACCGGGCATGAGGCGGTGCACCTCGTCGCCCTGGCTTACCAGCGAGAAGGCAATTTCGGGAAAGGCGAGGGCCACACGATAAAATTCGTCGAAGATGTGCCGCGTTTCGACCTGATTCGATTTGAGAAAATTGCGACGTGCCGGAACATTGTAGAATAAATTGCGCACAGCGATGGAAGTTCCCTGTTGACAGGCCGTAGCCTCCTGCCGTGTAATTTCTGAACCTTCAATTTCGATGAGGCAGCCCGTTTCATCGTCCTTGCGACGGGTGCGCATTTCGACTTGCGCCACGGCGGCGATGGAGGCCAGAGCTTCACCCCGAAATCCCATGGTGCGCAACGACCAGAGGTCATCGGCTTGACGCAGTTTGGATGTAGCGTGCCGCGCAAAGCAGAGCCGTGCGTCGAACTCGTCCATGCCCGAACCATTGTCGATGACCTGAATGAGCGTGCGTCCGCCGTCCTTAACAATGAGTTGGATGTTGCGCGCGCCGGCGTCGACCGCATTTTCGAGCAGCTCTTTCACGGCAGAGGCCGGACGCTGAATTACTTCACCGGCAGCAATCTGATTCGCAACATGATCGGGTAAAAGCTGAATGTACGAAGCCATAATCCAAACCCAAAAGTACATTCATTCCCCGAGTGCTTTCCATCCTTTCCACAATTGTTGATAATTAATCCTTGGTCAATATTCCTTCCTGCGCCATGCATTCGGCCGCAATTCAATAAGTTTGGCGAAAAATAATCAACCGTGGCAGAATTCCGGCTGGTCGAAACGGCAGCGCAATTGGAACAGTGTATCGCAAGTTTGAAGCTTCAGCAGGGTATCGGACTCGATCTGGAATTCGACCGCGACCGCTTTGCATATGGCTTTACCTTGTGCCTTATTCAGTTGAGCGATGGCAAACAAACCTGGCTTATTGATCCGATTACCTTCAGAGAATTGGAACCGCTGTACCGCTTTTTAGAGCAGGAGATGCCGCTTAAAATCATGCATGCGCCGGGCGAAGATTTAACGCTGTTGCAGCAAAAAGGCTGCATGGTGAAGAATATATTTGATACCGAACGTGCGGCGCGTTTGCTCGATTTTGAGCAGTTTTCGCTGGGCAATTTGTTGCTGTATGCCTTGGGAGTTCAAATCGACAAATCGCAGCAAAAAACCGATTGGGTAAAACGTCCGCTCAGCGCCGAGCAGTTGGCTTATGCCGCGCGTGACGTGGTGTATTTACCAAAGTTATATACTTATTTTTCGCATGCTGCAGAGGAGAAAGGCATTGCACAGTTTGTGCGCGAAGAAAATGCAGCCTGGAATGCATTTAAGCCAGAGGCGCGGCGCGAGGGCTGGTTTGTAAACAAAGACGACGAAAAGAAATATCCGCCCTATTACCTGCATATTTACAACGCTTTAATGGGCTTGCGTGATGAACAGGCGAAACAACTCAACAAGCCAGGGTATATGCTCGTTGCAAAGGAAATATTGGCCGATTTGGCCTTTCGCGAGGAAGTTTCGCAGCAGTGGGCGCAACAGCGGGGCATGCACCCATCGTTGCGCGATGCACGTTCGGCCGAACAATATAAAGCGCTGAGGAATCGAGCGGCTGCCGAAGCTGAAGCCTTAAAGCTTAGCCGTAAATCGAATGCCGCGAGCCGAACCGATGCCGAAAAACGTCTGCAATACGAAGCCCGCCGCAAGGCTACAGATTATGTCGAATCGCATTTACGTCCCATTCAAAACGAGTTGATTCGGCGTTACGGACAGTTTGCCGGCAATTACATGCTCAATGAACGCACAATGACCGATTTGGCGGGTGGAAAAATGAGCATTGAACAGCTACAGTTTGCATACCGCAGTAAATTGGTTGAGGGTATCGCAACGGAATTGGGGATTGTATTAGGGGGCTAAGTTTAGGCTGAATCTGAGAATTTTCGAAATGGCTCCGTTGCTATTTTCCAATAGTGATTTTATTTTTTTGAGTCCTATTAAATGCTTTCCAAAAATCATGTGAGGAAATTACGTTTCCGTTTTAGACGTCGTCTATTCCGGCCTGAATGAGCGTTTGTTGTTCCTCGGTAAGTTCTTCCCACCAGTCAACTTTCGATCTTTATATGTTCAACTCCAAACGCTGCAATCATTTATAGTGCGCATTAATGATGGCATTCGATGTTGCGAATTTTTGATTATGAACGGCTAAAGATAATTTCATTTTAATTAGGAATCACATTATTAGTATTTTACAATTTTTTTTCATCTCTCATGCAATAATGTACACAAGTTTAGGTTACATCAATAAATTAAGCGACATGAAACAATACATACACCACTCTCAATCCCCGCACGTATGTATCACTTGTTTTTCATGGCTGCATTTAGCGCAGCGGCTGTCGGACCACCCGCCGATACTTCAACCTTAAATCACGATACGCTTTCTGTTCGATTTGCCGCTGATGCGGTTAAGCCTACCGAGTCATCGATGCTTGATATTTACAGGCTCTCGCGCGAGATTTATCGTGCCCGACGCATCAAGGTTTCCGTTTTACCCGACTTTCGCAGACCTTCAAAGGATGAAATCAGAGAGAAAAGAATAAATGAGCTTTGGAAAATCTTTACCCAGGAGGGCGTTGATAAGAATGTTCTTTTGGAGACCACACTCGACGAAAATAAAGCTGCCGGTTTATCGCGTTTAGATAGAGAATTATTTTGCATCGTTACGATTGAAAGTGTACCGTATGTAAAATACAATCACGTGCGTTCTTTGGGGTTCGATCAGCCGCATGTTCAGCACTTCGATACCATGGTGTACCTCTCGTCGGGAATTCCAATTAACGTTGATCACCGTACCTATATGCTTGCTGAAAAACTTCCTGAAATAGAACCGTTATCGGGAAAAGATTTCGAGCAGCATGCATCGAAAGGCGAGTTTGAATTATTGGGCGATTACAAGGTAAAATCGGGTAATCTTAGTAAGTACGTATTTATGGTTCCACTACCTATCGGAAAAACTGAACGACAAATGGTGGTGTACCGAAGCGATACAACCGGTAAAACGTGGAAGGAAATAAAACACAAAGGAAAAATGAGTATGGGCAGAGGTCATGCCTTGCGTATTCCGGTAGAGGCAAATGGTATTTACAGGATCGGCTACATGGCGCGCGCTAAAGACCAGGCCTTTGTAGTGTGTATGCCCAAAATGATGGGATTATCGTATGCCGAAATAAAACGCGATGATGGAATGCTTATACCGAATAAAATTGTTTTGGGTGGAACCGCTGTTGCCTTTCAAATAACAGACGATAGCGAACGATATACGTTGCATTTAAAGGTGATTCAGCCAGATGGTCGAATTATGGAGCGTTTCGGAATTCCTTTGAAGTCGTGTTTAACCCACAAGGTTTCTGATTCAAAAATGGCCACCCAATCCTCAATACGCGAAATACAGGGCTTTGTAGCACCTGATTGTAAATATATGCTTCAAGCTGATTTGTTTCACGATAACCTTGTAAACCGTTAAGTATGAAAAGCTTCGTTTTATCAATGCTATTGGCCTTGCCGGGTGCAATGCTGAATGCCCAAAACCAAGTAGAAGTAAAATCGCTCGAAAATTCGGATGTATTGATGCAGTATGCTTGTGTCGATGAGGCCGGTAATCCAATCGAATTGCTTGCCGCGCTGAAGGTATCGGTTAATCAAAAAGAATGCGATGTGCATGGCGTACCGCTGTATTTAAAAAGTACCGAAAAGAAGGAATACAAACGACCGAAATTGTATTGCTGGAACACCGTGCTTCGTTGCTGGCAAAAGAGTGTAGAAGTGCAGAAAAGCTCAGCCATGGGGAATCCGGTTTATACTGCCAAGGTAAAATGCCCGGGTATATATGCATTTTTTGATGCGGGCGTAAACAATGCAGAGAAAGGTGTCATTATTTCGATGCCTTCTCGCTGTTCCATTCGCAGTGTGCAGTTGGTTCAACAAGCTCCGGCATATTCAACTTTTTGGGAGGGAAAAGGCACGAATGAAGTAAAAATACCTTTCGGTCCGCTTCAATACGATGCTTTATTGGACATTCGCTGGGAAGAGGATGGCACACTTCACCAATCAAAATTTCTTTGCGGTGTATTAACTAAAGTTGATGCAGCACCGGATGGACAGTACCGAATCCTGGAAATTAAACCGGGCAAATCAATTGAATTTCAATCCACACAATTCACCAATAACACTCAATAGTTATGAAAATCAAACAATTCGTAGTATTCCTGGTGTTGGTTGCATCGGGTTTAACTGAGGCTAATGCCATAACATTTGGCGATGCTTTAAAGAAACGGGAAATCCGTTATCAGGTTGTCGCAATTCCGGGTCCGCGCAGGATGTTGCTAAAGATTAAAAATTTGCTAAGCTCTCAGCGAAGGGTAGAGTTGGAGGCCGGTCGGTTTTTTACGTGCAACAGCGCAACACAACCTTTCGTAATATCGCGGCCTGTTGCGATTGAACTCGATCCGGGCGAAGAACGTGAGATTCCGATTCGTGCGTATTGCGGCTTTGCAACAGCCCATATTCCGGGTATAGGCCAAGAGTTTAAATCAACGAATTTGGGCAGTAAGAATCTCTGTGATGTGCTTAATATGGTGAGCAAATACCACATCGTTTCCGATAATTTGTACCAAAATATTATTTGGTTTTACACCAATAAGTTCAATATCGCTGCTGTTTATTCTGCCGACGTTGAAAAGGAACTGCTTAACGTTGTTTTAAAGTATATCTGCGATAAGGAAGGAATGAAAGTTCCTAAATACAACATTAGCTACGCCGCGGCTCCATCGGGCGATGCACTTGAGTTTTCGGGTCGACCTGAAACCATTTACGGCACTATTGAATTGGCATTAGAAAAGCGCACCGATTTGCATCTTAAGGTGTTGGATGCGCAGGGCAAACAGGTTGAGTTGATTGAAGTACACGTAGACCAACCCGCGGGCGAATTGGAAATTCCGATTGCACTTCGAATTAGCGATTATAAACTAGGCGAGTACACTGTTTGCGTAAGCGATGAACATGGAACCATTTTGAGATCCATGCCGGTTACGGTTTCTTAAAGCGATACATTCTGTAGCTTGAGTGGTTGAGTGCCGGAGTTTCTTTTTCGAAAAGAGATTCCGGTTTTTTCGTTTTAAATTATTGCTATTCCTTTCGTAGCTATCCTCACTAAAATCAGTAACCGAAAAATTTTCCGAATATCCCAATCTCTAATGTTGCCGTAAACGCGCCAGGGATTGCAGGGGAAAGCCCGCAGGACCGAAAGCGGTGCGGCCGGAGTTGCGCATTGGCAAGCCATTCGGGCCAAGGCTTGTACCGGAAAGCCCGCCCGTGGCGCCCAAAGAAAAAGCGTTTGTTTTTTGATAATGAAATTAAACGCGCATTTATAGAAGCCAAGAAAGCCTATACAATTATAGCTTTTACGTTTATTTTTAATGCTTTTATGAGATGTAATTATTTAAAATAAATACGCACACCTCCGCTTTACCCAACTTGATTGCGTTGTATTTTAGCCCCTTAATTCTGAAACACAGTACATGAAATTCATTTTACACGATACATCAGTTCAAATCAAAAGAAACCTAGCCTTATCGGTTTTCTTATTGATGCTCATGCCATTTTACCTAGAGCTGAATGCACAATTGCAAAACAACAATTGGATTTTTGGTTTCGGTTCAAAAGTGAATTTCTCGGGCCCCATTCCCGTAGCTACCAGCGGCAGCAATATAGGTACAAACGAATCAACGGCAAGCGTTTCGGATCCTGTAACAGGCCAATTGCTTTTTTACAGCGATGGACGAAATGTTTGGAATGCCAACAATGAAGTAATGCCCAATGGCTCAGGTTTATTGGGAGGTTTCTTTACTTCAACCACGCAAGGTGCGGTTATTGTTCCTTTTCCAAACGATAACCAACGCTATTATTTGTTCACGCTCGATGAGCTGGAGCTACAGCCCAATAATCCCGTTCCTGATGATGGCTTACGCTACAGTGTGGTAGATATGAGCTTAGACGGAGGTATGGGCGATGTGCAGTTGGCCGGTATGAATACGCAACTGGCCACGGGCTTAACCGAAAAGCTCATTGTAATACGCAGCCCCGAAATTCAAGGATTTTGGCTCATCGCCCATAAAAAAACTACCAATCAGTTTTTGGCCTGGAAAATTGACGCAGCGGGGCTAAGCCCTCAACCTGTGGTTAGTACCACGGGCTCTGTATTTGCACAAATTCCGAATGTTGGAAACGAAGGCTGGGCCGGTGCCATGGATGCATCTCCCGATGGCAATCGCATTGCCCTGCCTGTTGATTTAAGCACCCGCATCGAGTTTTTCGATTTTAATAAAACCACGGGAATAGTAAGCAATCCATTAACGGTGAATGTGGTAGATAATTCAACGCCGCCATTTTATCGAAAATACGGCGCTTGCTTTTCGCCCGATGGCTCAAAATTTTATTTCAGCAACAACAATTCGGTATATCAACTTAATTTGAATACCTACACTTCGGCGGCTATAGCTGCGTCTCAAACATTGATTTATTCTCCCCTTTTTGAGGCGGGTGGCAATCCGTGTTATGCCATTGAACAAGCCCCTAATAACAAGTTATATGTGGCCATTGGCAATGTGGGCAGGTTAGATGAAATTTCTAATCCCAATGCTGCGGGCTTGAGTTGTGGGTATGTGAGTAATGCTATTTCGTGGTCGCCCGCGGTGTGTGCCCTCGGACTGCCTCAACCCGTTCCGCTGGCAGGATTTAGTGCTGCCGGAAACGCCTGTAATCTCAACGGAAATTTAGTAATTTATTCCAACTACGATGGAGGCATCCTAACCATAAATGTAGATCAGGATATTCCCGACCTTAAGGTGGGTATATGCACCTATGAACCCATACAGGTAAGTTTTACTGGACCTTTTGTGGGAAATATTACGCAGGTGGTGTATGCGGGTATGAACTCCAACCAAAACAACAACAATTGCGGTCTGGGCAATTTTCCCACCTCTGTTACCGGAGTTCCGCCCGGTATTGTTTCCATTACTCCCCCCATGAATCCGCCGCAGGTAGGCTACACGCCCTATCATGGAAATGGTGCGGGCCCCTGGGGGGGATTTTTAGTAGGTGTGGCTGGCTACTGCGACACTACCTTAAATGCAGGCGGTGGCAGCACGCCCGATGAGGTAGTGTATTACTTTACCAATGCCACAGGCGGAACTTTATTATACCATCAAACCCAATACAACTGTTGGGTTAACGAAACGCTCAATGTTTCGGCCGGCGGCAATTGCTGCATCGAGCCTCCCAACAAC
>Ga0169931_10014375_pt1 | contig 10721 bp, 9 predicted proteins | sample Kivu_15m_20L_FD_129675 | JGI IMG/M metagenome (GOLD analysis project Ga0169931, IMG submission 129675) | Freshwater microbial communities from Lake Kivu, Western Province, Rwanda to study Microbial Dark Matter (Phase II) - Kivu_15m_20L... | ecosystem: Environmental > Aquatic > Freshwater > Lake ... | reverse complement strand
TTTATTCCATAAAAAATACCCTTTCACATAGGTTTTTAGGCGGCCGTCAACATACGCATTGAAACCCGAAGCCGAAAAAAATGTATTTCTTTTTTTCAGAAAATCGACCCATTTTTTCACCCGGTCCGGGGCAATTTCCCGTTCTGCACCATGAATAAGTGCGAGGTGCACATCGCGCTCCGTTTCACTTAATTCCGTTTTCACTGCAGCAGCCATATATTCCAGCCGCACTTTGTTAGCACTGGTCTCCAGACCGGCTGCATGCACCTTGCTTACCTGTTGCGCATGCATCCTGTATTGTATCAGCACTTGCTCCAGATTTGCCACACCTGTATGCAGGGCAAATAACTGCCACATGTGGTAATCTTCCGCGTGTTTATAGTCTTCGTTAAAACCGCTTGAAACCGCCGTATACACCTCTTTTCGGAAAATAACCGTACTGTGAATAAAGGCATTGCGGTACAGCAGCTCAATCATAATTTCTTCCCTCTTCGTGCTGTGCTGCATGATTTCTTTGGATCCTAACACTTGGGCAAAGCCGCCCAGCAAGCCGGTTTCAGGATGTTGTTCCAGGTATTCAAACTGCTGCTGCAGCCGATTTGGAAGGGCAATATCATCGGCGTCCAGCCGGGCAATATAGCGACCCTGCGCTGCTTCCATTCCCCGGTTTAGCTGAAAAATGAGTCCCCGATTTTTATCGGAATCCAGGATATGAATGCGTGCATCGGTGTAGCTTTTGGCTATCTGCAGTGAATCATCGGTACTGCCATCATTCAGCAGTATCAGTTCCCAGTTTTCAAATGTCTGGGCTACAATACTGTCTATGGCCTCGCGCAAATACGGTGCAGCATTGTACACCGGCATAATCACAGAAATGGCAGGTATGCTCACAGCCGTATCCAGCTTTCGGGTATTAAATCAGCGGTTTGTGCCTGCATGGCTTCATCGGAAAACCATCGTTCAGGTGCTATCACTATTTTATCCGGATTTTCGTTCAGCCAGGCGCCCCACCAGCTATAGGTGCTGTTGGCAATAATATTGTGCCTGCAATGGCTCATCAACAACATATCATAGGCCGCAATCCTTGGTGTGTTGTGCTCAACAAACCGCATATTATCCGATAAATGGCCCAGTTCAGCTGCAGCAGCACCGATATCGTCCGAAAAAATAAAAAATTGCGCTTTGGCATGCTTTGCCAAAATTGCACTCACGGCCTTTTCGTAGTATGAAGTATCACAGATTCCATGGAACTTGAGTGTTTCCGGATTGGTCGTGTAGTCGCCACGGCGCACATGTATCGCAACAGGCACAGTGGCAGATTTTATCTCATTGTACCAGAAATCATTGTCTGCCATCAGCACTCTTTTAAGAAATACACGGCGTATATCTGCTGCACAATCCATAAAGTACTTCTCACTCTGAAAATATCCGTTCACATATACCGGAGGTGATGTGTGGCTGATTGCAGAATTATAGCGGAAATCCGTCTCATCTATTTTATTAATTCTGCCAATTCCAAAATAGCGCGCCAATACACCATTGGCCACCTGCAGCAGGGCATCCATTTTTTGGGGTTCAATCAGGTCTGCCGGGGGCGAAAAACACTCCAATTCATATGCGCGTTTTGCATTGCCTTCTTCAGCTGTCCCCATCAGGTTGCGTACATCCAGCCAAAGCGGCTTGTTGCTGCGCAATGCCATAGCGTAGCCCATGGCAAACTGAAACATTTGATTGCCAAGGCCTCCCATTATATTCACATACACCGACATTAAAAAGAAATAAACCTACGCCAGAAATCAGGGCTGTACTTTTGAAAACCATGGCAGCCCAGCGGCAGCCGATTGCTGTTTAATTCATAGCATAATTCGGGCCGGGTTTCAAATGAAAACTGCAATGCTGTTTGTCCGTCGGCTACGTTAAACTCCGGAAAAACAGTTGGCACAGCCAGGCTCCAGAAAACATCCTCATAAATATACGGAAGCCTGTTTTGCCCGTCTTTGATGTTGTTGTGCTTAAAAAAATAATACAGGGTTTCGCGCCATTTCCACCACAGCGAAGCGTGCGCGTGAAACTCACTATTAAAGGTAAAATCTTTAATTTCTTTAAATGAAAACAGCTTTTTAGGTGTTTGCAATACCTGCAGGGATTTTTTAATGTTTCGAAGGGAGAGGCCACCATTGCCACAAAAAAGTCCCTTTCGCTCCGGTTGCAGTATATGGTTATGCCAGGGGGCGCCCACAAAGTCAAATGTTGTGTACGGTTCCAAATCCAGGCTGAAGAGGTAGGCATCGGTTTGCACCAAAAGCATGTAATCATAGGCTGAGAATGCCTGATAAAAAGCGGAACTCTTCAATAAATTGTTGTAGGAATAGATGGAAGCAAAGTGTGAACTGTCAAGTTCTATGGATATAAATTCGCAGTTTAATGCTGCCTCATATTCGCCAATATCGATCCCTGTCGGGTGTATCAGTGCTATCTGATATTTTTCGCCAGCCAGTGCCACGGTATTGGCCATAGAGACCAGTTCATAGGGCTGTGCCGCCACCTTTTGCTTATAAACGGGAATGGCGATGAGTAGGTTCAATTTTTATCCTTGTTGAATGTTTTAATAAAAATTAAAAAAATCAGGAACTATTTTTTAATCCAAAAAAAACACCTGTTCTAATCTTATAGAAAATAACTTTGCAAAGAAAAATAATACTCGAATGCCTTAGAAAAATATTTATCTGATTTTTGCCTTCTTCAACCAATTTTGCCTTATGCACATCTTCAAGTTGAAAAAGCCATTCTGCAAGGGTTTTGTCTTTCTTTACAGGATAGATATTTAAAACCTCATCTATAGCATTTAGGGAATTGCTGTTTTTAATATAAATCCAAAGTCTATTAAAAAGTATTTCAGCGACTTTCGAATTTATATCTTTATAATAATGCCAAATCAAAAATATACACTGATTAAATTTTAATGACTTAACTTTCGCATCAAGTATAGAAAATGTTCCTACATCGCATCTGTATACCGCCATACTCTCATTCATATAATAAAACTTACCTTTAGCGGCTAAGAGCATGTACAAATAAAAATCACCGATAGGGCTCGAATAAAATTCCTGGGGAAATGTTTCTATTACATTTCTAAAAACCACCGAAGGCGTGTGTATAAAGTTGCCATTTTGTGCTATATCATAAATTGTTTCATGGCTTTCAGGAACTTTAAGTACATAGTCATTTACTAAGCGCCCATTTTTATCTAAAGTTTCAACATCATGAAAACAAGCTACATACTCAGGATTGGCTTCCAAAAAATCTACCTGCTTTTGTAGTTTATAAGGATCGGTCCAGTAGTCATCGCCTTCGCAGATGGCTATATACTTGCTTTCACATTTATCTAATGTCCACAAGAAATTTTGCATCATACCTTTATTGGCACCATGCTTATAATATTGAATCCAATTAAAATTGAGATGATCTTTAAAAGAATTAACTACCAGAGCAGTATCATCAGGGGAGAAGTCATCAGAAATAAGCAATTTCAGATCATATTTAAAATTTTGCGATAAAACACCATTAATACTATCACGAATATATTTTTCGTGAGAATGTGTTATCATTATGACTGAAACCAATGTTATTTTTTGGCTATTGTTTGATAATGAATAGGCATTAAGAATCTTTCATTATCTTCAATAAAAGATATATCAACTGACTGATATTCTCTAAACATAGATCTTAAACCATACTCAGTAAAACGCCAACAATCAGGTAAAGGCCCATGTATTCTGAAATTAAAAGGTGTACTTACAAAAACTCTTCCACCTGGCTTTAATAGTCTATGAATTTCCTTTACAGCATCAAATGGATTTAATGTGTGCTCGAGAACTTCAGTACAAATTATTATATCAAAACTATTTGAGGGTATAATTTTGGAATTATCACAGCATAAATCCGCAATATAATCAGCGCCGGAATTTTTATCTATATCGAGGGTTAAAACTTTTGACTCACTAAAATATTCTTTTGCACCTGCATGATCTTGCGGGGCTATATCTAAAACTATAAACTCAAAACTGTCGTCTATTGAAGCTAATTTTATTAATTCTTTAACTCCATTACGGATAATCTCTAAATGTTTCAAATCTATTTTACTTATTATTTTATTCATGTATTTATCTAATTAGTGATGGAATAGCATCTACAGAAAAAACTGGAATTTTAAATTTATCGAATACCTTTTTCCTCTCAGAAAAGGAATCATCAATAAATATTGGTTTATTATCTAAGGTTATGTGTTTATACTTTTCATCATTATTTTTTAAATGTACAATATAATCAAAGATTTGATTCAATTTATATTTTTCTAGGGTTTCATTAATGCTTTTGCTATGTTTAGTTATTAATATTAACTTTATTTTTTCATTTAAACACTGATATAAAAAGGCAATGGAATCAGTGTTAATTTGTTGATTAATTAAGATTGTATCATCAAAATCTATATAAACACAATCATAACTAATATCTATTTTATAACTTGAGTTCAAAGCTCTATTTAATTCAACATTAAATTGATTTATGATAAAGTCTATTTTAAACCCAAAATGTATAAATAAATTAGATAATGCAAAATTTACACCTCTTATCCTGTGGACGGAAGAGGACCCAGCAAAACGACAAGCAACTTCTAATAATGTAAGTTCATTATTAATATTTCTTTTCATTTGAAAAAACCAAGAACCTGTGAATTTTATTCGACTGTTTATCTTTTCTGCTATTGGATAAAATTCATTTATTATTTCGTCATTTGAAGCTGTACTAACACTGATACCATTAACTATTTTAGCTCTTTTACGTGGGCCAATAAATTTTAGCTCGCCATCCATATCTGTAAAACAATCTATTGTATATTCTTCTCCTGGGAGAAATTCCAGCAATAAATTATTTTTAAAGTCTAAATCAACAATTTGTGAAGACTGAGTTACTTTGAATGTGTTTCTTGAACCATATCCTATGATTGGCTTAACAAACATTGGAAAATCATCTAAATACTCATTTGCCTTATACATTCTTGGACATCTAACGACATCCTGTAGACATCCGTATGTTAATAATTTGGATTCGCATATCAAGGCTGTATCAAGGTTTGAACCTAAAACTGGTACCGATATTATTTTTTCATTTCTCTTCAAAAATGCAATAACACTATCCATGGTCGGATAAACAATATCAATTTTATACTTTAATATAATATCATTCAGCTTAGAAATAAAATCTTTTTCTGTAATAAATCCAATCTCCTGAATATAATTTTCATAAACAAATTTACCATGGTCATCAATACTACTGAGCCCAAACAACTCAAAATATGTTGAATCTTTAACGGAATTGTAAACCTCAAGTCCTATTTCAGACCCACATGGAAAAACCAAAACTCTTTTTTTATTCATTTATAATTTTTGAAATTACTTTCAAATATTTTTCATCAAGACCAGGAAAAAGTGGTAAACATAATATTTGACTTGCTACTCTCTCTGATATAGGCATTTTATTTCTGACTACATAAACTACTTTGTTAAGACTTGGATAAAAATATCGTCTTGGATATATATCATTTTCATTAAATTTTTTTTGAACTAAAAGAAGATCTGTCTCACTCTTGAACACAACAGGATAATAACTATAATTAGAAACTGAATCTATTCTTTCTTTGATTCTTGTAACTTTATTGAAATTTAAGTTGGAATCATAATATTTAAAAATATTACGTCTCATAATGGTGTTACCATCAAAGTAGGGTAAGGAAGAAAGCCCCATAGCTGCCTGTAATTCTGATATTTTTCCATTTATACCCAAACCAAAAAAACCCAAAGGACCATCATGGCCAAAGTTATGACTATAAAATATTTTATGAAATAAGTCAGGATCTTTACAAAAAATAGCACCACCTTCGCCGGTATGAAAAACTTTGGTGGCATGAAAACTGCAAGTGCTTACATCCCCATATTCAAAAATGCTTTTGCCCTTGTATTTCACTCCAAAGCAATGGGCGGCGTCATATATTACTTTTAGATTATGTTTTTGGGCAATAGCCTCAATAGCCTCTATATTGCAGGGATTGCCAAACACATGCGTGGCCAGTATGCAGGTGGTACGTGGAGTAATGGCCGCTTCTATTTTGGTTTCATCTATGGTGAGATATTCAGGATTAATATCAACAAAAACCGGAGTGCAGTTTTCCCAAACGATGGCTGCTGTAGTGGCCACATAGCTAAATGGCGTTGTAATGATTTCACCTCCCTTGCCCAATATTTTTAGTGCAATCTGTAAAGGTATTGTGCCATTATTCAAACATAATAATTTACTTTTCTCTAATTGTAAGCATTCTGTAATTTTAAGCTCAAGTTCCTTTACCAGTTCACCACGATTTGTCAACCATCCATTATTATATGCACGTTGTACTTGTGCCATATATTCATCTATTGGTGGCAAAAATGTTTTTGTAACTGGTATCATTGTAAATATTTGTTTATAATTAATGTTCTAGTTAGTAATTGTTTGTCAATATTGAATTTTTCTGTTAGTACCTCTTTGCCTTTCCTTGCTATGTCATTGACTTTGTCATCTTTAATTATACTTAATAATTTATCAACTATATCTCTAGCATTTGGAGATATAAGAATAAAATGTTCATTATCCACCAATCCTATTTTTTCAGCATTTCCCCAGTCGTCTGTCAACATCATCAAACAGCCACTATTACAAGCATGAACAACACTACCAGTTGGAAATCCATCAAAAGATCCAAAATATTGTATATGACTTCTGTTTGGAGAAATAATGATATCGTATTTTAGAAATTCGTTGCCAAGTCCTTCAGGGTCTTTAGTTTCAATAAATTGAATATTATTTGTTTGTGTCATCAGATCATTTTCCGTAAAACCTCCAATACAGTAAAACTTAAATCTTTTGTCTCCCTCAAGTTGTTTTGCTACACGATTAAAAATGTCAAATCCCTTGTCGATTCCATATGGCATGTATTTATGTGCACTAAAGACTATCTTAAGGTGATTACTTCTTCCAAGTATTCTTTTTTCTTTATGTGTAGGCAATTTTAAAGGTGCTCCATAAATTAAGGTAACATCCTCTTTTTTTAATTCAAATCTCTCTAATAAGTAATCATAAATATATGGCATATTTACTATAACATGTCTAAATAATGGAGACTTGAAATACGTTTTTAAATTCGATTCAGTTTCATTGTCATATAAAGCAAAACCTCCGCCAGGATATAGCGTAAAGACAAATGGTATATTATTCTTTTCAAGTATAGGATATATTTTTCTGAGATTATTATAGAAAAGACAATATCCTAACTTGGCCTTAAATCTATCATAGCTCTTAAATGTTATTATTCTATTTTGAAATAAAGGATAATTAACGGCAAATACTTCAATTTGTTTCTGCCTTGAATGAGAAATATGAAAATTTAATATGTCTTTAACAACAAATGTATTCTTTATTTCACGTAGGTAGTGTAAAAACTCATTTTGTCTCCAATCACTAATAGGATTTGGGAAAATATCATCAAAAATCAATAAATCAGCTTCAATTATTTTACTTTCATACGTATTTATTTGATGCTTAATTATATTTTTTAATTTTGCAGGTAATATTTTTTTTAAACTATTCCTCATTTATCTCCCAATCTAATTTTGGTCTGACCATACCACCCCAAAAACCTGTAAAACCGAGTTCTATTTTTTTATCAACTACTTCAATAAATATTTTATCTTTTATCTCATCAATCACAATACTGTTATTTTCCACCAAAACCAATACCGGATTATATATACCATTATTTAACAATCCACCCTTAATTGTTACGGTTGCTTTATAAATCCCTTTTTTATGTTGTTTGCCGCTCCAGGCTTTTTCTGTCGTTCCAGATGGGGAATTTAATATATAGTTTTGCTCTACATCAAATAGAGCTAAGGACAAGGATAATATTTGATTATCTTGATTGCATATATATTTTATTTGCAACTTTATATCTTCATTTAAATCAAATGCCTCTTCATCGCTTAAAACTAAAATTTCAGTAATTGCCGATTCTCCGGCCTTAATATTTTCTCTAATAAATTTTCCTGAGTTAGAAACAGTGAGATATTTATCAATTACGTGAGCTGTATTATCTATTGTCTCAATTTTTCCATGATTAAGAAGTATTGATTTTTTTGTTATTTTTCTTATAGATTGCATATTATGACTAACAAATAAAATTGTCTTCCCGCCTCCAATACTTACATCATTCATTTTTGCCAAACATTTTTTTTGAAATTCTGCATCGCCCACAGCCAGCACCTCATCTACAATCAGAATCTCACTTTCCAGGTGGGCGGCCACAGCAAAACCCAGCCGCACATACATGCCGCTGCTGTAGCGCTTCACCGGTGTATCAAGATACCGTTCCACCCCGGCAAAATCCACAATCTCATCCAGCTTGCGCGTAATTTCGTGCTTGCGCATGCCCAGTATGGCTCCATTCAGGTAAATATTCTCCCGGCCGGTAAGTTCGGGGTGAAATCCCGTACCCACTTCCAGCAAAGAAGCAATGCGCCCCTTTACCTTAACACTGCCCGTGGTTGGTGCGGTGGTTTTGGATAATATCTTTAGCAGCGTACTCTTGCCCGCACCGTTGCGGCCAATAATGCCCAGCGTATCGCCTTGCTGCACCTCAAAGTTGATGTCTTTCAGCGCCCACACATAATCCGAATCGGCTTTTTGGGCGCGGTCATTGGTGCTGCCCACCTGCATCAGGGGGTCTTCCTTGCCCCGCATGCGATACCACCACCGTGTGAGATCATCGCGAAGGGTGCCGCTGCCTACATTGCCCAAACGGTATTGTTTGGATACGTTTTCTACTTTAATTACAGTTGCCATTTCTTTTTTTATACCGTATCCATAAATGTGCGTTCTACCTTATTGAACACCATGATGCCGGCCAGCAGGGTAGCCAACATAAAAACAGCACTGTACAGCAAACCCCACCAGCTAAATACGCCTCCACCCGTAAAAGCAAACCGGAATGCCTCTATGATATGCGCTATGGGGTTTAATTCTGCCACCAGACGATAGGGGCCCGGCAATGCAGAGGTGGGATAAATTACCGGTGTGGCATACATGAGTACACTAATAGCGAAGGGCATCAAAAAACTTAAATCACGGTACTTGGTGGTATAGGATGAAATAACAATGCCGGTGCCCAGTGAAATGCCTGCCATTAGCAACAGCAACAGGGGTGTTGCAGCTACATACATGTTGGGCGTTATGGAACCCTCATACCAGTACCAGCCCCAAAATGCCAGAAACACCAAAAACTGAACAGCCAGCTTTACAAGGTTGGACAGAATCAATGAAATGGGAGCTACCAGCCGCGGAAAATAGACCTTGCCAAACAGATGCGCGTTGGAGGTAAAGGTGGTGGAAGCACCGCTAAGACAGTTGCTGAAATAATTCCAAAGGGTAGTACCCGCGAGGTAGAAAAGTGGGGCTGGAATATTATCGGTAGGAATCTTGGCAACCGTGCCAAAAACAAAGGTGTAGATGAACACCGTCATCAGCGGTCCCAGAAAGAACCAGATGGGGCCCAGGATGGTCTGTTTGTAAACCGAAACCACATCGCGGCGGATAAAAATCTGAATCAGGTCGCGGTATTGCCACACCTCCCTGAGTTTCAGGTCGTACCACTTGCCTTGCGGTTCAATTATTTCAGTCCACGTTTCGTGGTCTAACTGTGCGTTTTCGCTCATGATGTCAAATGCTGTATTACGCGGCTTTGGGTTTCGCCGTCAATGTCGTTGTAAAAAGGCAACCGCAACAGGGCATCGCTGTAGTGGTCGGTGTGCTGCATGCTGCCTCCGTGGTGCAGGTGGGCATAATAGGGGCTGGCATGCAAAGATTGGTAGTGAAATACCGGGTGTATATCAGCGGTTTTTAACCGTTCTATTGTTTCGGTACGCGCTGCCAGATCGGGAAATACCAGATAGAACATGTGGGCGTTATTGGTGGCATAGCCGGGCACAAAAGGCACTTTAATGCCATTGGTTTCGGCCCAGGGCTGCAGCTCACGAAAATAGGTTTCCCAGATGGCTTTACGGCGTTCCTGTATGCTATCCAGGTGCTCCAATTGTGCCCACAAGAAAGCGGCTACCATTTCGGAAGGCAAAAAAGAGCTGCCTACATCCACCCAGCCGTATTTGTCTACCTCGCCCCGGTAGAATGCACTGCGGTTGGTGCCTTTCTCCCAGATAATCTCCGCACGTTCGGCAAACTGCCTGTCGTTTACCACCAGCATGCCACCCTCACCACTGATAATGTTTTTGGTTTCGTGAAACGAGAACGCTGCCAGGTGGCCTATGCTGCCCAGGGGGCGCTTTACACCGTCTTTTCCTGTATAGAAGCTGTCAATGGCCTGTGCGGCATCTTCCACCACAAAAAGATGGTGGCGGGCTGCTATATCCATAATCACATCCATATCGCAGGCCACCCCGGCATAGTGCACGGGCACAATGGCTTTGGTTTTTGGGGTTATCAGCACCTCAATGGCACTTTCATCCATACCGGGATGATCGGGGCGGCTGTCGCAAAAAACAATTTTGGCGCCGCGCAACACAAAAGCATTGGCCGTGCTGACAAAGGTGTAGGAAGGCATGATGACTTCATCGCCGGGC
>Ga0169931_10014374_pt1 | contig 10721 bp, 8 predicted proteins | sample Kivu_15m_20L_FD_129675 | JGI IMG/M metagenome (GOLD analysis project Ga0169931, IMG submission 129675) | Freshwater microbial communities from Lake Kivu, Western Province, Rwanda to study Microbial Dark Matter (Phase II) - Kivu_15m_20L... | ecosystem: Environmental > Aquatic > Freshwater > Lake ... | reverse complement strand
TGCTGCACCTGATCGATGTCTCGGCGCTCGCCGAGCCTGCACCGGTCGAAGCGTTCCGAATCCTCGACGCCGAGCTCGCTCGATACTCGCCGGAGCTCTACGCGAAGCCGCGCCTCGTCGTCGCGAAGGACTGCGAGGGCAAGCTCCCCTGCCTCAAGGACAAGCTCAAGAGCGACGACGCCATCGCCCGCGATCGCGCCGCCTATGAGCTCCTGTGGATGAACACGGACGAGTCGCGCGACGCCCTCGTCGGCTCGCTCACCGACAAGGACAACGAGGTTCGCTACGCGGCCATCATGGGCGTGCTGCGCCGCCTGCCGAAGGAGAGCGTCACGCTCGCCAACACCGTCAAGGCACAGCTCGACACCGAGAAGGGCCAGACGCAGTACATCCGCATCAACGAGGACCTCAAGCGCCTCGAAGTGCGCCTGCGCCGCTCGTACTGAGCGGCCATTCGCTGGTCGTCGAAGATGCGCCGGGCCTCACCCGGCGCAGCGCCGGGCCTCACCCGGCGCATCGTCATTTGTGAGGACCAACGTCCGCGCTATAGCGTCGCGTCGATGGGACCCCGTGCCGCGCCAAAGACGTCGACGCCTTGGACCGCGCGGGCCGTCGGCACCGTCTTTGGCCTCCTGGCGCTCGGCGGGTCCTGTGGCCTGAGCATCGGCGCCTTGCTCGTCCCTGAGGGAGGCGTCTGGCCCGACGGCCGCGCCCGACACCACCTGCAAAAGGACACCGGCCCAGGCCTCCGCGCCGCCGCCGAGTTGGAGAACGGCGACACCCCGAACGACAACGGCCTTGGCGCTCTCGCGCACATGCTGTTGTGGCTCGAGCATGGCGCGCCCGACGCCGACCGCGAGGCTGCTGAGAAGCTGATCCAGAAATCGTCACCGACGGGGCGAAAGACCGGCGAGGCCCTCTACGCGCGCGCGCTGCTCGCGGCGACCGGCAACACGGACCCGACCCTCGACGCCGACCTGAAGGGAGCACCTGAGAACGCGTGGACGCTGCTCGCTCAAGCGACACGCACAGGCGGTGAGGAGCGCGCGGCGCTGCTGCAGCGTGCATCGCTCGCGCGCGGGGGCGTGCCGCACGCGAGTCACCGCTTCGCCCGCGCCATCGGCAGCAGCGATGTCTTGCTCGCGCGCGCGGCGACCGACCGCGTCGCTCAGCTCGAACCTGATCATGCGCAGAACGCCGTCACGGCCTTCGTGGTGAGCCAGGTCGAGATTGCGACGCTCCCCGAGGCGCAGCGACGACGTCGTCCGGACCGCAAGAAGGGCGACGCGATCCCTGTGCCCGGCCAAGCGCCAGCCGCGCCCGATGAGCAGCGCGTCATCGATGTGCTGGCGCGGACGACGTCGGCAGACGATCGGGCGCTGCTCAATGTCGTCGCTCTGGCGTTGCGCTACGCGCGCGCCCAAGAGCCAGCTCCTGAAGACCTCGAGCTGCTCGTGAAGGGCGCCGCGTCCAGCACCACGATGGCACTGCATGCCTTGGAGCTCGCTGTCCTGGTCGGCGACGCCGACCTGGCCGAGCGCGTGGTCAAGGAGACGAAGCTCGTTGAGCGAGAGGATCTCCTCGCGATGGTGTCTCGTGCGCGCTTCCTGCGCGCGATCCCTGAGGCTGAGCGCCGCGCGGCGCTCAAGGGCGACCGCACGATCGACGGCGTCGGCATCACGCTGCCGCTTGGGCAGCTTCGCTTCGAGCTCGAGCGCCCAGGCGTGCCGTGGCGCGCCGTGCCGTCGCCGTCGTTCTTCCCGGAGCGCCGCTACCAGCGCGTGCTCGCCGACATCGCCGCCGGCGGCACGCGCGAGCGGCTTGATCAGCGCCTCCAAGCAGTCGAGAAGCTCGGCCTCGCCGACCGCGCCATCGCCGGCGGCAACACGAGCGGTGCCCTCTCCGTCCTCGCCCAGGCTCGCGACCTCGCCGGCCAAGACGCCGACGCCGCGCTCGTCGAGGCGGCCATCAAAGCGAGCCAGGGCGACAAGGCCGGCGTGCGCGCCGCCGTCGATGCCGCGCTCGCCACTGCCCCGTTGGACCCCGCCGTGCTCCTCACGGGCGCGCGCCTCAGCCTCGAGGCCGACAACGTCGTCGGCGCGAAGAAGGCGCTGGCTGCCTTCGCCCGGCTCGGGTTCAAGAGTGCGCCCGCCTCGGCCCTGCTCGCCGTCATCGAGGCGCGTGAAGGCGACACCGTTGGAGCACGCGCCGCCCTCGCCGAGGCTCGCCGCCTCGGCGGCGAGGGCGATGTGCTCACGCTGCGGGCGGCCGTCCTCGCCAACCGCAACGCCGACCTCGCCGACGCCCGCGCGTCAGCGAAGGCCTTGCTCGACAAGGGTGACGGCGGGGGCAACAACGACGTCGTCGCCGCCTGGATCGCCGAGGCCGCGTTTCGCCAAGGCGACCAGCAGCGCGCCGAGGACGTCCTGAAGGCGATTCGCGCCGCGCGCCCTGCCCTCGGAGAAGCGCATCTGTTCTACGCGCAGGTCATCCGCTTCAACCGGACGCGCAAGGCCGAGGCCGCCGCCGCCGCCGCGCTCGCGCTGAAGAAGCTCGAGAAGGGGCCCCTCTTCGACGAGGCCAAGCTGACGCTCGTCCAGATCAAGAAGCAACGATGATCACGTTCGTCGCGCTGTTCACTGCTGCCGTTGCTCTGGTCCGCGCGCTCTTTGGCACAACGGCGACCGCCCGACGCGCTCCGTGGTTTGTCGTCGTCGTCGCTGCCGTCGTCGTCGCTGCGGTTGCCCTACCGCCAATGATCGTCTTTGAGAAAGCCGTCGGGCGCGCGCTGCTGCCGCTCGGCCTCATGTGGGTCGTTCTGTGGTGCATCGTCGTGTGGCGCGTCGGCGTCGGCGACGCGCGACGCGCCCGCGGGGTCGCGGCGCTCGCCGTCATCGTCACCGTCCTCGGCAATGAGCCGATCGGGCACGTGTTGATGGAAGTGCTCGAGCGCGACTACCGCACCGACCCGTATACCCAGGCGCCGTTTGACGCCGTGATCGTTCTGGGCGGTGGCGCGCAGAGATCGCCGCATGGCCGTCATGAGCTGAGCCCGAGCGGCGACCGTGTGTTCACCGGCGCGCGGCTTTGGCACCGGGGCCTCACCAAGACCCTCGTCGCGACCGGCACGCCGATCGGCGACTTCCGGGACGCCTTCGACAGCACCGTCGCCACCCGCGACCTCTGGCGCGATGTCGGCGTCGTCGATGACGCGATTGTCATCGTCGGGGGAACGCGCAACACGCGCGAAGAAGCGACGGCGTGCGCCGCGCTGATCGCTCAGCGCGGTTGGCGGCGGGTCGGGCTCGTGACGTCGGCGTGGCATATGCGGCGTTCGGTGGGGCTCTTTCGCCGCGCCGGCGTCGAGGTCGTGCCGCTGCCGGCCGACTCGCGCGCCGGCCCGACGTGGGATGGGATCTTCTCGCTCGTGCCGGTCGGCGAAGGCGCCTGGCTGCAGCAGAAGGCGATCTGGGAGTTCATCAGCGCGGCGGTGGGGCGGTAGAGACCGGCCGTGCTATGCGGCAGAGCGTCTCGTGAGCGCATCACTACAAGGGAGATGGAGCTGTGATGAAGGATCTCAACGTCGAGCGGACGCAGAAGCTGCTGTCGCGCATCATGGAGTTCGAGCTCGCCGGCGTCGTTCGCTACACGCACTACTCGCTCATGGTGGCCGGCCCGAACCGGATTCCCATCGTCGGCTTCATGAAGGCGCAGGCGTCGGAGTCTCTGCTGCACGCTCAGCAGGCTGGCGAGATTCTGACGGGCCTCGGCGGGCATCCGACGCTGCAGATCGCGCCGATCGACGAGACGTATCGCCACGCCGTCAAAGACATCCTCGAGGAGAGCGCCGCCCATGAGGCCCGCGCGCTGAAGCTCTACAAGGAGCTCCTCGACGAGGTCGAAGACTGCAGCGTCTACCTTGAGGAGTTCGCCCGGACGCAGATCGCCGCCGAGGAAATGCACTCGCTCGAGCTTCGCAAGATGCTGCGCGACATCGGCATCGGCATCAGCGGTCCGCTCGGCCATCACCCGCACGGGCACGACGACGACGAGAAGCCGAAGAAGGCGAAGAAGAAGAAGGACTGAGCGTCCGACTCTTGTCGGGAACGCACCACAGGCGCGACGCGCGCGTGGTGCGTTTCGTTTGTCGGAAGCTCAGCCGTTCTCGACGGCGTTTCTGAGGGCGGCGATGAGGCCGTTCTTCTTCATCGCGTCATACTGCGTGTGCGCGTCGGCGTGGATCTTGGCCTCGTCGGCCACGCCTGTGAACAGCTTGGACACCGCCGCCTTGGCCTTCGTCTCGTCGCCGAGACCGGCGCGCACGTAGGCGTCGCGAATGAAGTGGATGGGCTCGCCGGCGTCCTTGAGGCCGCCGAGGTCAAGCGTGAGCTGCATGAGCGCGCAGTACACTGACTTCGGCAGCGCGATCGGATCCTTCTCGCGATCGGCTGCGGGCAAGTTGACGTACTTCGACGTCGCGATCGGCTCCTTGAGCATGTGCTCGTAGGCCTTCACGGGGTGCTGGGTCTCGTCGAGCTGGAACAGTCCGTTCAAGCTCTCGGCGTAGATGGGGAACCAACGAAGCTGCCGACGCAGCTCGTGGATGCCGTCCTCGAGCTCATTCATGTCGAACGGCGTCGTTTCGATCTTCTCGAGGCGGCGGCTCAGCTCGCCCTTCACCTCCTTGAGGTCCTTGTCGTACGAGCCCCATTTGGCCTCGCCCCAGTCCTCGACGATGTCGCGCATGCCGGGGATGCGGCCCTTCGCGTCGGGCATCCACTCCTCGGTGATCAGCGTCTTGAGCGCCGCGCGCGAGGCGTCCATGTCCGACTTCAAGATGGCGATCGCCTTCGGGTCCGCGCCCACCTTCTGCGCCGTCTCGAAGTTCGACTTCGTCATCGAGTATTGGCCGAGCTTGTCCTCGAGGGCCTTCACGCCGATGAGCACCTTCTCGGCGGGTTTGCCGTGGATGTCGGTGTAGAGCTTCGAGATACCCTCGAGCAGAAACACCTGCCGACGGATGTCTTTGCTCATGACGTGGTCGACGAGCTTGTCGGGGTCGGTCTCGGCACGGAGGATCGAGTCGACCTTGGCCGCGTGCACGAGGACGCGCTCGAAGGGGCGATCGACGGGGCCATCGACCTTGTACTGCGTGAGGAGGGCGGCGACCTCGGGGGTGTTCGCCTCGAGGCGACCCTTCTTGTCGAGAATCGCGTCGAGGTTGAAGCGCATGACGCCGGCGCCGCCGACGCTCGCACCGACGGAGACGCCGGCGTTGGGTGTCTTGCCCTTGGCGAGGTCGCCGACGAAGGTGGCGAGGCGCTCGCGCTCGTCGCGCTTCATGCCGTCGAGGACGACGGTGCTGAGCGCTTCAGCGAGGGCCGGGTCCTTCGCCTTGACGCTGTCGAGGGCCTTCTCGAGATCCTTCTTCGACTCGATCGCCTCAGGCTTCACGCCGAGCTTCAGGAACGCTTGGGCGATGTCTTGGTGAGAGCGGAGGGTGACGGCCATGGTGACGCTCGGCTGTGGAGAGGGTGCTTAGGTGTAGCCCGAAGGCGCGGAGTTTGGCGCTTCTGCGTCGGCTCAAGGCGCGTCGTGCGAGGGCACTTGACGAAGGGTTTGATTTCACTAGGTTTTCTCGATGACGACTCCCGCGAAGCAGCAGCCGACGTCGACCGACGGATCCCCCCACGCCCGCGGCCTCGGCACGGGCAGCGGCAGCGTACTGCGCGACGGCCTCGACCCCCGCCTGCCGCAGTCGCTCGTCGACCTGCACATCCACGTCGGCGGCGCTGTCGCACCCCACATTCTCTACTCGATCGCGATGCAGCAAGGCTTCAAGCTGCCCGTGAAGAGCTACTGGGAGTTCGTCGATCTCGTCACGATCCGCCCCGGCACGACGAAGAGCCTCGACGACTACCTGAAGGTCATGCACGAGTGGACGGAGAAGATTCAGTCGTCGCCGGCAGCGATGGAGCGCGCCGTCTACGAGATCATCGGCAAGGAATACCGCAGCAGCCGCGTCGACCACATCGAGCTGCGCTTCAACCCGATGAAGCGAAACCTCCACGGCGAGCGCGACCTCGACCACATCATCCACGCCGCGCTGCGCGGCATGGACCTCGCCGTCCTCGAGTACGGCGTGAAGGCCTGCCTGCTGTTCTGCCTGGCGCGCGAGTTCTCGTATGAGCTCAACGAGATCATCCTCGAGAAGGCCATCAAGTATCAGGCGCGCGGCGTGCTCGGCATCGACCTCGCTGGCCCGGAGAGCAACAACCTCGAGCTGCGCCTCAAGGACGCCGCCCGCTACGAGAAGCTGTTTGCACGAGCACGGGCCGCTGGCTTGAAGACAACGGTGCACACCGGCGAGACGAGCCACACCTCTGGCGAGGGCGTCATCGCGACGCTGCGGCACTTGAAGCCGCACCGCATCGGCCACGGCATCCGCGCGGCTTACAACGACGAGGCTCTCGACCGCCTCGCCGACAGCGGCGTCGTCATGGAGCTGTGCCCATCGTCAAACCTCGCGACGAACGCCGTGAAGGACCTCAAGGAGTTCGGCTTCGTGCTGTCGAAGTTCCGTGAGCGAAAGATCCCGTTCACGATCAACACCGATGGCCCCTATCTCCTCGACACGTCGCTCGCCAAAGAGTGCACGCTGCTGCTGGACGAGGGCATCCTCACGCCGGCGGAGCTCGCGCAGACCTTCGAAGTTGCGCGCCAAGCGTCGTTCATCCCGGCGTAAAGGCAGGGCCGCTTTCGGTCGTTTGCCCCCAGCCCGTGCACGCCGTTGCGGCGTCCGGTAGAGTCGTGGTGTGACGACGACGACGTCCGCAACGACGGCGCCCGCGCGCCTCGCGTACCGCGAGCTCGGCCTCTTGGCCGAGGGCGGCATGGCGCTCGTCATGCGCGCCGTCAGCGAGCCCGACGGCGTCGACGTCGTCATCAAGCGTGTGCGCCCGCCACTGTGCTTCGACGCGGCGTTCTTGCGCCTCTTTCGCGACGAGGGCGCGCTGCACGCAGCGCTCGAGCACGAGCACATCGTGCGGCTGCTCGACCAAGGCGAAGACGAAGCGGGTCCCTTCCTCGTCTTTGAGCACGTCGACGGCACCGACCTCGGCGCGTTGCTGGAGCGCGCGCGAGCAGACGGTGCACCTCTCGACGTCGAGCTCGTGCTCGCGATCGCCATCCCCGTGGCCGCTGCGCTCGCCTTTGTCCACGCCGCATCCCGCGACGGCGAGCCGCTCTCCGCCGTGCACCGGGACATCTCACCGGCCAACATCCTGCTGTGCGAGGACGGCGGCGTGAAGCTCGCCGACTTCGGCGTCGCGACGTCGACGCTCAAGACCGAAGCCACCGTCGCCGGCGAGCTCAAGGGCAAGTTCGCCTATATGGCGCCGGAGCAGACGCGCGGCGGATCGATCACACCGGCCGCCGACCTCTTCGCCCTCGGCGTCGTGCTGTGGGAGTGCCTCGCCAATCGCCGCTTGTTCGACGCGCCGACGGACGCCGACATCGTGCAGCAGGTGCGCCACAGCGACGTGCCCCGCCTCGACGACGCGAGCGTGCGCGCGCCCGTCGAAGGGCCGCTCGCCGACCTCATCGCAACGATGCTCGAGAAAGACCCGTCGCGGCGCCCCGCGTCGGCGAAGGTCGTGTACGACGCGCTTCAGCAGATCGCGCTGGAGCGCGGCCTCGACGACGGCCTCCGTCGCCACGTCGCTCGCGCCGTTCGCGCCGCGCCGCGCCGCGCGGTCACGCCTGTCGCGCCCGACGTTCCTCGCCGGCGTACGCAGCGCGTGGTCGGCCTCGCGACCGCCGACACCGTGCGTCGTCTGCCATCGTCGGTTGGCGGCCGCGTCGGGCTCGTCGCGGCAGCGGTCGCTGCTGTCGTCGTTGTCGTCGTGGTGGCGGCGGGGAGCGGCGCCACCGATCAGCCGCCGCCCGTCGCGCTGCACGTCACGCCGCCGCCGGTGACGCTCCCGCCAGCGATCGGCACCGCGATCGACCCAGCGACGACGACGCCGGCGCCAACCCCCGCGCCGGCACCGCCGCCCGTCATCATGGCGCAGCCGCCACCGGCGCCATCCCCTCCGCCGACGACGAAACCCCGAGACGGCACTCCCCGCACGACGACGCCCGCGCCGACCATCCCGTCAACGCCACCGCCGCCAGCTCCTGCTCCTGCGCCCGCGGTCGTCGCCGACGGCTTTGGCCGCGTCAGCATCACGAGCGAGCCATGGGCGAGGGTGCTCATCGACGGCGTCGAGGCCGCGAAGGAGACGCCACTACTGGGCTTCTCGCTGCGCGCCGGCGTTCACGAGGTCACCCTCGAGAACCCCGTCGTCGGGCTGAAGAAGACCGTCACGATCACGGTCGCCAAGGACGAGCACCTCCGCCGCTTCGTCGATCTCCAGCGGCCGTAACGATCGGCGTCAGCGGGCGTCAGCGTCGTCGTCGCCAGCATCGTCGGCGCGCGCTGCGTCGATGGCGCGCTGCATGCGGGCGATGTGGCTGAGCGCGCCGACGACGGCGCCGATCGCGAGCAGCGCCGGGTCGAGGGGCGCGCCAGCGACGACGGTGACGGCCGCGCACAAGGCCACGTAGGCGATGGCGCCGAGGCCGGCAGCGAGCACGATCGGCCGCGCCGACGTCGGCGCCCGTGCCTCGATGACAGCGCCGAGGGCGCCGGCGACGACGGCACCAAGGACGGTGGCGCCCACGACGAGCGGTACGTCGAGTGTGAGCCCACGCCACGCCGACAAGCCCGCCACAGCCGAGAGCAGCGCGGCGTAGACGGCGGCGTTGAACGCGAACTTGCGGCCAAACGGGGTCGCTGCGGCCATCAGCGCTGCTCCGGATACGACGCGCACAGCGCATCGAGACAGCCCTGCGTGGTGCCGCCGTCGGGGTTTGGCAGGTCGGTGATGCAGCGGACACCGCGCGGGCAGTCATCGTTGTCGCGACAGCCCGTGGAGCAGAACTTCCCGAGGTTCTCGTCTTCGCCCGTCTCGGGGTTCTGCCGTGTCATCTCGTAGCAGTGGGCGGTGAAGCCGAAGGTGGCGCCGGCGGCGCAGTCGTCGTCGTCCTCGCAGCGCTGGCACCAGGGTTCGGGCGCGAGGAAGCACTGACCGCTCTGGGCGGGGGCTGGGCAGGAGCCTGCTTGCGCGAACGCTTCTTGGCCGCAGCAGAACTCGCCGAGGTTGCAAGACGTGTCTTTGCTGCGGCAGCCCTGCTGACGACAGACGTTGTTCTCGCAGAGTTCGAAGGCGTTGCAGTCGTTGACGTCGTTACAGCCTGAGACGCACGTCGACGTACCGAGATCGCAGTAGGTGCGGGGCAACGGGCATTCCGCGTCGCTCTGGCACCCGGCGAGGTCGCAGGCGCCGCTGGCCGTGCACTCCGTCGATGCCGGGCAGCCGGTCGCGCTGCCGGGCGTCGGGCACGGGTCGCCGAAGCGGCCGTCGCCGTGGCAGATCTTGTCGATGCCGTTTTGGTTGACGCGCTGGCCGAAGGGGCAGCCGGCGACGCAGGTGCCTGCCGTCGGACCGCCCACCTGGCAGACGCGACCAAGGGGACACTCGACGTCGCTGTCACAGAGGCTGATGCAGACGCCGAGGCTGCTGCAGGTCTGGCCGTCTGGGCAGACGGTGCCGTCGCCGCAGAGAATCGTGCCGTCGCAGGTGCCCGACGTCGTCGTCCCGGGCAGCGGCGTGCACCCGCCACCGCTACAGGTGAAGCCTTGGGGGCAGGCGCCGCAGCCGGCGGCGCAGAAGCCGTCGCGGCACACAGACGGCAGGCCGGTCGGTCCTTCGCCGCACTCGCCGTCGTTGACGCAGGCCGCGCACGTCGCTTTCACGCGACGACACACGCCGGCGTCCTCGTCGCAGAACGCCGGGGCGCTGCCGAAGCCGCAGTCGACGTCGGGCGTGCCGCAGAAACCGCAGATCGTGGTGTTCACGCTGCAGTCAAAGCCGGGCACGCAGGTCCCTGTCGGCAGGTCACAGACGGTGCCGGCCTCGCACGCGTCGTCGGCGTCGCAGCCGATATCGACGCTGCCGCCGTTGCCGCCTTCGCCTTCGCCCTCGCCTTCACCGCCGCCACCGCCGTCTTCGGGGCACGCGGCGAGCGCAAGTGCAGCGAGGACGACGACCGGGGCGAGGCGAACGAAGGACGGCATGAAGACACGCTACCCGTGCGGCGCGCGGCCGCAACGGGCCAACGACGACACCCGCGGTGTTGACGGGCCGGCTCTGGCTCGTCGACAGTGCGACATGGCGCGCGTCTTCAAGCTGCAATCGTCGCGCGCGGTGTCGCGCCTCGGCATCGACTACCAAGCCGCGCTCAATGACGAGCAGCGTGCCGTCGCCCTCGCCGAGCGTGGGCCCCTGCTCGTCCTCGCCGGCGCAGGCTCCGGCAAGACGCGCGCGCTCATCTACCGGGTGGCCCGCTTCTTAGACACCGGCATCGCGCCAGAGCGCATCTTGCTCCTCACGTTCACCAACCGCGCGGCCAAGGAGATGGTGCGCCGTGTCGGCGAGCTCGTCGGCCCCGAAGCGATGAAGATCATGGGCGGCACGTTTCACCACGTCGGCAATGCCATCCTGCGACGGCACGCCGAGGCCATCGGCTACAACGACGCCTACACCATCCTCGACCGCGAAGACGCCCGCGAGCTCAGGAACGCCGCCGTCGTCGACCGCAAGATCGACACATCCAAG
>Ga0169931_10014373_pt1 | contig 10721 bp, 2 predicted proteins | sample Kivu_15m_20L_FD_129675 | JGI IMG/M metagenome (GOLD analysis project Ga0169931, IMG submission 129675) | Freshwater microbial communities from Lake Kivu, Western Province, Rwanda to study Microbial Dark Matter (Phase II) - Kivu_15m_20L... | ecosystem: Environmental > Aquatic > Freshwater > Lake ... | reverse complement strand
CGAAGGTCGCATCATTGCGATCGAAGAGGAACTTCGAGGTGAGCTGATTCCCGGTTTGCCTGATTTACTTGGACGAGTTGATTTGCTGCTTGAGACCGACGAGCACGTCGTTATTCAGGACTTCAAAACGGCGCGCAGTGCCTGGAATGCAGAGCAGGCTGAAGAATCCGCAGAGCAGCTTTTGCTTTATGGCGACCTGGTGCGTCGGCTAGTGCCTGGCAGGGCCCTGAAACTTCGGTTTGCGGTCATTACAAAAACCAAAGAACCGAAGGTGCAGGTGTTGGATGCTGAGTTCGACGCCGAGCGCCTAGATCGAACCAAGGCTGTTTTCAAAGCCGTATGGTCAGCCATCCAGGCTGGTCATTTTTACCCCTCACCTTCGCCTATGACGTGCAGTGGCTGCGGTTACCGCAGTCATTGCACGGCTTGGAGGGGGTAGGCTTGGCTCAAGTATCCTTCGGGGTGCTTGGGCTTTTTTTTAGATATCCGCTTGATGGATCGCTATTGCACTTTCCACGAAAGTATTGTGATCCCGAAAAATCCCCCTAGGGAATTGAAAGCTCCAGCCGATGTAGCCAGCCCAGCATAAACGTGTTGATAACGGGGTAGAGCATGCTCACTCTTCTGAATCGCCTTCCGCTTCATCGGAATCTTCCGAATCAACGCCCCAACTCCAAACGGCCTTGAGCAAAGCACCCGTCGCTGATTTTTGGAAAAACTGAAAGTCATCCCGGGATTCGAGAAAGAAACTTAGGCATCGGCCACGTTTCACGGGTTTGACCGCCGCAGGCTCGCTCAAGCCCTTCTTCCAATACTCAACGTCATTGTCGAATCGACCATGCTGCCAAACGTAGGCTCGGGCTTGCCTGGCGGTGATAAACCACCTGCGTTTACCGTCGATCCGATAATGCAGGATGCGCTTACGAAGATAGGACTCGCGATCTTCGGCGAGTTGGCTTTGGAAGAACTCTACCAGTGCAGCATTCGATACTTCCGCCAAGGCTGCGGTCCAGTCACTCCACTTAATCATCGTCATCGAGCTCCGCTGCCCACGAGGAGCGGCTTCCTGGAATAGCTCCCGAGCCGGATAAACGTTTGAGCAAACCAGGTATTCGGTTCCACTTCCCACGTCCTTCGCAACGGAGATACGACAGCACATAACGTCAACGCTGAAGTTCTTGCTCAGCCATTCGGTCCCGACGAGCAACGCGTAGTCGAATTCCTCGGCGATCAGCACGATCCGCTGAGCCCGATTGACGTCCTCCAGATCCACCTCAAGAAAATCGGCCAGCATCTCCTGCCGATCCTTGCTCATCAATCCAAGGAATTCATCCGCCGACCACTGAGAGATCATGCCCGCGTACGAAATGGCCTGGAGCAGTTGTAGCTTGTTGTTACCCCGCTTGAGTTCGATGACCACACTGCTGCCTTCCTTATCGACCGCTAGAAGGTCAATGCGATCCTGCACGCTCTTCGAAGGCATAATCTCCTTACCAACCAGGAACACCTCCAGTCCCAATTCCTGGAAGAACGCGTCAGGACTGTTCGAGATGAACTCCTGAAGGTCATAACGCTCGGATATAGACACCTCTGCCAGGCTTGGGGTTTCGAGGAGAGTGAAGCCCTGGTTCTTCCTGTCTATTCTCAACATCTCTAATGTGCCCTCAGGTTTCTAATGTGCGGTTTGTCCATCGGCGAGCGATACGCGATCACCGTTCCGGTGAAGAATCGACTGGCGCACCTGCTCACTAAGAACCCACTCGATCCGGTCACGTATTCGCTTACCAGTGCGGGCAAAACCGAGTTCCCTCGCGGTTAATGTAATCAGTTCCGACCAATCGATCGTTCCTACCCTCGTGACGATTCGTACTGCGGTTTCTGCGATGTAGCTGGTGGGTACATCATCGATCTTCAGATACGTCGGCGCTACCACATTGGCTTCGGCAACAATCTCAGGCTGTAGATCCTCAAACTCCGTTTCAGGTTTTTTGTCAGCTTCTAGCGTACTTTCCGGTGCAGCGGTGGATGCTTGCTGATAGGACGCCAAAATCCGTTGTATCTGGAATTGCGGATTACGAACCCAGTCCGTTGACCACACGCGACATATGCGCCATCCTAGGCCCTCCAGCACATTCTGGCGGATGCGGTCACGATCTCGGGCAGTTTTGGAAGAATGGTACGTAACACCATCACATTCGATCCCCAAGCAGTAGATGCCTGGGTTCGACGGATGCTTCAGTGCTAGATCGATCCGGAATCCCCCACACCCGACTTGTGGTACTGGTTCAAGACCGTGACGAATCAACGCTGCCGCAACTTCCTCCTCAAAAGGCGATTCGCATTCACTTTGCGTTTCAACAATCGTACGTCCAAGCGAGTCCACGCCGATTTCCGCATACTCAAGATATGACTTCAGTAAAGACGCCCCAATGCTCATGCTTCTCGAGAGATCCATGTCGGCTGAGCGCACGGATGCAACAAGGTAAACAGCCTCCCGAGCACGCGTCACTGCAACGTTGAGTCTTCGTTCACCACCTGGCTTTGACAACGGCCCAAAGTTCTTGATGAACTTACCAGCCTCGTTTTTACCGTAACCAAACGACAAAAAGATAACATCGCGTTCATCTCCTTGGACGTTTTCCAGGTTCTTGATGAACAACTGCTCGTTGCTTCCTGTGCTGAAGAGAGCATCTGTTTCTGGGGAAGCGCGGCGCAGATCGTAAAGGGCATCCTCAATGGCCTGCTGCTGTGAAATATTGAACGCGATGACGCCTAGAGACTTTTCCGGTGTAGCCTTGTAGTGGGTCACGACCATGTCCGCGACTTTTCGTGCCTCTGTCAAATTTTTTCGATCTATCCAGCGTCCTTCGGCAACATGGATCAACTGCACTGCATTGCATGTTGCGTCCAGGATACTTGGGAAAGTAACTAGATCTCCGTCGTAGAAGTGACGGTTTGAGAAAGCAATCAACGGCTCACGGCGACTACGATAGTGCCAGCGCAGTCGCTTGTTAGGCATGTTGACCGACTTGCATAAACTGAGAATGCTCTCGAAGTCGCCAATATCCTCATCCTCCTCTTCAGATTCGATATCGGCACGACTGAAGAAACTGGTGGGTGGCAATTGTTTGTCGTCACCAGCAACAATCAATTGAGTCCCTCGGTAGACAGCTCCTATCGCGTCCCACGGAAATACCTGAGATGCCTCGTCAAAAATTATCAGGTCGAATTTCAACTCTTCCGCCTGGAGGAAGGTGCTGACCGACAGAGGGCTCATCATGATACAAGGCTTCAATCGTTGCAGCACGCCGGGGACAGCAGCAAAAAGCTTCCGTAGTGGCATGTGGCGTCGTTTCTTTTCGGTTTCCTTTTTTAGGATTCCCAATTCAGATGTCATCGGAGCAAGCCAGCCGATGCGTGGTCTATCCGTTCGATTCAACTGAAACTCGCGAACTCTAGCGGCTGCTGCTTTGATCTCCCATTCATCCAGATGACGGTACTTTTCACGAACCTGTTCGTGATGCAAAGAGTCGAAGTCGGCAATGCAGGGCAATCTCGTAACAACATGATCAAATAGTTGCTGGTACAATTTAGCGGACACTGCATCAACCGCATCTTGCGGCAGATAATCTTTTTTGATTAGTTCATCTACGACTACAGATAATCCTTTTTCAATTAACTGTTGCCGCCATCGATTGAAAAGAATCCATTCGTCAATAGATTCCACAGACATGATCAGATCCCGCAGTACTGCGGATAATTCGTCTAAAGGCAGTTCGCTTAAAACAAAACCCTCGGAAACCTCTTCCGCTTCGTCAAAGAGTGACCTCAAGAACGTCACGGGTACATCCATTTGTGGCGTGACGGTTCGTAGAGTGTCAAGCATACGATCGATCGCCGTGCGAGTGTCTATGTTGGTAGCAATCGCTTTCACCATGGGTGATTGCAGGATCGTATCAGGTGCTTTGACGATCCACGTAGCGGCGCTCACCTCCTGTTCGCTTAGCTCTTGAGGATGGACAATGCCTAGTGCCGACAAACTAACCTCGCGATCACTCAATTCGACTTCAGCAACACGCATTTGTTCGATCGAGATCGCGTCTTGAGGGAGACGGTCGAATGGCACAACTTGACCCGGCTTCAACACGCTTAGTAACTTGGACAATTGACCCTTCAGAGTTTCAAATTCCGTCGCAGCTTCGACTACGCAGGCCTTCAACTCTGTGGCAATACGCCTTCGTGGTTCAACATCCTGCTCACCAGCCCTAGTTAAGTTAATGAATCCAAGCTTATCGGACCAAGTCGTATTCACTTGCAGTAAAGTGGCCTCGGTCGCGTTGACTATTTCGTTCAGTGATTCCTTATCAACTCGCCCGGGCAGGCAAACCGTTTCCTTGAGCACTGGTGCTGAGCCGAATGTTTTTACGAGCTTACGTGCGGATTCGACTCCTCGAATTCCAGCTGCCCAGCTATCGGCGTGAAACGGTTGTGCGTTAAGCGGCAAATCAGTGACGTGGGCTGAAAAAAGAGACTCGACGCTTGCCCTTTGCTGTTTATAGAGGTTAGCGGTAGCCAGATCATGCTGAACCTGTTCAATGCTTGGTGCAGTTCGATAACGGATTTCCACGGCCCGCATGACTTTGGAACAACTTTGCAGAGCAATCTGCAGGTTGTTTGCCAAAGCCAATGTTTGAGTCATTGGCGAGCCTGCTAATCTCAGACCGGGTACCAGCGACTTCGATTCCTCCGAGTGCAAGCGATCCAGGTTCTCAGCCAAACGCAATATCAGCGGATCATTTTCCGCGATATCCACTGTTACCATACCTGAGGGTAACACAGGCAACAACGCTGGGATTTTTGCTATGAACGAATCAAAAGAAATCAGCGCAGTTAGATTTCTCTGCCAGGAATCAATTTGGTCCGGAACAAAGCCACTCATCAGAACATGCTTCACCTCCTGGTGGACATCCTCTACTTCGCACATGCGCTTGTGATAAGTCCCGAGCTGTGCAACATCTTCCAGCAACGCGTTGGTTGCCGGAACCGGAGCCTTGTAAAGATCTGCCACCTCAACGCGGTACTTGGTGTACCCTCCGAAGAATCGCGACCACCATGAAGCGAAGCGTTTACCGCGTTCAATGAGGGAGCGTGCAGAGGGTGCAAACGCTCGATGAGAAAACTTTTGCTCCAAGCTGCTGCGAAGATCCTGAGCTTCCGAAAGGTCTAGGATCGCACCTTCGATTTGTCGTTTGACATTTTGACGTGTAACACTGTCTCCCCAGCTTCCATGATAGGCGTTCAAATGACAGATTTCAGGTAGCGATTGGATAATGCTGCGAATATCACTAAGTGTTGGAGCGAAATCTCCTTTGAAATGCAAACGATCGCACAAGGTTTTGGTGTCATCAACAACTCGGGTCAGCAGTTCGATATCGTGGTTAAGTTGGTTTCCACATTCATCGAGAGATTGGAGTTTGTGGCTTGGTATGTGAGAGTGAACAACTTCCCAATGCTGCTGGGATACTTCTGTATTTGGGAGTTCAGTCGCAAGCTGAAGCAATGCAGAAGGCTCAATGCGATCTTGAATGCTTGACTCCAACTGCTTAAGGGAATCGATGTGCGAAATTGCTTGCTGTGCTGAATACACAAGTGCACTGGCCTTTTCCTCGTCGAACCAATTAAGCTGAAACGGTGCATCAGTACAAACCAGCCGCGCTGCGGCCAACAATTTGCCAATTGTTCCGATAGGTAGGTCAAGCTTGATCGGCAGTTTCAGTTCATCAATCAGTCGTTTTAGGTCGCTATCTAGATGCGAAAGCACCCCCTCGAAACTCCGAAGCGATTGTGAGTGCAGCGCCAGTGTTTCCAGGCACGCTTCGTAGTTGTTCGGCAACTGAGCAGTGAGCCTGGGCAACCATTTACAAGTATCGATCTTGGACAGAGGGACGATCTCTTCCGCCTCGAAGATTGACGTAATATTATCGACGTACTCCGGCAGGCGTTGCCGCGTTTTTGTTAACACCTGGTAGCACCGATAACGGTCCAACAAGGCATTAGCGATGTCGCGCGGAGCGGTAAACCAAGATAAAGGGATTGCAGGTGTCTTGAGGTTGACCTCTATGATTTCTACGATCGAAGGCAGGTGCGCTAGCGTGATATTTTTCGGTAGAAGGCCATCATTCACAAACGGACGCATCGCGTCAGCGAGTCGCTGACAGCAATCTGCCAAGAGTGTGAAGTTGCGTTGGATTTCCGGCTTTAGTGCCAGTGGTGGGTTTGTTAGCTTACATCCTCTCCACGGATGACTATAAAATGCGGAGATGACATTCGCATGTTGATCCGCCAAACGCATCATTTGAAGCAAGCTATCCAGGTCAGCTCGGGATATGTTATCCGGTTCAGGAAAATTGACGCGTGACCGTCCTAGCATATCTCGCTGCATCAGTCTGGCGATGCTGCCATGCAATTCGTACATCGAAAGGCCGATCGGTTGCTGCGGCGCATGCAGAACCCGTACGTAATCATTCAAAGCCTGACGTTGCTTCCGTAGATCGTTGAGTTTGGGGTTTGGGTCTGGATAACTCTCAGGTGGAATCTCAAGGCACCATTTCAGCTCCTCTAATAACGCCTTGCGATTTGCCTTGCTGGAGTGGCATTCAAGGCAAAAATCACCTAGGCCGGAGTCATCGAGTCGTCGCTTTACCACCTCAAGTGCGGCAACTTTCTCGCTGACAAAGAGCACACGTTTACCGACAGACAACGCATCGGCGATGACATTGGCGATGGTTTGACTTTTTCCAGTGCCGGGCGGCCCGTCGAGTACGAAACTGATTCCTTTCCTGGCTGCGACGATCGCTTCGAGTTGGCTAGAGTCACAATCAAGAATTGCTTTGATTTCACCCGGCGATATAGCGTCATCTAGTTGTTTTGAATCCGGTACCGACGTTGGGTCGCCAAATGCAACTTGAGGATCATCTGAGATTTTTCCTGCGATAGAACGACATATGGCATTATTCGCGATCGAATGGATATGATCCCCGAGATCCTGCCACATTGCGATCTTGGGAAATGCAAATCGGCCTAGGCAACATCTGTCCTCAATGTCCCATCGCTCGTTTTTGGCAATAGCCCGTTTCAGTTCGGCAAGATAAGCTTGCCGTGCTCCCTCTTCTTCAAGTTGTTCGAGCTCAGGCAGAGGCGGGAGCACTAGCCCAAAGTCCTGCTTGAATCGTTGCCTAAGGCACAGGTTGTCGATAACGTCATCCTCAGCTTCCTGGAGTTCCCACGGCGAATCCGAGGTTTCCCGGTTGAAGGTAGCTGGGACAAGTATCAGTGGTGAACGAATCTCTTTGGTGCTGTCTGCACTCTCAAACCATTTGATGAAGCCGAATGCAAGAAACAGGCAGTGAATACCTTGTTCAGAAACGGACAATCTCGCATAACTGTCAAGTGTGCGGATTCTGCGATCTAGTGCTCGATCACCCAAGCCGGTAAGAAGGTCGTCTACTGCGAGTTTTCGAGAGGCGAGGCAATCGGTAATCGGGGGATTCCAGTCCTTGGTTTCCTTTTCATCCGTTTCCTCTACTTGGGTGTCATCGAGCCCAACCGCGTCTGTTGATACTTTTTTGGGTGGCGGAACGAGATCATGTTTCCAAGCAAACCTTAATGCTCGACTACCTGCTTCACCCGCTGTGATGAGGCGACTCCAAACCGTTTCCGACTGTGGGTGCATCAGTTCGAGCACACCGCGAGTAGGATGAAAAGACGTATTGATAAGCGGGTTGCGGTTGCCGATGTCTAACAGGCGATTCCGCCAGCTTTCAATCTGACCGATGAGTTTTGAGTTATCTTCATCTGCTCTTTGCATAGTGGGCGCGTCGTCTGGGCTGAACTAGAGATGAGAACCTCGAATTACAGCCCGAGGCTACTGGTTAACACTAACACCAACCGATTAGTAAGCACCGAAAGTCACTCCCACACCTTTGACTTAAATCCCAGGCTTGTTGTGTTCTCGTTGACAGTGCGTTTGGTATGGTCTGATGCTCCGGAAGGAAACTCGGCATTGATCTCTAATGTGATTTCAAGCTCCGCGTTTGGGTCTGCAGCAAGAACGTTGATGATTTCCTCCGCTACTTGCACCAGTTTCATCTTCGCGGCAGATGCTTTGATCTGGATCGAGCCATGAAACGATTTTGGCTTGGCCGTGACCGCTGCAGCGGAAGTTGCGGCTGGTGTTGTACTGCCGGTCGAAGTTGTGCCTAACGGACTGGCCCCAGAGACCCCGGCGATTGAATGACCAAGGGGTGCAACGTCTGTAGTGGTGTTGCCTGTGCTAATTGGTTTTTGAGCCTCTTCTGCGTCTTTGGCTTTCTTCAGATTAGCAGCGTATTCGCTAGCTGTTGTTGGTTCAATCAGCAGCAATGTGTCGTCAAATTGGACGTTTCCTTCTCCGACGTGAAAACCAGTGTAGCGCTCACCCTCCTGCCCGTAGGCTGTTCCAAAGAAATCTTTGGATGCAGCACCCGTACGAATCGCTTGACTGAGCGACTCTTTGCTTTTGAGCCGAGGTAAGTAAAGATACCGCAGTGTGTCCTCCCAGAAGGTCATCGCACTGGCCGTGTTTTTGCCATCTTTCCAGTACAGCTCTTTGAGTTTCGTGCGAAGATGGATCGGTGACCAAGTTGTGATGACCAGTTCGTTGTCCAGGCAAACACGTTCAATTTCGCTGCCGACATTCCCGCCGGTCGTGTTGAGCGTAAATGCTTCAACGGTTGGCTTAGGATCTGTCGGATTGTTCTGTACTGGGCAGAGCAACCACTTGTAGCATTCACGAGCTGCTCTAGGTACAACGTCTTCAGCCGCCTTCAGCTCCTTCCTGGCCTGATCAGCTTGCAGGTTGTCGAGCGTCAATCTGCGTTCGTCGCAGTCGTCCACAATCGACTTCCATGCCAAGGCAGTGCGTGTCACATCCTTCAGCCGAGACAGGATCCCCATGTCTGCAGCAATAAAAATCAAACGGTTACCACGATAGCGAGGTTTGTTTCCGTTGTTACGCACGTAGTCAAGCACAGCTTGTTCTGCGGGTTGCTTTAGATCGCGAGAATGGCAGTGCTCTGGTGCCAGCACAACCAATCGCAACGCAGTGTCATCCGGAACGTCACCATGCGGAGTAAAAATGTGCACACCATCAAAGAAGGTTGCTCCCGTGAGCATTTTCTTGATCGCTTCTGAGATTTTGCCGCGTACATCACTGGATTCATCAAACCGGCGTTTCCTATCTTCCATTTCCCGGCGCAGATTCGCTCGCGTATCGAACCAAAAACGAGTTGCATCCTGTGCTTTATCACCTGAGCTGTTGAGGTAATGCAGACGATCCGAAAGTCGGTTGAGCGCGTCTGAGTAGATTGCCGATGTTTGTCCAGGCTGTACGCAGCCTAGCAGCACCCGGGCACGATCTAAACCGCGTATACCGGCTTTACCACCAACTGAAGACGGAGCACTTCCTAGGAACAACGTACGAGCAACTCGGCGAGCTGCATTTACCTGACCGAACCGGGGTTCCTTGTTTTCAAGCTCGGTCGTTTCAGCGCGATCGCCATCGATATCTTTTTCAACGACAGCATCCCAGCCAGCCGGTAGAAGATAGGTCAGTTCGTTGCGTGAAGTTCCATCGTGAAGCGGAAGACTTCCAGGAAGGATCATAAGGTCTTTGTTGTCATCCTTCCACAGTCGGTAGATGACCTTTGCCATTAGTTTCAGAACGCCACGAGTGCGTTGGAAACCGTCGATCGTGGTCCAGTCTTCATACAATCGATCGAAAAACTCGGGGTGGATTGGATACGCTTGGACAAGGCGGTCGTAGTATCGTCCTTCCTGTGTCTCAGAGGGCAGCTTGGAACCTTCCGCAACATAAGCATCTGCGAAAGCTCGACATACTGCGTCGCGAATTTTGCCATCACGTACTGGCTCGAAGAGGCGTCTACGCACAATTTCAAAAGCTTCCTCGGTGGCAACCGGTTTCCATAACGCCTGGATACGACCAAACGTCTTTTCAAGTGCTCGCAATGCCGCTACGCCACGTTGACTACCAGCTTCTATCTCCGACTCGGGAAGAGATGCCAGCACAATCGCGTTTGGAACTAGCTTTACGGCTTCGGTGAGCGCCTGGATAAACGACAGATTGCTGTCGTAACTGCCGCCGCTTAGCGACTGGTTCTCAGGGAACTGGCGAATGTAGGCGACCAATTCGTCGATCAATATGACACAGGGAGCGTACTGCTCAAGAAGTGTTCGCAACACGTCCTTTCCAGGTGATGTCCCGGAAGCATCGGCCTCCTTGACCAGTGCAAATCCTTCACTGCCGCCCAGTTGCCATGCCAGTTCACCCCAAAGCGTTTTGATCGGCTGTTTGCCTTGCTTCCAAGCTTGTCCCGGTGAATGAGCTGTTCCATCCAGCACTGCAACCCGTGCCTGGGGAACATCCATCATGCCAGCTTGCTCGATAATTGACGGCACCCCAGAAAGGTCAGACAGCGAACACTTGCGCGTCGCTAGGTGATAAACAGCCAGCATGGTATGTGTCTTGCCACCACCAAACGCGGTTTGAAGCTGGATAACCGGCTCGCCGTTCTTACCAGCCAACCGCTGTGCAACTTGGGTTAACAGAAGCCGCATGCCTTCAGTGATGAAGGTTCGGTCGTAGAAGGCTGCAGCATCTTGGT
>Ga0169931_10014372_pt1 | contig 10721 bp, 6 predicted proteins | sample Kivu_15m_20L_FD_129675 | JGI IMG/M metagenome (GOLD analysis project Ga0169931, IMG submission 129675) | Freshwater microbial communities from Lake Kivu, Western Province, Rwanda to study Microbial Dark Matter (Phase II) - Kivu_15m_20L... | ecosystem: Environmental > Aquatic > Freshwater > Lake ... | reverse complement strand
GTTTTTTGTGATAAATGCAGTGGTCTTATATATTTAAGAACTATCACTTAGCATTTGATCAATTAATGTTGTTAGTCTCATCTATTTGTTTAATGTAAAAAATGTGGTTTGGCTATATAAAGAGATTAAATAAATTAACATATTGCAAGAGGATTATGTAAAAGGAAAAGAGGTGTTAATTGGTAAAGATGTCAATATTGTGGTCTCGATATATTAGGATAAGATAAGTTTTGGATAGAGCATTCGAAAGAATGTCAATATTTACCGAAAAAATCTATGAATTTATAAGAAGTAGAATGATCTTTGAATTATTAATAAATGTTATTTAATAAATTATTATCAATATATTATGAAATTCATTTAATCAATAAATTCAGTTAGTTTTTTATTATTATCATCTATTATTACTTTTGAAATTTATTTATTTGTTAAAAAATCATAAATAACGGTTTTTTAACATAGATCATATTTTAGATTTATAGTATAATGAAATTTTATTTGATTAATAAGATAATGTATATAAAATTCAATGTATTATGCATTTATATCGAAATATTATTTTTTTCCTATAATGTATTGGTATGATAATTAAGTATGATAATTTTGAATTTTCTAGAATGCTCTGTATAATATATATACTATACTATTTTAACTTACTATTATAAATTAAACAAATAGATTAAATGAACAATCAAGTAGTTAATAAAAAATTTGATGATATAGACTAAGCCTTCAAAACTTTATACCACTCATTTAGACAACACTATGATGATTTAGATTTTGGAACAATTCAACCCTTTACATCACATAGCATTTTTCATGAATTCTTTGATGATAAGTTTAAAGAGTTGGAAAACTAAGATTTTTAACCAAAGTTCTTTAAAAAATGGTCTAAGGAATTGAACAAAACCATGTTTGATGAAGATAACTAAGAAAACTTGGAACATGGCTAAACCATAAAGACCTCATCATACTATTCTAACAAAAATGGAAAATAATGTCAAAAAATTGTTAAATCTAAAAAGAATGTTAAAAACGGTAAAGTCAATTAAGAAGTTACAGAAGAATATGTCTTCCCGAACGGAGATCGAAACATCATCAAAAAGAATTTAATTGATGGAAAATACGAATAAAAACAATTCATGATTAAACAAGGAGAATAATTGCCAAAATAATTAGAAAATTGAAAGATCTTGATTATTATATCTTTGTCTGTTAAATATTCTTTACTTATAAACTTTGCTTATTATACTAATAAAGTATATGATCGATAAATACTAATAAATACTTAATATTATGATTGATAGTTGATTATTATGAATGAAATAGATTTTTATACAGAAATTGATTTGATCATTTCTTTTATTTCTTTCCTGAGAAAAGGGCGACAAGTGAAATACCTTTAACGCAAAGGACCTTGAATCTAATACCCGGAATATCTCCTTTTGATTTTCCTTTTTTACCGAAACCAGCAACAAGGACTTAATCGTTTTAAGATAAATAGTTAAGGCAACCGTCCCATGGTACGAATGCTGCTACTTTTTTACCATTCTTTTTTAACATCACTCTGACTCCTTTTCTAACAGCAGAGTTAGGTTGTTTTGATTATACACCAATTTTTTAGACGACCAATCCTTTGGCCATACAACTACCCATGAATGGATTTTTAAATCTAGAGCAAAGTAATCTAGCATTATATTATTTGTCATTCCATCTATTATAAAAAGATATCTTACTTTTGTAATCTTCTTTTAGTAGCAAGTTTACGACCAGCTCGAATACCTCTTGGCTTTCCAGATCCCATCAATAATATATAAATAATATTTAATAATAATATTCTAATATTTTTTATAAAGTAGTAGTAGATAGATATCATTTTTTTCTCATATCTATTAAGAGTTTAAAATCTTATCTTTTCAAATTAATTTGTAAAAAAGGATGATTTTTTATTTCATCTATTTTTAATCTTTTTGAACTATTTATATTTAAAATACCATTAATCAAATTCATTGCTTATTTAGGAATTTAGTCATCATTTATATGACCAGAACATATTTATTCAAAAACTTGATGTTAATTGTGACCATTATATGGGTTTTATCCTGTTAATAACTCATATAATATAATTCCCAAAGCCCATAAATCACTTTTTCTAGTTATTGGTTAAGATCGACGCTTTTTTGAAAGTCTTTCAGGTGCCATATATTCTAAAGTTCCACAGAGCGATGTATCAATTTCTAGTTCTTTACAAACTAGTTAGAAGTCACTGAGGACAATATTAACTAAATATATTATATAGTACATGAATTATCTAGTAAAAAGTTATCGGGTTTCAAATCTCTATGAACATATCCTGAATTATGTAATTCTTAGACAATATCTAAAATATTTTTAAAAACATATATGACTAATTAAATATGATAATTAGTATATCTATTTTTATTATTAATTAAACGTTTCCATATTTCTTCTAAGTTATTTTCATAAAAATTCATAACCATTAAACGATAGTTTTATGATTACAAGATTTAAATTCTATAATAATTAGTGATGTACATTTTTGCCATTCCGTTCAATTTGATTTTTGCTAAAAATTTGTTTTAATTTTCCTGATGGATTGTTTTTGAAGATTGATTTTAAAAACGTTAGCTAATTTTCAACGCTAACTGATCAGAACTATCTTTTTTCGACCCTATCCATACTAAACTATTCTCAGTTTAAACAAACAGTTTCGTAAATACGAACCCAGAGAACATTGTCATCCAATATGACGCTTCATAAATTTAATTAGGGCTTTATTAAGTTGAATCAGATTTTATCCTCGAGCATGATTAAATCAAATGCTCTGAAATATTAATGGCTTCAGGGATATTTACCATTTGAGTAATTAATTTATTTTGTTTATAGATTAATATAACATCATTCATAAAAATTAATGACGTTGGGTTTAAAATCGCCATTTTTTACGCTTTTCATTTTCTTATATGATAAATAATTGATTTAATATCCTTTATATTGTATTTTTAGCTTAATTTATAATTACCTTAGTTTTAAAACATCTTTGATTTTATAAATTTCAATGAAAATTATGACAAAATATAGTAAAAAGAAATATTTTAGATAATTTTAAAGCAAAGATGAATTAAAATTAATAAAAAAAAGAAATTTATTCATTTTTAGTAAAGTGATATGTAGATTAATAATTAATTTATGATAAAAAGTTGATATAATAGATCGTATAATCATAATCAGTATGATAAATTAATAGCATGATAAAATATTATTAATAATTAATGAACGTATTAGCTATATACAAGTATATATGACCATCATTGATTTGTCTAAACCTCAGAATCACCTACAAATATAAGAAAAATAAATAATAATGCCAAAATACAACAAAATACAATAAGAATCCATTCTATCTTCGTTTTTTCTTTATTCTACTCCATTTTTATCATGATATTTTAACTAATTATGATAACAAGTAAATTATTCTGCTTGTCTTAATATCTTTTATACATGGCTTCTAAAGTTTCATTTTAATTAGACTAATCAATAAATACTAACTTCTATTGTTATTTTTTATTATCAGATATACTGTATTTTAATTTTCTTTTCTCTTTTAAAGATAATTTTTTAATTTCCTATTGATTCTATGACTAATGATCGGTGCCAAATATATAAAAATATTGATAAGAACGATATTTTAATTTTAATTTTTATATAGTTTATCTTAAAGTAAAGTTTTTATGATAAAATTATCTTTATTTTGATAGTTGTACACAGGAAATTATGGAACTGTTTATTTATTAGGATTGTTTAAAATTATGTATATTGGAACGATGTCTGGAGCTGATTGCTTTATCTTTTTTAATTATTAACGAATCAACCGATCAGCTGATGTCTATCTTTATTATTTCATTAGTTTATATTATAATCTTAAGTAATTTAATTATACAATTTGATATGATAATATTGAATAAGAATCAATTAGTTTCTTTGAGTTGTTCGTAATCTTGAAGAGAATTCATCATCAAACTTGTTTTTATTTTTTTCTTTTGAACACATTTATAAACAGCCAAACCTAAATATTAGATATTAAATACCTATTCCGATAAAAACTACTGCACCAACTACAGCAGCCACTATAATAATTGTAGAATTATCACCAGATGGCTAATCATCTATACAACTTAGACTATCTATTGATAATTTTTTCTTATCAATACATGTTTGACATATAATATAATCTAAAGCTATTTGTTGACATTTTGAACAGAATTATATAGCTGATTAACATTTGATGCATAGATTATTTTTTAAAAATAGATTGTTTGTGCAATTTTTGCATACAGGTACTTGATTATAATCACAAAGCTCACAATTATTAGTAATAGATGAGCATTATATGCATTTATTGTTTAGATAATATTTAGGCTTGCATTTTTAGCATGTTATATCAGTATTTTGAGTGCATTTATCACAATTTTATATAGCTTAATCACATAATTTACATACGGACTATGATATTAAATAATCTCCTTAACATTTAGTACATTTAGCTTGTGTATTTGCAGAGTTTATAGGTTAACACAATAAACAATGATTGATAATAGAACAAGATGAACAATTAGCCCCTTAATTATCAATATAATAACCAGCTTGACAATTTGAGCAAATAACATCAGGAGATTTTTATTCGCATTTATCACAAAAATTAATTAAATCTGTGCATAAATTACATTTTCCTTCATGTAATATATAGTTTTAAAGGCATTTAGTACATATTGGTACATCGTTATCGACATTACATAAACTACAATTTCCAATAATATCTTGACATAATTGACATTTTTTATAATAATTTATAAAGCCTTAAACACATTTAGTGCATATTGGCTTATCATTATCCATACTGCATTAACTACAATTATCAATCACATCTTGACAAAATTTACATTCTTCTTAAAAGTATATGAATCCTTCAATACATTTGGTACAAATTGGTTTATCATTATCAACATTGCATTAACTACAATTTCCTATGATATCTGAACAAGGTAAACATTTTTTGTTGTATAATTTATAACCATCTTAGCACTATTTGCAAATAGGCTGTTATAATTCACAATTTTTACATTTATCAACTATTTCACTACAATTTTTGCATTTATTTTCCTCTTCAATTAAATAATAAGTTGATTAGCATGCATTACATGTCAAATTATCATATTTACCTTCACATTTAGAGCAATGTCCAATAAAAATATTACATTATTGGCATGAATTATTATATAAAACCAAACCATTTAAGCATGAGTCACATATGAGTTAATCAATAGTTAGTTTACATTTATCACAGTCAGTAATTTTATGACCACATTAGTCACAAGCTGTTTAGTTAAGCAAATAAAATGAAGGGTCACATTAATCGCAAGTTTAATTTGAAGTATCACATAAAGAACAATTAGGAACTAAACAACTGTTATTTGATTGTACGACAAAATTTATTATTTATTTCTGAGAAGACATTATTGATAAGAATGATATTATGAGAAGGATATGAATAGATATTTTAAGATTCATCTATAGTTTAATTATATTTAATCTATCATTAATTATTTTATAATATTCTTGAGATATAAAATCAATAGGAATATGATGCTTCGAAAAGAGATTCATTGGCTGATTTATCACTAGATCCTTGATATGTTCCAAGTTGAGCTTGAGAATTTGCTTTTGCTCTTACTAATAATGCTGCTTGACCGGCTTGTATATTTTAATCTTTTCCTTGCCATGCTTTAATTGCGCTATTTTGAAGGGCTCTGCCAAATGAAAAACTTAATGCCCATGGTCTTCTAATATTTGTAACTTGATTCATTGCATTTAAATGAAGTGAAGCCTGTTATTCAGTTTGTCCTCCGGATAAGAACTATATTATTTATTATTTACTGTAACACCAACTAAGGCAGGAGGTACTGATCTTGAAAGTGCTCGTACTGTTCTTACAGCTTATTATATAATATTGTTTTCATTTTTTTTTGGATGTTATGATCCGTATGTAACCATATTTGGCTTTAATAGGCATCCTTCTAATAAAATATCGAATTGGGCTAAAGTATTGAATACTTATCTTAATACTTTTTCAGTTATTCTTTGACAATCTTCGGCTGAATGAGTTCCGTCTGATAATATTTCAGGTTCAACAATTGGAACTAATCCATTTTTTTGGCAAGCTTGAGCATATCTGGCTAATCCGAATGCATTTTATTTAATGGCGTGATCTGTTGGACATCCATTTCCAATTTTCAAAACAGCTCTCCATTTTGCGAATCTGCATCCTAAAGGATAAAATTATGCAGCCATAGCAGCAATTTTTTCAAGACCTTTAGTAAAATTTTATTATTTTCCATTATCAAGGATGCCAAGTCCTTTATCTACTTTAATACCTGCAATAATTCCTTTTGATCTAACATATTCAACAAAGGTCACTCCACCATGAGTAGTTTGTCTTGCAGTCTCTTCATGGAAAATGACTCCTGAGATATTTTCTTCTAATCCTGGGGTAGTTAAAAGCATTTATCTATATTTTCTTCTGTTTTCTTAATTATTCTCTAATCCAATAGGTCCAAATTTCTTATCAAGAGAACCTGGTGATTAATCAGCAGCCAAAATTCCTTTTCCTGCAGCAATGATTTTATGTGCAGTTTAAATAAGTTCTTTAGAATAGTCTTTACCTTACATCTCTTCAAGTTATCAATTTGTTTATAAAATAAAAATTAAAAATCATATTTTTTAATGATTTATATGATATTATTACGTTTTTATTCAAATTTTGAAAAATACCTCAACCTAAATATTTAAATTTCAATAGTATTTTTATTAATAATTTATTATATTAGCTTTACTTTGCATATTACATATTAATTTGATTTTTAATTTAATGTCAATATCTTAAACGACTACTTAACTATCTTAAAAAGATGCCATTACAGTAAATAGATATTAATATAGTCTTTAAAACATGAAAGATAAGATCTTCAATCGAAAATGATAAAATTATAAAGTTAAAACATCATAAAAACAAAAAAGATCTAAACTCTTTAATTGTAATTATCAAGATCATATAAGTAAATACAATAATTAAGACAATCTATATAACATCAGAGTGCATAAAATTTAAAATTAATATAAAAATCCAACGAATTTACTAATCAATTAAAATTAGAAGATGCATCTACACATAAATATTAAATATTAAATCAAGCATTAACCAAAGAAAATAGTCGAATTAAAGATTAATTATAGAGTATAAGCTTAGAAAAAGTGTCATCTACTAAGGAAAAACAAAATGCATTGAATAAATTATTAGTTGCTGAAACAAAATTAGAAGCGTTACAAATGCAAGAAAAATATATAAATGCATCTTTAATACAGCTAACTACTTAGAATGCTTAATTAAAATCTTAAGTCTAAACTTTAAACAAGAAAATCTTATAAAAATCAAATTCATCAGTCAAGATTATCAGACAAGACAGCAATCAAGCTACAGAACAACTAGTATCATAATTCCAAGAAAAGTTGTACCAAAAATAGATGGCTAATAGTCAAGCTATTCAAGGATATTAGACAAAAATAGCAGAGTTAAATTTAAAAATAGCTTATTTATAAGCTAAACAATGAAATTGATTATTGATTTAGAAAATAATAAGTAATAATGTTATACATATAATCATATATTTGGTTCATTGATGTTATTATTGATTTTGTTCTGGATTGGCCCGAGATTGTATTATACTATTGATGTTTATTTGAGGATTTATTACCATAGGGTTATAATTTGGATAGAACATATATGGGTAATTTGCCATTTGCATTTGAATCAATTGCCTTTGAAATTATTCCGAAGTAATGTCCCTAATTTGTTGTTCGGATATTATTTTATCAACCATTGTTTAAGCTTTTTCTTTAGAAGTTTCTAATAATACCCTATCAGAATCTTCATTTCTTTAGAAGCTGATCTTAGTTTATTCAATCTTAATTTAATTAATAGGTGTAATCACACCATTTTTAATTTAATAAAAACTAAATGTTTCAATGACATCTAATATTTTGTTTCTTTTCTTCTTTTTACCTATTCTTCCTTCTTCCTGAAAAACTTTAATAATAGCTTTACAAGTTGATACATTAATTTATAAAGAAGTGGCCACATCTTTTATATTTTCACCATTTGTTAGTATCCTTTCTATTATTTCTTATCTGATCTATTATGTTATTTTCTTGTATGAACTTCTTTTATTTTTCTATGAATTACTCATCTATTAATTATATAAACAATCAAACAAAAAATATTAATTTTATACTGGCTCTTCTACCTCCTACCGTTAAGTGTAAAATTATATCAAAAAATATGAATAATAACTGTAAGTTGATTTAAAATTTAGTTTTAAGTCGTTGTCTATAAAAAATAAGAATTTATTTAAATCATTATAGCTCATATTTTTTAAAAACTTTTATTATCGAACCTACATTACAAGACCCACGCCCTTTGTCAAAGCTACTCCACATGTTTTACCATAGTTTATCTTATTTCGATTCAAAACTTTTTCTCATCGATTATAAAAACTTATTTTTCGAAATTTAAGCTGTTGGCTAAAGTCCAAACATAAACCAAAATTTCTCAGAATCTAAATCTGATGCATTGAAATACTTTCCAATGAGTCTAAATCTAAAAATATCTTATAATTTACATCATTTCATTATCGTTACTATTGGACAGATAAAAATTAATTAATTAATTGAAATATAAACTGCCCTTGCCTAAGTTATCAGCCTCTTTATATAACTTGGTTATAACTTACGATGATAGAGTATTATTTAATGTTAATAGATGAGTTTTAAATGTTTTTAGTGTTAATCGCTTTGTAAAATCATCTGTTAAGAGTTGTTAATATACTTTATAAATAGTTAATTGATATTAAGATTCATATTTTGATATAATCGATGAATTGTAGCCTGGTGTATAGTTATTATTAAGGTTTCTAGACGCGTCTAAATGAGTATCTATAAACTTTTCTGGCTTCTTAGGGCTAGTATTTCTAGTATTTTCATTAAATTATAAATTACTTCTTTGATTTGAATTATTATTCCATTAAACATGCGATTTCTTAGACTGATTTTAATCGAGCCCAGATAACAGCTTATTTATATATGATGTAATACAATATAAAAAGTTTCTCTTCTCCAAATATCCAACAGCTTACAAATCAATAGCATTAAAAGATGCCACAATTTCTCTTTCACTTATCTTGCCGCCATAATATTTCTTAATCTGTTCTTAAAAAGTTGCTAATTCTATAACTATCTTCTTATCTTTAACATTATTTTTAGACTTAGCTTCCATTTCTTAATAAAACTTTGTCAGGATAACTTTATCGACATGCAACATCTGTGATAATTTAAAAATAGAATCTTGTATAAATGGATGACAATTATTTTATACACCTATTTTATATGCATGCAAACTGTTATTATAATCTTATCTTGATATAAATCCTTGACAAAACTAATCAAAGATAAAGATCAGGCATGATATTTATTTTTGTGTCAGACCTAATTTTATTTTAGATATCACTTATCTAAAATAATCAGATTATACATAGCCTTTATACCCAACATCTGCTATTCTAAAAACTGCCTATGGTGTTATTCCCAATCTTTGTATTCCTTTTACATATAAATTTAAAACTTATACTTTACCAAGTAATGTATTAATTTGTATCTATTTTTGTTATCGTCTACCACTTACGTCATTTTATAATTATATCATTGCACGACTACTGATTTGCATATCTTATGCACGTAATGTAAATCCATTTATTTGATCTTAAAATGTTTTATTTTTTAATTACAGCTATTGTATCTTTTTGTTTTGTTTTATTATTTTTAATTTTAGTATCTTTACGACATCGATATAATCATTTATTGTTTTTGGTTAATTTTCATGATTCATCTTATATGTTTTAAATGTCAAATAAAATAATATATAGTTATATTTATATATTGATATAAAAACAAGATATATGATAAAGTATATCATTATCAGTCTCATAATAATACGTAATGTAATGTCATTTGAGAATAAAACTATCAATTATTAAAAGCCTTTCAGTATATAAATGAAGAATAATTTCATCAACTTTGTTAATACTGCTTCAATATTCTATAAAAAAGATGTGAAAGCGAATTTGATATACATTCAACAAAATATGGAAAAAATATATGGAGAAAAAGACTATAAATTTTTTATATTTATTCAAACAAGATAAACTATCACAAACAGAGTAACTTATGATAATTCTTTTTATATAGAATAACTTTAAGGAATCAATAAATTATATCCATAATGGTCATATTATATCTCATATCTTCGACTTATAGCTGATTTTACATTTACCTATATGGATAATGGAATTATTGGGTAAGGAATTAATTCAATCATATAGATATGTTTAATCAGCTATAAAATTAAATGAAAAAATGGATAATTTACATGTTAATAAGTAAAAGATATATAATATGATATAAGACAATTTACAAAAAATTATTTTTAAGTAATTTGTGATAATAATGGTCTAACATATGGATATACAGGAGTTTTAGATCAATTATATGGAACTTTTAAACCAAGAAATTGTTGGTACACTATTTATTTCAAT
>Ga0169931_10014371_pt1 | contig 10721 bp, 13 predicted proteins | sample Kivu_15m_20L_FD_129675 | JGI IMG/M metagenome (GOLD analysis project Ga0169931, IMG submission 129675) | Freshwater microbial communities from Lake Kivu, Western Province, Rwanda to study Microbial Dark Matter (Phase II) - Kivu_15m_20L... | ecosystem: Environmental > Aquatic > Freshwater > Lake... | reverse complement strand
GGCCCTCTTATTAGCCGACCAGTCGGTCCGAGCATATGAAGACACATTTTCCGCTGCTGATGTCTTTAGCAAAGTTATCTAATTGGCTATCTCTTAGAGGGGTACATTGAACTTGTCCTCTTAGGCAACCTTTTCATCAGTCAGAGTTTTGGTAGTTGTCGTGGTAACCGTGGTTGAAGTGCCTGTTGTTTACGATGCGTCCTTGTTTTAGCCTTACTCTTTCTGCCATTACTTCACCAGGCCAAATAAGTCGGACTTGATTAGAGCAGACCTAACACCTGACTTGACATCAGTGCTTGGGGTAACTTGGCTGCCCTCATCGTCGCTCTTGTCACAACTGATCGTGTCAAGCAAAAACTCAAAGCCCTTAAGTTGGAACACGAAGTAATTGATGGCCTTCTCACTAACTAACCATGAGGACAACAGCTCTGTGAATAGCTGATTGGTCCGGTTGTTAAGCGCTATAGCCTGGTCAAAGCCAACACTTTCTTCTTTTGACTTCTAGCCAATTCCTTTATTGACATTGCTCACGATCAGCATCAATGAGCTAAGGGCAATCTTGATCGACTCGATGTTCTGGACGCAATCGGACACAAAGTATAAGAATTCTTTTATCAATGTAGTGATAAGTTTGACTGTACTAGTAGCAGGCGTCTGCAGCGATGCGTTTCCTAACGAAGAAAGGTAGTTTTCATCTTACGCCTCCCGGCCATTTAGTACGACCCACAGTATCAAATTGTCCATCGTTTCCTTTAGCTCTTTCCTGAATGAGTCTTAAAGCTCGCATTGAGCGAACATCTTCTAAATTGCTTTGCAATCGCCGTCTTTAGCCAATGTGGCAACTCTTAAAAGGTCAAGAACAAGGTTAAGCCTCATCATCACGATTGGTTTTGCTCCGGCAACTCCTTCAAAGCTACCGAGGTTCAGTAGGTCAACCAAGAACTTGGCGGCATGGGTCAAAAGTTTGCTAACATCTGCCGCGTCCAATTAGTAGTGGATACCCTTGCTCTTATCGCCACCATAGTCGCCCAGCTGCCCGGTGCAGCCTGATAGAATCAACGTATCAAGCCATCCTTGGCAAATGGCGTAGACGACAGAGTCTTCCTTTAATGAGGCATCGATGTTGGGGATAGTAGTGAATAACAAGTTGCAGAGGAATTTGCCGTGCTTCTTTTGCTCAGCAATCTGCTTGGTAATTTGGAGGATCTGGATGTAAGTAGTCTGTTTGATTTTCTCATTTGAAAGAAGGAAAGCCTAGATAAGCTGCTCTAGGATTTTGGCCTCAACGAGTTCCTCTAACTGGACCGTTCTGAGAGAGTTGAGGGTGAGAGTCCATATCTTTGAGATGTTCTGCTCAAGTAAAATGTCTTAGACTTGGTTTGTATCGAAGGTTGAGACTTCTAAGGGCTAATTCTTAAATTGTAGGATCACAATCAGGCTTTGAAGCACTTCCAGTGAGCCAGCAGATGACCGCTTCTAAGGTACTTCCTCAGCTAGCTCTTCGCCCAGATTAAGCTCAGTTTTCTCAGCGAGAATCTACTGAAGTTTTTCGATTTCTTCAACCTGGAGAATGTACTGATCGATAGTGTATTCAAGGTACTGGAGCCAGAGCAACTTGTCCTTGGAACACGCCTCAAGCAGGATCGCAGCGACGGCGTGGTCACTCTGTGCGCCTGGCGAGAGTGCAACCTTGATCAGGCTGGTCAACAGGCGATGCAAAATGTCCGCCTGAGTTGAGTGGAAAGTATGCAGCTCTCTGATATCCTTGTGGAACTGGACTAAGCTCTTAATATCTGCAACCGCAGGTTTCTTGATTTAGCCGAAAGTCGTCCGTTGTTGCTTGATGCGCAAGTATATGTGCTCAATCTAGTTTACGTTGATCAGCTCAAAATTATTCAACTGGAGCGCTGTAATTAGCACAACCTCGGTAGCTTTGGGGTTCTCGTGCAGTCTCTTGATCGACTTCATGCTTACAACGCGGCCGAGGTACTTGATGTTTTAGAAGGCCAGCATTAACAATGCGATTTTCTCCTCCCGATCGAAGTACCTTTGCGTGTCTTCGCAGACTTAGATGCAGATTTGGAAGAAGATGTTGAAGACCTAGTCGCAGTCCAGCTCGACATTTTTGTTCTCATTAACTCCAGCCTCATCTTTTACTTAAGCTGCTTCCTCAACGTGGTCTGCCGCCAGTTCTTTTCTGCTCTTAAATGGTTTGATAATTTGTTTCACCGACACGTTGGTGAGAGTCTAGACTTCAAAGGTCTAATTGTTCGTCTGCAACTTGCTGAACAGCTTTTCAGTCATATACATGACAGCGTACATCATCGTTATTGGATTTTCTTTAAGCTGAGAGCCCGGCTCTCCATGTAAACCAAGTCCTCTAGCAAGATATAGAACAAGGTCATTAGTCGGAATTTCGATGAATAAGAGTGATTCGATGATTGACTTTTGAGAGATCAACTCACTTGGGGTTTTTAGGAACTTGTCCATAATTGCTTCAAAAACAAAAGATCTCTCCTTAGGCGTGAGAAGCTGCTTGAGCAGGACGTCTTTAAAGAAGAATTTCATTTGTTTTCTCGCATTATCTGAGTCATTGGCAATAAAGTGTATGAAGAGGTCGATACTAACATTTGCAAGTGAATTCTATCCCGAGGTGTCAACTGCAGCGAAGCACTCTCGAATCGTTTCGACAGCTTCAGGCTGACCGTAAAATTTGCTGTAGATGTATCGCACAAGCTTGGTGAAGTCAGTAGCTAACGCCATGTAATAAGCTAGAGATTTCTCAGGCACCATCGCTGCACTGCTCCTTTCGTTTTAAGCCTAAGCTTAAGCCTGCAGCTTGAGAATGTTAGCAGCGCACGCGTTAATTGCAAGTTCACCCGCATCATCCCCCATGACCATGATTTCAAGGTCTCTCTGAATAATCTCAAGTGGATTGGGCTCCGTCTAAGACACCGCAACGGGCTTCTCTTCTGTCTTATTTTTGTCAACTTTGTCAATTTATTCAAAGAATTCAACATTTTCGACAGCCTGAGTCGATTAGACTTTTAGAATTGCAACAGCGTTAAAATTGGGTGTCATGGAGTGGATCAGAGCGTCAGTAGATTTGTAATAGTAGTGCTGAAGAGAATTTTGGACAACTTTATTGGCTTGGACGAGTAAAGGAGTCTTCTGCTCGATAAACTGTGAGTGCTTCTGCGCAGCCGAGTCAATCAAAGTATCGTCGATACTTCCATAGAATTCGAAAATCACATTGGGCAACACGAAAACAGTATCCTTAAGGTGCGTCATCATGGCGTTAAGAGTTATCTCGATCTTTAAGTTTGTGCCCTAGAACGAAAGCCGAGGGATGGTCAGCGCTTAAGCGTATTTGGTCTCACCGTACATACCTGAAGTATATTCAACTAGCTGGCTGTATACGTGGAGTGGGTACGACTTAAAGAACACGATTTTGGGTCCATCGGTGATCGAGATGTCCATCAAGAACTGGGTCGGCTAGCTGGAGTTCATGTAGACCTTAATCGAGTTGAGACGAACCTCCTCGAAGAACTTTGCCACTGTCACAACCGATAGAGACGTATTTTTGCCAGATAGCTTACCACCTGCTGACTTGGTCTGGGTTAAGTACACGTAGGGAATAAGACCCTCTTTCTCTTTTGATTACGTTTAGTCAGCCTCTTTGTCTTTGATTTTGCTTTCTGAATCGTCAGATTTTTTGAACGTCTAGCTGTCGAAAGGATAGCAGTTCTCAAACGTGCCTCCTGATAGTCTCGTTCTGAACCTAATAGTGGCGGGTGTTTAGGCTTTCTTGATCTTTTGCATCACAATTTTTGTGTAAAGGCCATCGAGTAGCACTTAGAGAGTCCTCTTGATGTCCAAGGGGAGCGCCCACTTTAGCATACCTATCAACGCCTAGTATCCCTTTTGCGGTATAAGCTAATCTGGAAGCTTCTGGAACCACTGAATCAGAATCTCATAGAGAGAAATTGCGAACAAAGGCTCATGCTGGAAGCTTTACAAAAAGTCACAAGCTACCTGGATGCAGTTATTGTCCTAGCCAATGATGTTTGTTTGAAGGAAACAGTTCAAGTCTATTTCAGCGAAGATGAGCGGAGTTAACTCCTAGTCAAGTCGCATGATATTTTTGAAAAAGTTCATGACTCTGATTCGCATTCTAAGTGCGAAGCTGGCATCTGATACGATAGAAGTGATCTATTTGTTAATCACAGAGAAGAACTTAGGTGACATGAGGCACGACCGGTAGTAGCAGCTCGGTATCTCCTCTTGGCCGAACAGGCTCTAACTCTGAGGCTTGGCTGAGTCAGTACTGACTTAGGTAAACTAGCCGCTGATTTGAGCGCTTGTTAGCTTCCATTAACTTGCAACCTGGCCATTTTTGGCTCGAATGACGACCGAGAAGCCGGCTACTTTTCGCAGCAAAATCGATGAGTCCGCAATTCGAATCATGCTTAGACCCTCGATCTGACAGGTTTTCTAGAGAGCCTAGGTGGAGTCGGTGAGTGTTGCGGGACTTAGGCCCATTTTCATGACTTTGAGTTGATCAATTTTAAAGTTTTGAACACAAGCAACTTTCTCGTTCGTGTCAAGAAGCGACACTTCGCAAGTGTAATCTGAGTAGATTGGCTGCTGAATGTTTTAGCTTGGGTCATGGATTTATACACATTCTAAGGGCTGGCTTAGCTTCATGGTGCGTCCAATCACTCCGAAAAACTGAATTTCCATAGGAACGAGGTCTGGATTTTGGCTAAGTTTGTTCGGCTTTTGCCTGAACTGTGTCGGTTTAAGCATGATGTAGCGCGCTGGTCTTTGCTCATCTAACTCGAACGTTATCTGGATACAAGCATCAAACTGGAAATAAGCGACTGGCTCATTAGGTCTGAGTGGTCTTGGGTCTTTAAGTCGCAACTTTCGCCAGCTCGTGTAATCTGCTAGCGTGAAGCTTCCGAACGCATCTGTGTTTTCAAAGTGCTCAAGGGTGTCGGACAAAAAGATCAAACCTTCACCCATCGGGTATGCTCCGGTCCTGCTGGTAAAAGGAGTCTTAATCGAGATCTTATCCACTAGAATTCTCTCATTGTCGATATGCATGAACGTGATCTCAGGCTTTGGATAGTTGCTGCCGAAAACCTTGTCATTGTCCTGGACAAGACGATTAGGAATCGTCTGGCTGTTGAACGGTGCTCCTTTATTGCGCTTTGCAATAATCGGGATGTAGCTCACATTTTGCTTGTTTACTTGAACTTTCTGCCGAGATTCATCGTTGTCGCTTGTTTTTATCAAGAAAGGTCCTAATTTCTATGTTATTACTTTATTCTCTGCCTCAATAGCATTTACGTTTGGTTTCTCAACCTTGCTCGTAGTTATTGGCTCGGTTGCATCTTTTGTTTCTTCGGTGGACTGATTCGAATGAGATATCTGCTTCAAAAAATGAGCGGAGTCAACTGTTTCAAAAGTTAAGTCGATGTTGAGCGACACCAAGCTGATTGGGCGCTCAAATTTGATTTCCATTGGGCCAACCTCACTTTGGGGTCCTTGGCCGTCACAAAGCCACGTGTGGTTGGCGAACAAATTCTGACTGGATTTTCCGACTTGACCGCTCTTAAAACTAGCATTCGAAGTCGCTGGAGCAATCGCACCTTGCATTAGATTTTCGTAAGCATCAATATTGGAAATCGTTACTTTTTTGGGGTCTATTTTGAGATGAAGAACTTGCTCTTCATTATACAGATTACTCGAACTTGTAGGCTCATTTATCTGACTCCATAGTTTGAGTTATGATTGCAATCGCTCTTAGACAGCTGGTGCGAATGCAATTGTGCGGCAATTGCTTCCTTGCTAAACAAATGCAATTCCATGGGAAGCCACGACAAGTTATTCCCCAGTGGCTAGCTGGATCTCGGATTCGAGTTCATAACTCAGAATTCCATCTTTATCAAATGAGAGGATTTAGGACAAAAATCGGCCTTCACTTGTCTACAATAAAAGGCGGGCGCAGCCATCACTGTCCTCACTTGCTTATGCGCTAAGCAATTTTACGAATGACTCACCATCCCTCAATTATGGTAGGCTTGAATCTTAGACCTAGGTATTTGACACTACTGAGATCTCATGAGAGCTGTCTACCTTAATGATAATAACGCGTTGGCTCGATCCCTATTTGCCCAGGACAAGGAATAGAACCTGTTTATCCTCAGTAAGATTGTCACCAATCTGGACTATGCTAGTTAACTCGTTGATTTTAAGGCGCGCCACACCGAGAAGCTGTGGTCTCATAGTGTAATCATCTCTTCTCGAAAAAGTCTAGTTGTAATCTTTAGATAGCTGCTGTCCAATATACAGAGGGTACAGGCACTCAACAGCGGTTTAGCGGCTGGCCAGGACAGACAAGAATTCTTATGAGGTGAAGATCTCTTGTGAGCTGCTTGCAAATTTCGCTATGTAATCTGGTCGGTATGCGAACTAAACAAAATGCAGGTCAAGCTTGCCAGCCTCACTGTTGTGGAGAGCAGCGCAAGAAATCAATGGCGTCAGACTTTTTCCTGAGTTTACGCTCGTCATGAAATAATCAAGGACCTTCGCGTTCTTAAAATAGTCCATAATTTAACTTTATTAGAGCTCAAGCTTCTTAAGTCGCTCTTCTTCGTCTCTTTGGGCTTTCTCTATGCGTTCTCGTTCTTTCTCCTCTTAAACGCGGGCTTTTTCATCAGCCAAAGTTTTAGCTTTTGCCTCTTCCTCCGCCTTCTTTTTTTCAGCCTCTATTATGACTTTGTTGGCAGTCGCGGGTGCTTCAGTGCCACAAATGGCACAGAATTTGGCCGGTGGATCGTTCAAAAAAGTGCATATAGTGCAATTATAGACATTATACTCTACTGTCTTTTTTACTTCCTTTGGAGCAATTAGTTTTTTCTTCTCTTGCTCCTCGGATAGAATGTCTAGAACCGTATCAAGATCCTTCTTTTTCGCCTTATTGTAGGCGTTTTTACAGTCTTCAAGATCGAAGCCCATCTATTGGAGTTCCACGAGCAACTTTTTCTGTGACTCGTCCTCCTTTTTTGTCGCTTCAAGCTTCTCAACTTTCGCAACTTTTTGCTCTTCGACAACAACTGCTTAAGTTTATTAAGTCTAGGCTTAAATGGTTGGCTTGATGGCTGATAGGAACGCATGTTAAAAGTCTTTCAGACCCAAAAGCTCTACGACTTCTTTACTTAGACCTTAATCTTCCTCTTCGTCATCAGAAAGTATAATCATTTGGTTATGAGGACCCGCGATCACGTATTCCTCTTCGATTTAATCGATCTGAGATTGGAATTGTCCAAAAAGCAAAAAAACGTCATCATCGTCAGCTTCAACGAGAGGCACTTAATTGATCGCTTCAGTTGTTTATGGTTTCTTGATAATCACTGCTTTTCCGGATGCTTTCTGCTATCTTGTGATTAGGGTTACGTTGTGTTCAACTTGGCTGCCTTTAAATTTGCTGAGCTTAAAGGCAACTGCAGTTTGGGCGTCCTGGGCTTTGTATAGGTCATTTAAAAAGTTAAATCCTCCGAGTAATTTCATGCCGAGCTTATTAGACCACACGTTGATTGAACCTAGATTGCGAGAGCCGGTTAGGACTAGGTCGCTAAACGACAAGTGTTTCACGACATCGATATCACCGAATTGGGGCACAGAGGAAGTTGCGAAATTGCGATGTAGCGAAGGTGGTAGGCTGTTAATCGTGCTTGCTAATGGCACATTGAAGGTGTCCAATCCTTTCAGCATGTAGTTCTCAGTGAACTGTTTTTGCAAGGAGACCTCAAGTGGAATTGATCCTTGGTCCTCGTATATTGTCTCAACAGGTACACCGGTCTCCATGAAGTGGCTAAGTTTTTTCTCTTTATCAGCATAGTTGAAAAGGCCAAGTTCTGCCAATTCAACCGGCCTTTCTGAGTCGTTGTAGTTGATAAAAGATGACACTCGAGAGTAAGCAGAGTGTATGCGGCTACTATTAGCTGGCCATAACCTTTTTACGTGTTTGCTGACAAGGTCACTATGGGTCATCGCCCACAGCTAGTCTTCTAGACCCAGAACTATCCTGAGAAGCTTGTTCAACTGACGATAGGATGTCAGCTTTTTTATGTTTGGGTTGATCGATATTTTGCGATCGCCGTGGACATCTTTCTGGTTTAGGTTTTTGCTAAACTGTTCGAACTGGACGAACTAATCTTGCAAAAATTCAACAATGTTGGAAACTCCAACCAGCGCACTGATATAAGGCAGCAAGACGAACTCCTGGGAGTAGTACTGAGCGATGTCTCTCATAAAATTTATTACTGCAGTTGACTGCTCGAATGATTTCAAGTCTAAGTTTTAGATCATAAAATCGAGGTCTGAGATTGATATCCTAAGGCGGACACGGTCCTCGGGATTTCTCGGATAGTTGGAGAAGTTGGAAAAGTTTACGGAGCTTTAAGTCAGCTCTTTCGAGAAAACTTTAACTTCAGGACCGTTCGTAACCAGGACATTCTTAGTATGGCTCAAATAAGCGATCTGGGTCGGTCCGTGAACATAAGTGTTTTTCAGGTTAAAATCGTCTTCTGGCTTGTTCAGTAGCGGCAGCGGGCTTGACTAGCCAATATTCTTTTGATGCTTGACTAGCATCTCAAGGCTAGAGAGAGTGTCCGCCAGAGCTGTTTTGTGAGGCTTTTCATCTGAGAACCCGGCAAGACTCATCACGGATATCCACTTCTCTTCGGAGAGTAAATTGCTTTACAAGAACTTTGAAAAGACTGACCGGATCTGGACCATTTAATCCTTATGGAGGGTAGCGAAGCCCAGCGCATAACTATGGCCGGGCTCGTATCTTGAGTGCACGAGCTTAGCAATGTTCCAGGCATCAAGAAGACTGAAATCTTTCTGCACTGCAGCGAACTTCTGCGCGTACAAGTTGGCATCCAATTGCTGCGGGAACTTAAGCAGCGCGACTGACCCGTTGTTCGGAGACTTCTCGGCCTGTGAAGGAAGAATGATTTCGATCTCTGATTCGGCATGCACCTTGAGATCAGTGCGCATCTGATCGTCCGTCAGATTCTGGTTCGTGTGGATGAACAAGTAGGTCCTTATAAGGTCTGCGATGTACGAAATGACAACATAGTGGCTGTCCACCGTCAGTTTGTCAGGCAAAGTCGCGCTGACCTTTGATTGCTTCTCGATATTCTGAGGAAGCTTGCTGAAAGGCTTTAGGATGGCCACAAAATTCTCTTCTTCAAATTTGATGTAAGGTCTCCAGGCGAGGCCAGGCGTCCTGAGCGGTTTGTTTTTGTTCTTTTTGCTATGTTTGCCGTTTATCCAGAAGCTTATGTAGCGCTCGTTAAGATTAAGGTACACACCGATCGTCCGACGGGTCGAGGACATAAAGTCCTGGGTTATGATTTGGGGCTGCTACCCTTGGGAGCAAACTCCAACCTCTGACAGATGGTTAGACAAATAAAGGCTTACGGATGTTGTTGATGCTGATAGGGCAAATGATCTCCCAGTAGTGGACGCCCTCTGTGAAGGCCATGTTGGCAACCGCGAATGAATCCTTGTTCTGACCGGAAGCGTCTTTTGTAGCGTTGGATTTTGCGGTAAGTCCTAATAAAAAGATCAAAGATACAGCGATTAATGGGACGAATTAAACGATAAATTGGGAGTGTTTGCATTAGAATTAACCAATTTTATTTCGCGCCAGTCACACAGTGGCTACGCGGTGGCGCGGGTAAAAGAGTGGGTTACTTACCTGTATGCGAGATTTCGATGGTTCCACTGGACAGCGCAGGGCAGAACCTCATGCATTTTGGTTAGTCGTAGTTGTCCACGAAGTTGATGACTTTTCCTTTGTGGGACACACTGCTCTCGGGCAGTTTAAAGCGCGAATCACCGACAGCGCGCTCATTTGCGAACAGAATTTGGTGGCTCTACTGTGAGCCCAGCTCCGCCAGACTTGCGAATCCCTGGACCTCGCCTTTAAACTGAACTTCGATTTCATCTGTTGAAAGAGCGGCATCGATCGAGCCAACTGAGCTTAGCTTTTGAGACATCTTCGTCTCTTCGTTTTGTGCAACAGATCGGGCGTCTTTCCACTAATTTTCCCGCGGATGTTCTTTCTTGGCAAAAGCTGGATGCGAATCGGCTGAGACCGAAATAATGACCGGAATTTGAGACCTGGCGTCGCCGGGTTAGAGCGCGGAGTCGTGCTTTGAGGATTGGTCGGGCACCAACGCCTTTAGACATTGTGAACTTTGGATTTTGGCTGGGTCTGAAGCTTGCGCGTCTCTATAGTGGTCAACGTTCACAACAGCATAGACAACTGCCTAATCTGGGTCGAAGGCGAAGGTCGAGGATTTGCTGACTGTCGGCGCGGAAAGGATTTCAGAGTGGGCGCCGGCAGCGCTTGAGATTGCTTAAAGTTACTGTTGAGCTTCTTACGCTTCGGGCTGAGATTGATCAGCCCCACGGTTTGAATACTAGAGCTTTTGGCTTGAGCTCCCAGAAGTTGCGAGTTGGGTTCTCTACGCCAGAGCACTGGTTAGTTGTTTTAATTCTTGCATGAATTAAAGATAAGTGATTTTACCAAATTTTTGGCCCTTTTGAGCTTCTCGCGACTAACCAAATTTACGCATTCCGCTACCCAATAGTAACACACATCTAAAATCACCTAATGGGGTTTTGGGGTTTTGGGG
>Ga0169931_10014370_pt1 | contig 10722 bp, 4 predicted proteins | sample Kivu_15m_20L_FD_129675 | JGI IMG/M metagenome (GOLD analysis project Ga0169931, IMG submission 129675) | Freshwater microbial communities from Lake Kivu, Western Province, Rwanda to study Microbial Dark Matter (Phase II) - Kivu_15m_20L... | ecosystem: Environmental > Aquatic > Freshwater > Lake ... | reverse complement strand
CCGGTCGGAGGCACGAACCCGAACCATCCCGGTGCTGCGATAAAGTCGGTGATGTGCGAACGCTTGTGGCTTGAATAATCGCGACGCCTTACTCCGTCAGGCAAGGTGGGAGGACTCGTCGGTTTTATTCAAGTCGGAAGGGCCATAAAGCGGTTCGGCAGTACGTGGGACCGCTTCCGACCGGACCTCGACTATGCTCGATTCAGCGGCCCGGACGACGTCGCCGCCGAGGGCGGAGGCACGAAACAGGGCCGCACATTTCCTCATGTGCTGGACGGCGGTTTGAAAGCGCCCGGAAAAGACTTCCACTCCGCGATCGCGAACTCTCCCTACGGCAACGAACTGGTCTTCGAACTCGCCAAGGCTTGCATCCACGCCGAGCGACTCGGGCAGGACGACACGCCGGACCTGCTCGTCGTCAGCTTCTCGTCGAACGATCTGATCGGTCACACGTGGGGCCCCGATTCGCAGGAGGCGCTCGACATCACGCTTCGAACGGATGCCCTGCTCGGGCGGTTGCTTCGCCATCTCGACGCGAAAGTGGGCGAAGGCCGCTACCTGCTCGGCCTCACGGCGGATCACGGTGTCGCGCCGCTCCCCGAGGTCTCCCGCATGAAGGGGCGCGACGCCGAACGCGTGAGCCGCATCGCGGTTCAGGAGCGGGCCGCGAAGTTCCTTCAGGAGCGCTTCAAATCCGCGAAGGCGAATTGGTTCGAGTCCGTGGTGTTCCCGTGGTTCTACCTGAACCCGCGGATGGTGCAGGCGAGCGGCCAATCTCGCGAACGGGTCGCGGCGGAACTCGCCGGGCATCTCGCCGAACAACCCGAGATCGCACGAGCCTTCACGCGATTCGAGCCGCCGCGGGACGATCTTCACCGGCGGATGCTGCGGTCGTTCGACCCCGAACGCTGCGGCGACGTCGGTGTCGTGCTTCGCCCACTGGATCTGCCTGGCGATCGCAGGCCGGGCGACTTGTTGAGAGTGGAAACGGGCACGACGCACGGCAGCCCGTACCGCTACGACACGCATGTTCCGTTGATGGCGTTCGGTCCGGGAATCCCCGGCGGGAAGCGAGAAGAACCCGTCACGCCGCAGGCGATGGCCGCGATCTTCTCGCAGGCCCTGCGCGTGCCGCCGCCGCGACAGGCGGAGTACGCCGTCCCGGCCACGCTGTTCAAGAAGTGATCGCTCAGGCCGCGATGCGGAAGGGCCCGACGACCGTGGCGGTCGCGCTCTGTGCCAAACTCGCGAGTTCACGGCGGGCCTGGCGCAGCACCATGCCCACGGGGGAATCGAGGCCAAGCCTCGCGATCAGCATCGCCAGTTCTTCCGAGGCCCATCGCGCCTCCGAGGCATCGATCGCGGGCGACTCGGGAACGAACGCGGACGTGTTGGTGACGATCATGACCCGGAACCTCCTGCTCGGGTGAATCAAACGGGATTATGGCCCGAGCGGAAACCGCCGTGCAAGGCGAGTTTGAAATCGCCACCACGGACTTGGGCTTGACCCCGGTTCCCGGCACGGGGTTAACTGAATGGTGAGGCCGATCATCGGCTTGCGAAAGGACTCGCTCATCATGCCCGACCCCACACGACGACTCTGGCAGGTTCCCACGTTCCTCCTCGGTGTGGCCGTGTTCCTCGGCGCGTACCAGGGTTGGCTGCCCTTAGGGGCCCGTGATCTGCACGGCGGCTATCGCCAGGATGTCGCGTCGCTTCAGTCCCTCGTTTCCAAACCGAACCCGGACCTCGGCGATCTGCGAACGCAACTGACGCGAGTCGCCTCCGGCATCGATTCGTACCCCGAGCACGGCACGATCGCCCACTTCACTCTCGGCACCGGCTACATGCGACTCGCGGAACTGACCGCGGACCCCGCCGACGCTCTCGCCTCGTGGACGCTCGCGAAGCAGCACTTCGAGGCGGTGAAGCCCGAGCAGTTGCCGGACCCGCTGGACGCCCCACGACTCGCCTACCGTTTCGCGAAGGCTCGCGCCGCCGTGCCCGCGACCAACCTCTCGACCGCGGAACTGGACTTGGTTCGCAAACTGCTGCTCACCGTGCCGCAGGCCGAACCGAGCGGCGAAGGTCACCGCCTCGCCGGCGAGATCGGCTTGCGACTGACACCGCCGGACCTCAATCAGGCTCGTGGATCGTTCACGGCCTACATCGCCGAGAGCGGCCTCGGCACGCCCCCGGCCACGATCGCCCGCGCCAAGTTGAAGCTGAGCGAAGTTCACCGCCAACTCACGGACGCGGACGGCGCAAAAAAATGGCTGCAGCAGATCGGCGCCGAAGCCCCGCCGGACGTTCTGACGTCGGCCAAGGCTCAACTCGCCCGCATTCGCATGGATGAAGGGGACTACGTGGGCGCGAGGCGGGATTGGGAAGTGTTGCTGGCACAACCCGCGCTGCCCGCCGGGATGAAGCCGCTCGCCACGTACCAACTCGGAATGTGCCTGCTGAACGCGAAGACACCGGATCCGGCCGCGGCCGCGAAGCGATTTGAAGAGGTGACGAAAGAGGCCGGACCGGAGAGCCTTTCCGGGGCGGTGCGGCTCGCGGAACTGCGGCTCAAGTCGGACGAGCCCGCCCGGCGCAAGGATGTCGCGGCGCTGCTCGCCTTCGCGGTGAAGAACGTCGCCGCGCCTGGAGCCTATCCCAAGGCCGCGCTCGTTCCGATTCAGGACGTGCAAGCCGCATTCGAAACCGGCATTCAGGTTCTCACGGCGGACGGCGCGTTCGAAGACGCCGTGGCCACGGCGAACGCGTACAAGGCGGTGGCGATCGCGGGACGCGAGCGGGAGAAGCGGGCCGAAGTGAACGACGCGTGGGGCGCCTCGCTGAAGAAAGCGGGGAAGGACCCGAACGCGAAGTTCACCTCCGCGGCCGAGGACTATCTCGCGCTCGCCGAACTTCGCACCGCGGAAACGGATCGGGCCGATCTCTATCGCAAGGCCGCGGGTTTGTTCAAGAACGCGGGCAGCATCAAGTCCGCGTTGGGGGCCTACGAGCGCATCGTGAAGTTGCCGGGCCTTCCGAACGAGACGCTCGGGCCCGTGTGGGTCGAATATGCGGATGCGCTCGTGAGCGCGAACGAACCCAAGGCCGCGCTCCAGGCGATGCAGGAGGCGATGGCCGGCGGCGGCCCCGCGGCCACGACCGCGCGCTACAAGGTGGCCCGCAACCTCATCGATTCCCGAGTCGTGGAGAAGGTGCAACTCGGCGTCGATCTCATGGATCAGATCGCGAAGGCGGAGACGGTGACCGCCGCCGAGCGGGAGATGCACGAACGCTCGCTCGTGGACGTGGCCCATGCCTTCATTCAAAAAGGCGAATTCGCGGAGGCCGAAGCGAGGCTCGAGAAGCAGATCAAGCTCTACCCCGCGGGCGGCGAGGCGGGCATCGGCAAACTGCTGCTCGGAGTCTGCCTCGTGCAGCGAGCCGATCCGCGAGCCAAACCCCAATCGCCGAATCCGACGAAGAACCGCGAGGAGGCCCTCGCGATGTTCCGCCAGGTGGTGGCGGAGGTGGAGGCTCGAGCGAACGGGAACAAGCCGACCGACCGCGACCCGTGGCTCCGCACGCAGGCCAGCCTCCGCGTGCTGCAAACCTTCCAGCAGATGGGCCGCCCCTACGACGTGCTCAAGGACGGGGACCTGCTCCGCCGCGAGTTCGCCGGCACCGCGGACGAACTCATCGTGCTCAGCCTCATGTATCACGCCTACAAACAACTCGACAAACCCGAAGGGATGTTCTCGATCCACGGGCAGATGCGAGACGCCTTCGAGAAGATGAAAGACAAACCGAAGGTCTTCCACGCGAAGAGCGGCGAGTACAGCCGGGAGTACTGGGAGAAAGTGTGGTTCCAGCCGGAACCCGAGAAGAAGTGATCGAGTGCCTTCGGGGTTCGCTCGCGGCGAACCCCGAATCGAGTCAGGCCTTCACCATTCCGAGTCGATTGCGGCGGTAGGCGGCGTTCGTCGCCTTGTCGATCACGCACTCGTAGTCCTGCACCTGCGCAATGATCTGCCCGTCCGCGTCGAGGTAGTCGATGTCCGCGCGGGCGAACGTGCCGTTGTCCCGGGTGATGCGGGCGACGAGGTTCGCCGCCGCCTCCGGGAAGTGCCGGCGGTACTGCCGGTATCGGCCCACGAAGTTCGGCACCGATCCCGCCTCATGCTGCAGCTTGCTCCACAGACACATCAGTTGGAAGCTGCAATCCACGATCAGCGGGTCGGCGATCCACGTGGAACGGAGCGGGTACTGGAACCAATCCGCGGGGGCCGGAGCCGGCACGGCGGACCCGAGCATCGCCAGATCGCTGGCCCCGTTCACGGATTCGAGCCCGTGCAGATCGGGGCCATGGAACAGGTACTCGGAGTAGACCGCCTCGACGGAGTGCGGGCACGGCGGCGCCGTGGGCGGGCGATCGGCCGCCGGAGCCTTCGGCAACGCGGCCACCAGCACGATCTCGGCCCGGCTCTTCAGCGTCTCGCGGCCGCCCTTCGGCTTGCCACGCAGTTCCACCGTCACGAGGAAGTGCTTGTCCTGCTTTTGGGCCTTGCCCGCGTAGGCCTTCACCTGCAGCGTTTCGTCCGCGTCCAGTTTCACCGCCTGCGTGATGCGAAGGTCGTTGAACCCGTGGAAGAGCAGCCCCGGGTGCCCGTGCAGAGCCGCGTGCGCCAGGAACTCGAGGTGGAGCGCGATCGGCAGCACGGCGCGGCCATCGAGCACATGCGAGCGCAGCACCGGATGCGACTCCACGTCGAGCGTACGTTCGAAGACGGGCAGCAGTTCCGCGCTCGCGGTGGCCGCGGGGGTCGCCGGCATTGGAGCCACCCCGGAACCCGCGCTCCGCGGAGCCGGAGTCGCGACGACGCCCGACCCGGGCGACCCCGCGGGCTTCGGCTTGCCCAGCGCCAGCACCTCGACGGCCCGGCCCGTCGCGTTCAACTCGTGAACCAGGAACAGTCCGCCCTCGATGAGCGGAATCAAACCGACGCCTTCGGACTCGAATTGCTTTCGGAGCGCGGGCGTCACCATGCCGCCTTCCCACGGGCCCCAGTTCACCGACACGACGCGGCAACCGGGCCGCCGCCTCGCTTCGATCTGAGCCGTCTTGTTCAGCACCTCGTTGGCCGAAGCGTAGGCCAGTTGCCCGATGCGGCCGTAGCGGGCCGTCACGGAACTGAACAGCACCAGGGCCTTGAGTTCCTCCTGGCCGAGGAGGTCGAGCAAGTTGCGGAGGCCGTCCACCTTCACGGAATGAACGCGGTCGAAGTCGTCCGTCGTGAGGTCCTCGATCCGGCGATCGGCGAGCACGCCCGCGCCGTGAACGAGCGCGGTGATGGGGCCGAACTTCACGCGAACCTGATGGAGCATGTCCGCGACGGCGCGACCGTCCGAGGCGTCGACGGAGAAGTAGGCGGCTTTCGCGCCGCCGGCTTCGAGCCGTTTCAGGGTGCGACGAATCTCACGCTGCGAAGCGATCTTCTGATACTGTTCGCCGATTCGCTTCGGAGTCGCGTCCGCTCCGAGATGCGTCGCGATCGCCTGCTTCAACTCGGCCTCGCCGGTCAGGCCCGAGAGGTATTCGGGTTCGGCTCCGGGCACGGCGGTGCGGCCGGCGAGGATCAGGGTGCAGCCGAACGCTTCGCCGAGGGCTGCGGCGGCTTCGGCGGTCACGCCGCGGGCGCCTCCCGTGACGAGCGCCACGTCCTTCGGGCCGAGGTTGATCGTTTGTGTGCCGGGCCGGCGCACGGTGCGAGCCAATTCGAGGGCCACGCGGTGCGTGGCGCCGATACCCACTTCCACCGGGCCGTTCGTGAGAATCTCGTCCGCGAGGGCCGCGGCCGCGGCGTCGCGGTCGGTGAACGCCGGATCGAGGTCGATGGCCTTGCACGACACCTCGGGCCATTCGTGCCGGGCGGTCTTGGCGAGGCCCGCGAGGCCGCCCGAGGCGGGGTCCGCGTCCGGTGAAAGATTGTTGAGGCCGAACGCACCGTCGAGACGGGCCACGGTGGTGAACACGGCGGCGCCGAGGCGACCGGCTGAACGCAACTTCGGGGCCACCTGCTGCAGCCACTCGAAGGCCAAGCGGTTCACGTTGAACTCGGGAGCGATCGGGGCGACGAGCACGAGCCCGGCGAGCGAGCCGCTCGGCTTGTTGGCGCCCGGGCCGGACCAACTCATGACGCGAGCGTTCAACCCGGCGCGAGCCAACTGATCGGACACGCGATCCGCGAGCCCGTCCGCTTCGCCCACGACCCAAACTTCGCTCCCGGCCGCGAGCGGCACGCGGCTCCGAGGCGAATGCGGATCGAGATCGACGACTTGAAGGATACTGCGCTCGATACGTTCGCCGCCGAGCAGGTTCGCGGACGAGCGGGACGATTCGGCCGGGCCCGCGGGGCGAGTCGAACCGAGAGCGACGGCGCCGTCGCGAGCACGGTGCAAAGTGGAATCCGTGACCTGAGGCGCTCGGATGCTCGACACGTGTTCCGTGTCCGGCGCCGAAAGCTCGGACAGGCTCGGCGGAGAGTTCCACGTGGTGGGCGGCGGTTCCACCACGATGGACGCGAGCCGATCCGTGATCGGATCCGGCTTGCGCGGGCCCGTCCCGCCACGAAGGAAGTCCGCGACGTCCTGCAATGTCACCAGCGTGCCCAGGTGTTCGGGCTTGACTTGTGGCGCGTGGGGCAATTTCTCCTGCAGCGCGGAGAGAATCTCGACTCGCTTGATGGAGTCGACGCCGAGATCGGAATCGAGCGAGAGCTTGAGGTCGAGACTCGCGACGGGATAGCCCGTCTTCTCGGCCACGACGGCGAGGAGCGCCCCGGCGATGTCCGCCGATTCGGCCTTGGCCTCGCGGGTCAGCAGTTGAAGCTGATCGCGCGTGATCGGCTGCGTGCGTGGCGGCTCGTCCTCGTGATGCGAGGTTCCGTTGTTCAGGAAGTTCGCAACGTCCTGGAGGGTGTGCAGCGTGCCGAGGTGCTCAGGCTTCACTTGCGGGGCATGCGGCAACTTCTCCTGAAGCGTGGAGAGAATCTCGACCCGCTTGATGGAATCGACGCCGAGATCGGAATCGAGCGAAAGCTTGAGATCGAGGCTGGAAACGGGGTACCCCGTCTTCTCGGAAACGACCGCGAGCAGCGTGTCCGCGATTCCTGCGCTTGCGGGCGAACCCGCAAGCGGTTTGGCGACCGGGACGACTTCGATCCTCGGCGCTTCGATCCTCGGCGCTTCGATCCTCGGCGCTTCGATTCGCGGGATCTCGACGCGTGGGATCTCCACTCGCGTCATTGGAATCGGAGGAGTGATCCGCGACCCGGGTTCGCGTGGCGTACCGCCCAGGAGCAACATCTGCTGTTGATCCACGAGCGATTGCAGCGTGCGTTGCGAAGCTTCCTGCGATTCGAGGAACTGCTTGTGAAGCAGGGCCGTCTGCTCCTGCATCCGTTGCAGCGCGGCAAGGCTCTGCTGCGTCATCAGCATCGCTTGTGCGAGGGCGTTCGGGTCGCTCGTCGCGTCGCTCATCACGGGCACCTTCACGATTCGATTTGTCTCGATGGCTTGGATCGGCGGGGCGGGCGGCCGCGGTTCTCGCGGCGTCACATAGTTCGCTCCGCACAGCACCACGGTGAGACCATTGGCCTTGCGCGGCTCCGGCGGGCGGCAGCGACTTTCCGCCTCCCACTCGATCAGTTTCACGGGCACGCCACGGGTCGCGAGTCGGGCCAACGCGTTCGCCAATTCGAAGAGGCTGCCGCGTTTGCCGTCCGTGCTGAAAACTTCGGCGTCCGCGATCGCGGCGTCCGCCACGATCTTGTCCACAAGCCCGGCGAGTACCGTGCCCGGCCCGACTTCCACGAACGTTCGCACGCCGGCCGCGAGCATCGTGCGAATCTGATTCACGAACTCGACCGGCTTCGCGAGTTGGTTCGCGAGCAGGTCTTTGGCCGCCTCCGCATCGTCGGGATACGGCGCGGCCGTGGTGTTGGCGAAGACGGGAATCGCGGCTGAAGCGAGAGCGACGCCGCGAAGCGCATCCCGAAGCGGCCCCGCGGCGTCCGCCACGAATTCGCTATGGAACGCGGCCGCGACCGCGAGCTTGGACGATTTCAGCTTTTCCTCGCGGAACGCGGCCTGGGCGCGTTCGATTTCCGCGGTGGAGCCCGAAAGCACCGTTTGCTTCGGAGCGTTCTTGTTGGCGACGATCAGTTTCAAGCCGTGCTTGGCGATCGCGGCTTCGATCTCGGGGAGCGGAGCGAGCACGGCAAGCATGGAGCCGGAATCGCCGCTCCGTTCGCGAGCCATGAGTTCGCCGCGAAGCCGGGAGAGCGATTGAAAATCGTCCGGGCTCAGGCGGCCGGCGGCGGCAAGGGCCGTGAGTTCACCATAACTGTGCCCCGCGAACGCGTCGGCATTCAGGCCGAACCGTTCGTGCAGAACGCGCCACGCGCCGAGGCTCACCGCGCCGATCGCGGGCTGGGCGTTTCGGGTGTCGCGAAGGGCGGCATCGTCCGCCTTCACGCGGTCGGCGTCGAATCGGGTGGGAGGATAGATGATGTCCGCGAGGGCGGCGCCGGCGCGATCCAGTTCTTCGAGCGATTCCGGGAAGAGGCACGCGAGGTCGCGGAGCATGCCGACCGATTGCGAACCTTGGCCCGGGAACAGAACCGCGACCGGGCTTGCGGGGCCGGTTGCGACTCGCGAATGCGCTTCGGCCACGGACTTCTTCAAATCCGATCCGCGTGAGACGGCGAACGCCACGCGGTGGCCAGAGTCCGCACGGAACCTCGAACGCGACTCCTCCGCGAAGCGAGCGAACGCGTCCCAGTCACTCGTGGGAACTTGAGCGAGTTCCTGTTCGACCCGTTCCCGCGACTCGCCGCCGAGGGCGACGATCTCGACCGAGCCGTCCCAGTCCGGGGCCGATTTCTTCGGGCGATGCTCTTCGAGCACGGCGTGGAAGTTCGACCCGCCGAAGCCGAATGCGGACATCGCGGCCCGCCGCGGGTGTTCGGGGCGAGCGACCCACGGCCGCATCTTCGCGTTCGGCGTGAAGGGCGTGTCCGCGGTTCGCAGCGGCTCGACCGGTTGCGTCACCTTCAAGGTCGGCGGGAGCGCCTTGTTGTGCAGCGCGAGGGCGACCTTGATGAGGCTCGCCGCTCCGGCCGCGGCCTTAGTGTGCCCGATCATCGACTTCACCGACCCGAGCGCGACCCACGGCTCCGTCGATTCACGTCGACGGTTCGCCTGGTAAACCTCCGTGAGAGCCGTAATCTCGGCCGTGTCGCCGACCTTCGTTCCGGTTCCGTGTGCCTCGACAAGTTCGATCGTGTCCGGAGTGACGTTCGCGAGGCGGTACGCGTTGCGGATCGCCTTCTTCTGTCCGTCCGGGCTCGGGGCATAGATCGCGTTGCCTTTGCCGTCCGACGAGGATCCCACGCTCTTGAGCACGGCGTAGACGGTGTCGCCGTCGCGTTCGGCGTCCGCGAGGCGTTTGAGAACGACGACGCCGAGACCTTCGCCGAGGATGGTGCCGTCGCCGTTGATGTCGAAGGGCTTCGCGTCCCCGGTCGGCGAGAGCGCCGGGGTTTTGCTGAAGCACATGTACATGAAGATGTCGTTGAACGTGTCGATGCCGCCGGAGACGACGACATCCGCGCGGCCGGTCTGGAGTTCGAGCGCGGCGAGATGCACCGCGCTGAGCGAGCTTGCGCACGCGGCGTCGACCACGCAGTTCGTGCCGCCGAGATCCAACTTGTTCGCGATCCGCCCGGCGACGACGTTCCCAAGCAGGCCGGGGAAACTGTTCTCCTGCCAGGGCACGTACGATTCCGCGATCCGCCGCGACGCGTCTTCGGCGGCCGCCTCCGGGATTCCGGCGTCCTTCATGGCCCGCTTCCACTTCGGATGGCCGAGCCGGGCTCCGAGCGGGATCACAAGTTCAAGCGTGCCGGTGACGCCGAGGATGACCGAGACCTTGCTGCGGTCCGAAGTGGCGAGATCGATCTTGGCGTCGTTCAGAGCCTGCTTCGCGGCGACGAGTCCGAGTAGTTGCGAGGTGTCGGTCGCCTCGATGTCGCGGGGCGAGATGCCGAACTCCATCGGGTTGAAGTCGATCGGCGCGAGGAATCCGCCTCGGCGAGCGTACGTCATGTCCGGGGCCTTCGGATCCGCGTCGAAATAATCCTCCGGATTCCAGTGCGTGGCCGGAATCGGCTCGATGCAATCGACGCCGTGCTTGACGATGGCCCAATAGAATCCCGGCCCGGCCGCCTTGGGAAACAGGCAGCCGATGCCGACGATCGCAAGCGGAGTGAAGGAGGATTCGGAGTTCAAAGTTATCCTTGCGGAAGCGTGATTCCGTGGTCGAGTGTTTTTTTCAAGGCCCGGACTTTGGAGGAGGAGAGTTCAGTGGCTTCCTCCAACCTCGTCGAGCGGTCTTCCATGTTGGAGCAGTCGTGTGGCGATGGCCTTGACGACGTCGTTCAAGACAAGCGCCGCTTCAAGGCACGCACCTTGGACAGGCTCAGGCCGGTCAGTTCGGCCACTTCGGCGACGGAGTCCCCGCGTCGGAGCAACTGGGAGGCGAGACCGACCAAGGCTTCTTCGCGGCCTTCTTCGCGGCCTTCTTCGCGGCCTTCTTCGCGGCCTTCTTCGCGGCCTTCTTCGCGGCCTTCTTCGCGGCCTTCTTCGCGGCCTTCTTCGCGG
>Ga0169931_10014368_pt1 | contig 10724 bp, 7 predicted proteins | sample Kivu_15m_20L_FD_129675 | JGI IMG/M metagenome (GOLD analysis project Ga0169931, IMG submission 129675) | Freshwater microbial communities from Lake Kivu, Western Province, Rwanda to study Microbial Dark Matter (Phase II) - Kivu_15m_20L... | ecosystem: Environmental > Aquatic > Freshwater > Lake ... | reverse complement strand
ACCCCAGCCCCAACCCCATATATTTTTATTTGAATAATGATATGTAAATATATTTTAACAAATTTAAAACGATCATAGAAGTTTGTGAACTAAGTTGAATACTTCAGAAAAAATAAACTTATCTTTTGACACTGATCGAGCTTTTCTGACAAGCTAGCTTCTCTTACTGATTTTTACTTCTTGCTAAAAATTTGATTACTATAATAGTTTCTCAATCAAACTTTAAAGTTAATTATATGTCAAAGCGCTGTCATCGTTTTTATCTAGTTTCAAAAAGATTTAAATAAATTTTTTCATATGTTTTTCTTCAAAAGTTAGTTTATAGGCTTGCAAAAACTATGACATTTAAGAAATTTTTAGAGGAAATTTAAAGTTTGCCTATATTTTTTCAAGAGTTTACAATTACTCATAAGCAAACAGATAAGAAAATATTTTTCTAAAATTTTAACGTGTGACTTGTTTTTATATTCTTAAATCGTAATAAACTCTATTGATTTCTTTGAAAAATTTCTTATCTTAGTCGTAATATTCTTAATAAAGCTGATTTTTTAATATTTTTCCAAATATTTATACCTCGATTGATTATTTGTTAAACATTTCAATAGCCTTTATCAACGCTAAAGACCATTATAGTGCAACATCTTTCAATCCATATTTTCTGAAAAAATACGTATAAATAAATTCTTAAGCAGTCTAAAATGCTTATCCTTTTTCTTGAGCTTTAGTATTGTAACGTTTTTTCTAATTCATAATGTCACTGATCAGACGTATAAGTTGCTAAATATTTATACTTTTCGTTTTTATAGGAGAACGTTTAATTGGACTTTTCTAAGTTTGACTATCTTTTTGGGTCATTTTATTTAAACTTGGACTTCGAGTTATGAGCCTGTTTGAAGGATTTCGGTCTACTAGTTTCAGACTAGGACTATGGCTCATTTTTTTATTTTTTTAATCATTCTTAGGCAAAATATGTTTCTAATTAATACTTTTCAAAATTTGATTAGGTGAAGCTGGAGTTAAACTGCTAGAAACTTGTAATTTTAATTTGTTTCTTGGAGTAACAGATTTATCTTGTGACTATCTCGCTGAACCTTTTACAGATAACTTTTGTTCAGATTTGATATATTGTTTATCTTTAGGCTAATCCTTTTTAAGATCCCAAACTTCTTTTTTCAATCTAAAAATTTAATTCTGATAAAGAGTTTATTTCCTTAAAAGATTTTAAGGTTGTTTAACTTTATCTTAAACATAATTTTAATAAGCTGTATTTAAAATAATCCTAAGAAGCTGGTCAAAGCCTTATTGTTTGATTCTAGATATCTATTCATAAACTTTTACTAAAAGTTAATCTCCATAATCATCTAAAGCTCTTATAAAAAGAGAATCGACTATCCCTGTTAATCTGTTAGTGCAATAAGAAAGCACACCTTTTCGAGAAAGACTGTCTCGCAGTCCTGAGTAAAAATATGTCATTTACTACTTAATATCTTTAAAATGAATGTTCATCTATTCATAGTTTACATAACTTTACATTTTTGTTTGATCTAAGTTCTTTTGAATGAAATGATTATCTAAAGATGTTCCTATTCGCGTGTAAATTTATTTAACTCTTTACATGTCAGATTAGAGTTTATCTTTCAGTTAATTTAGTTACATTTCTAAAGTTTCATGCATAAGCACTTGTCTTTTGATATTTTGACGATTAAGTGTTTTCAAGTTTGGTAGATTTTCTATCACATTTCTTTACTAATCTTTGTTTATATCGATTACTAGAGAAGTTAGCTTAGGCATCCTATAAAGACAGTCGAGAAGATAGCTATCGATCTATTATTATTTCAAATATACTTTTATTGGATTGTTACTCAGATCTAGAGAAATTATTTATTTGAGCGATTCAAGAGGAGGTATAGATTTTAATTTGTTTCCATGAAAAGACAATTATTGCAAATGTTTGAATTTCTTTAGAATGTGCATTAGTGGAGTCAAGTCACTAAGATTTCTTGATTTTTATCGATTTACTTAAATTCAATATTAAGAGTTCTGCTGGTAGGCTTGGATTCGTAAGCTTAGATTATCTAAATCATCGTTACTATATAAATTTGCTTTTTAATATTATACAATTAAGATATAGTTAAAGATAAATTGCTATCTTTTTGCCATCAAAAGTAATTTTTTAGCTATGTATTTTGCGCGAATTTTTTTTGCTTTTTAAAATATTTTAAATATGATTAAGTGTTTTTGTATATATGATTCAGGAATCAAACCTCAGTTGTCTCCTCCTTCCTCGAGTTCGGAAGTCCAGAGAGTCAAGTTGTCCCTGATGAGCTGCATGATGGTGGTGGCATCCTTGTATTGGTCCTCTTCGATCTGATCGATATCAGCGATGGCATCATCGAAGGCTCTCTTGGCAAGCTGGCAGGCTTGGCTGGGGTCGTTCTTGACCTCATAGTGGAAAACGGAGTAGTTGAGGGCGAGACCGAGTCTGATGGGGTGAGTGGTCTTGAGGTCCTTCTCAGCCTTTTCGGTGGCCTTCTTGTAGGCTTCATGGGCATTGTTGCCGGCAGCCTTGTTCTCCTCGCCTGAGGTGTATTCGGAGATGTAGCGATAGTAATCGCCCTTCATCTTGTAGTAGAAGACCTCAGCTTCGGGGTTACTGGCCTTAGTAATGAGCTGGGAGTCGATGAGATTGAGGATCTCATTGCAGTATTTGTTGAGCTCACCTTCAACCTTGTTCTTGTATCCTCTAAGGAGGCCAATGTTCTTGGATCCCTTTTGCTCTTCCTTCTTTTCGATGGAAGAGAGGGCTCTCCATGCGGTTCTTCTGGATCCGATGGTGTTCTTGTAGGCAACTGACAACAAGTTTCTCTCCTCAACAGTCAGGTCGGGATTGGCAGCGACAACCTTGTTCATGGCGTCGAGCATGTCCTCAAAACGCTCAGTCTGCTCGGTAATCTTGGCCATGTAAAGGAACTCCTCTCGGGTGCTGGCAGTCATGATTCAAATCAAATGTAAAAACCTCAACAAAATGTTGCAATTTAAATTTACGTGTGCTATTTAATTTCTCAACAATACTATCGACTTAGAACTTGCATAAAAAACCATTTTTAAACCCTTAGAAGCCAAAATCATCTATTTTCATATAAAAAAGGCTCAAGCTTACCATCCTGGCTATCTTATCAAGAACTTTTATCATGAACAATAATAACGATTCACGATCGCGAGACGATGTAAAAGGCAAAAAGTTAAGAATAACCATAATTTTTCTGAGAAAATATTTCAACGAATCGGATCTAACAGTCAAAGAAAAAATCGACTCGAAAAAATTTCGATACGAATGTATTTAGATAGAAAAATAAAAAAATAATGAAAAATTTAGCGAAAAAACAAATTTCTGATAGTATATAGTCGGTATAGTTCTGATATTTATCAACTAAAACGAATACAAAAAGCATAAATTAATAGACTATCATATAAATTTAGGAACTATAAGAGGAGTGCTTTTACGACGCTAGAGCTGACTTTTACTTTTCCGAACCTTAAGAAGATGTATACTATGATTGTATTTCTCTTTTGTTTTTTAATTTAACATTTTTATCTTATTGTAGACTAATTACAAAGGTTCATCTTGAAGCTCTACTCTCGTAGTTCGACCCCAACCTTAGCTTGTTTTATACGAAGTCCTTGCAAATGTAGACATGGTTCTTCTTTTGTTTGAAAAAGATTACAAACGTTAATAGCATGTACATGATGGACATTATGATTTGATTTTCATAAACTGTTATTTTATTTTGTTAGTCTAGTGTATTTTATTTGTAAATTTTTCCATAGTTTTGTACGCATACTACTTCATATTGACTCCCTATAGATAATTATGAGGTATTTTGCTTTTCTAAGGAGGTATGTAAATGCCTTATTCTTTGAGACTATCCCAGCCCTGTTGCCATCCGCCTCTTTTGTCAAGAATATTGCATTTTTTATCAATAAGCTTGGATCTTATTTCAATATCTTAGCTTCTGCCTTCGTTTGTTTTCATGAAAATGTCAGATAAACCAGTGACAACTTCAGATTTATACGCTTAGGACTTTTCATAGCCTCCTTGAAGTTTTGTCTAAAGCAATCTTGTTATTTTTTATTTATAGTCTTGTTTTGGAAGTTTTTACTACATAATTAGAGCAGTTCTAGTAGTAATAGAAGGATTCTGCTTTTTCATTACAGCTTCTGTTTTTAATTCTCCCAGTTTTTTTGTCATGGTACCTATTTCTGAGTTTCTCAGCTGAATTTTTATAGTACTATCTTATTTTGAATCAGGTTTATGAGTGAAAAACTTAGCCGTCATAGAATCAAACATCTCATTTTTTCTTTTGATTTTTGTTTCAGCTTTTACCATCTAATTTATCATTTTTTAGTCTATTCTTCTCAGTATAGTTATATAGTTTTGCTAGATTAACTTTGTAACGTTATATTTAGAACGCTAACTAATCGCTGGAACGAGCTTGCTCAGATCAATATAAAAAACTTAAAGATTAGCTGATTAAACGATAACATTGAAGTTGCTTAAATTCAGGTGAGGATTATATAGTTAATACCCTCCATTATTTACTGTAATATGTTTGAAATCAAATTTACTTTGATTTTTATTTTTAGATTTGACTTTAACTTATTCTTATTAATCTTCATTTTAGATTTGTTTCTATGCCAAAAATTAAGCAGGAACATGATTAGAAATTATTGTATTTATAATTTTGCTATTCATGAGGAAAAGTTATCCGCCTATAACTGAGCCCTCACCTACGTAAAGTATGTCAATATTGTTTTTCTATTATCCTTTTTATTTTCCGATTTTTAGTTGTTTTGTTATTTTTGCTTAACCATTAGCTATAATATATAATTTAGTGTTTTCTTGACCTTATATTGACAATCTAGATTATCTTCGGTAGATTTAGTAATGAAATTTATCACTAAACTAACGAAATTTCGCTTTTTTTCTTTAGATTTCGAGTCCGCTGTCATTGAAAAAGAATACTTTTGAAAGCACAAGGTTTTTGTACCATTGTTTTCTCATCTAAGAATAACCAAAGCTTTTATTGATTGAAAAATGTGAAAGCAAGCATTAGCTTTTAAAGTTTAATTTGAAAAATTATGGCTACAGCTTTGATAGATTTTTGTAGTTTATAAGTGTGAAAAAACTTCCTTACTTACATTAAGACTATTTTCGCCAACTCTTTTATTCAAACTTAAAAAGTTATACGACACCTGAATGCACATAAATAATTGCTTAGCTTTCTAAATCGCTCTTAATCTAAGGACTCAAAATGATATTAGGACCAGTTTGGAAAGGTTTTGCTAGTACATCTGTTCCTGTCAAATATTTTATATCGATAAAATGTTGTAACTGTGGAACTCTCCAGTCAGCAAACTGACTATTTATATAAGTTTCTAGTGCTTCTTTGCTTATTCTCTGAGTCGTGATTGTTTTTTTCTCCATGATTATAAATAAAATTATGCAAAATACTCGGCAAATATTAGTCATATTTTTTAGTTTTGGGTATCAATCAAACCTCTTCACTCGAAGATTGAGTTCTCAACGAACCAAACGCCGCAGATGATTCCAGTCGATAGTAAAAGAATCACGAATTTGTGGATTTTGAAGAGATCGTTATTTAGCTATTTTCCTAGCATCTACATAGTGCTGATTGCCAAAAATGTTCCAGCTGAAATCGCCAAGAAAACAGCTTCGGCAGTTTATCCGAAACTAGTGATAGCCCATCCGATTCCGATAGCCACAACGTTCAATATAGCTTGTCCGATAATAAGCCCGTTTGCAACATTTTTGTTGATATCTTTGTTTCGATAATGAATTCCCATTGAAAGAGCATCAGCCCATTTATGAAAAGCAATTGCAACAGCTGTACTCAGGAAGCCACCTACAGTATTTTGAACTCCGATAGCGATTCCTTCGAAAAGAGTATGGAAATACATAGCCAAAGTCAAGATATATGCATCATTTTATTTACCTCTTTCGGTTTTTTTTTTGCCAGATCGAATCAAAGATCCATTCAAAGATTTATCTTAATTTTTTTGATCTTTTGTATTTTCAACTGTATCTATTTTGTTTTCATCATCCGAACCATGACTGTGAGAATGACCTTCGTGCTAGCTATCATCATGGCTATGAGAAGCGATGATTTTAGTGAAAAATATCGTGATAAGAAATCCAATAACCAAAAGCAGATTGGCTAGAGGAAAAACTGGGGCATCAGGATCATCCGCATTTTGCATTTCTTTCTAAAGGACATCCGCAGAATCAGGCAGGATATGCAAAACAGAAACATTGATAAATAGTGCTCCTGCGAAAGTTGTGCCCATGGATTTAAGGAATTTGTTAGTTTTGAATGCAGGATTGCGGATAGGCAAAGTGCCGACGTAGCAGACGATTGCTACGAACAACAACATGAAGCCTACTTTCAGAATAGCAAGCAGAGTCGTATCCTCCATCAAAAATTAAGTAATACCAATATTTCAACACAGATTTAATAAGCAATATCATTTTAGCTTAAATTAAAAAGATCTCCTATTTATTATAATATACAATGAGCATATGGGCCGTAATATTAATATGGGGTGCTTTCGGGATGGTCAGGGCTCAAGACTACGATTACTTTCTTCAGTGCTCAAACATAGTAACTACTTCGTATTAGCAAAACTTCGAATACTTGTGGTACATGATGCATTATCAAGGAGTCGAGCCATATTGCACGAAGTTGATAGGTACATATTTTTAATACTATGCCCTATTCTCCTAATTTTTCAAATTCTATTGCTAAAAATATACTACGACAACCCAGTTCTTCGTTATAAGCAAGGCCTTCTTTTCATGTTTATTGTAATCTATTAAATATTTTCAAATGTACACCTTCTTGTTACTGCAAGTAAAAAATCAAAAAGATAGTCTATAATCAAGTTTTTGACGCTCAGACATAACCGATGCCTCCTTCTTTCGTAGATTTTTGCATAACAAATGCATTCATTACTGCATTTTTTCAAATGATTCATCTCGAGTATCTCATTCTCTTTCCTTCATACATGGTCTATATTCTTAGATTTACGCTCAAAGCAAGTAAATTTCTGTTTGATTTAGGTAATACTTTAGCTAAAGGGACGTTTATAGCTTCTTTTTTAGTAGCTGTAGGTGCTACTATAGGACTATGGTATGGTTAACTTTTAGGACTTAATATTTATGGACTTTGCTAGGTTACTTTTATTAGATAACCTGACTCTTTACTCGTTCCTCCGATAATTTTTCTTGTGATCACAATAGTATTTCTAGCAGTTGGAATTTTCGCCATTCAATACTTCAAGAAACACATGCCAAATACTGTGGGTCTACGATACAAAAAATATAAGTAAAACAAGTTATTAACTTATTATATGATCGGTTACAGCTTCTTTTTGATTTCTGATTTGATAATTACGATTCTTTTACTAACAAACTGTTCGAATAGTGATCCTAGTCTTTCTTACCTACCTTTGATTACAGTATACAACATACTAAGAGTCGTTTAGTTTTGCTATCTTTTCTTCATTCTCTACAACAATCTTCATTTCAGAAAAGTGTTAAAAAAATATTTAAAAAAGTTGGTTTCTAAAAGAAACATGTCTGAAGAGATTACTGACTCCAGAAGACATGCTTCTCACTATTTTTATGCATAAAATTTTGATTTCTAATAGTTTTTTCTCGAAATAAAAGATGAAAAAAGTTAAATAGATCTATTAAAAATGTCTCAAGTTTTAAGTATAGTATGTGGAATCTTTATCGCATACAAACAATACTACAATCTACAAGACGAATATTTTACGATAGTTCAACCTTCCAAATAAAATAATCTAGCGGCTCCCGAAAAAATTCGGGTTTCAAGGTTTCATCCAGCTGCTTCGAGTTTTAGAAAAAATAAATCTTATAACTCTTTAGCCAGTTTATTTTCGAACTAAAAAAATAATTCTACCCGCAAAATCTTTTATCATTAGAAAATGTCAGTCATGCTCGACTACTAAATAGTCAAAGATTACATAACAGATTACAGTCTTATTCCTCATTTAGGTATTCTGAAATGCCAAATGATAATACATGCGCCCAAGATATTTCAGCAACTATTGTAAAACGATAATCTTTAAAACATTTTTTAATCTTTTGAATTGCACGAAAACACTAAAAAAATGTTTGATCTTGTCGAAGGCAACGGAGGTCGCAGCGGTGAATTTTTCTTTTTTTCAAACGATAACAAATATGTCCTTAAGACTATTACAGACAACTAATTCGCGTTCATATAAAGCAATATTTCTTATTTTTTCGAACATTTTAAGCGATACCCTCATTCTCTATTATCTAAAATTTATGGACTTTTTACTTTCAAAGGCGACTAAATGCAACGTACCTATCATCTTATTATGATGAAGAACATTCTGGGCTGTTCCAAAGAACAAATAGTCAGAACTTATGATCTCAAGGGAAGCAGCTATGATAGATAAGTCGCCAAAGAAGATATATCAGGCAATTAATATCTTAATGTTACACTAAAAGACACTGATTTTCGTAAATACGAACAAACTTTGAAAATAAAAAATGAATTCAAATCAGCTTTACGCGAAATTATTGAAACTGATACACTTTTCTTAAAAACTTTGAATATTATCGATTACTCTTTGCTTGTGATGAAAGTCAAATGGGAAAATTAACCTCGAAATCCGTAATTTTGGGGAAAATATCAACGAATAAAATCTGTAACATAGACTACTGTAGATTATTCGATGTATTATCATATCGGAATCATCGATATTTTGCAATTGTGGGATATTGGCAAAAAAGGGTAGAAATGGTGGAAAAATTTACTTGGAAAAAAAGATATTAGCGCACAAGCACCCAAAAAATATCAAGCAAGATTCGTAGATTTCGTATAATAAATAATAGATTCTAAATTCAAATCTGCTACGTAAGCTAGAGATCCTAATCTTATAAATGAGAATGATGCTTATTCTGGTTCAAATTCAGTTCGAAAAACTGCCAGTTGGATCGAGTAAATCAAATAAAAAAATTCATAGTACAGCTAAGAAATATAAGAGCAAGATACGAGCAAAAAAAGATTTTTGCAAAAACACAAAGAAATACATAACAAATACATAAGATCTTCGAAAAAAATTAAGTAATAAGCTTAAGAGTCATCTAAAACAGTTTAAAAAAATGTAATAAAAAGATAGTCTAAAAGCAAAATCCATGACGGCTTTATATAGATGAAGTAAACATAAATTAAAAAAGAGTCTTTTGAAATACAAATTGACTCCTCAAGTAGTAATAAAAGCAAATAATGATTAATTTTGTTTTATATTAGAAAATCAATTGTTTTTTTCCGCTATCATGCTCACCCAAACTCTATTCTTGCATTTTTCCCAAAAATTTTAAACATAAGGAGTTTCAAAAGTTACCTAAGTTTATCCAATCTTAGATATTCGACAAGCATATATAACAGTGCTTTATGTTATTTGTTTAGCTATTTCTTAATCATCCCATTCTGAATTTCCTAAATAAAAATATTTTTACTTTAAACTTTGAGAATGCAAACTGCAGTTTTGTTGACGTGCTAAGTCCTTATGTTTATCCTTCTAACATACATCGGTTTCATTTCGGTTTAATTTAGCTCATAAATAGGAATTTAATCGATTTTTACAGTCAGCAATTCGGTATTCTACGATCCTAAGTAGTCGTTTATTTTCTTTTTTTTTGGCAATTTCAAAAGCGTCTACACTCCTTATATTTTGGATGCGTTATATCTTTTGATTTTAGGGCAGCTTCGAGTCAAAAAACTAGAAATTTAAGGGTTGTCTATAATCAGAACATGATTGATATCGAACAAAACAAGTAAATCTGCTAAAATTTATTTATGTTATTTGTTATCTGCGATAATTTTGGGACACTGAACAATTAATCCAGATGCAAAGCTTGATATTTCGTGTTTGCAGCCTTTCCATTTTACACTTTAAATTTCTAAATTAACTTAAAAGTTACACGTGTTGATTCTTAGATTGGTTAGTTTGGCTAAAGTACCTGCCATTCTAAGAAAAGATGCTTTTTTTATCTTACGATTTCCATATACATAAATTATTTTTTAGTTTTTTTCAAAAGTGTCATCATTCGAAGTCACTTTATACTGGTATGCCGCTCCTCCGATACAGCCATCTAGAAAGATAGAGTTATCCGTATCTAAATCGATAAATATAGGTCTCATATTTAGTTTTCCGGTATAGTTAAGCATGAGTTTAGCAGCAAAATTTGCTCCTGAATTTTACCCTCCGACGATTGCCAAGCGAGGTCCGTTCTTTAACTATTCATGTGCGATCTTTCTAGCCGATGATAACTCGAAATGGAGAGTCAAATACTTAATCATCGGACTTTAAGGAAGGTGATTATTGATCGTAATATCACTCCATTCATCACTGCTTCTACCATTTTTTTCTTCAGGCCACTCCACCTTGATTTCGCAGCCTTACCAAGTGAAAATGACAATGATACATGGCATTTTGAATTTAAGCGGATAGTGTTTTTTGAGTTACATACCCATTATCTATGCCTGACCAGATAAGAGATTGATCTTGACTTCATCTGTAGAAGCATAATCATCCTCTTTTATCATGTAGGTGTGAAGAGGTTGTATAGATAGTTGTACTACCTTATT